>Ga0207747_1002191_pt1 | contig 11406 bp, 10 predicted proteins | sample HigsolmetaGSP11D_FD_184839 | JGI IMG/M metagenome (GOLD analysis project Ga0207747, IMG submission 184839) | High solid enriched microbial communities from the Joint BioEnergy Institute, USA - SP1-1-D (SPAdes) | ecosystem: Engineered > Bioreactor > SSF (Solid state fermentation) > Aerobic >...
TGGTCAAGCTGTTCGAAGTACTCGGCCCGCGCTACAAGAACCGCAATGGCGGCTATACGCGCGTGCTGAAGATGGGCTTCCGCCAGGGCGACAACGCGCCCATGGCCTACATGGAGCTGGTGGACCGTCCGGAGCCCCAGGAGGCCGAGGGCGCGGAAGAAGCAGCCGAGTAAGCAATCGCGGCTGCGACCGGCGCGCATCGCGTCGCCGGCCGCTCCCAGCAGTAGTGTCCTGCCCCTGCATGGCTTGCCATGCGGGGGTTTGTTTTTTTTGCCGGTGCGGTGCTTGGTTGACAGTGAGACCGCTTGGTTGACGGCGAGACTGCTTGGTTGACGGTCGCCGCACCGGGGCAGACCGGCGCCGCGCCAGCTGGGTCACGCCGGGCGCCCAGCGCGCCCGTCTGCCCAGATGTCGCGTCACCGGCCTGCCCCGGCGCGCCGCCCTGCGTCGGTTTGACTTGGATCGCCGCTGCCGCCGCAGGTGTGCTTGGCATTCTGGCGTGGCGTTGGGGGCGGCTCGGAAGACTTTGCGGGGCCGCTTGGGATGGCCGCCCTGCGCGGCCATCCCAAGCATTCGGCGGTGGGTCGGGGTCGGGCGTTGGCGGGGCTGTCGGGTCGGGTCGGTCATCTGCAGGGCCGCCAGCCGGCCCCCTGCGGGCCGGCTGACATTCGATCACGTTGACGCGCACGGCACGCCCCTGCGGAGGGCCGGCTGACATTCGATCCGTAGCCTGCACGGCGCGCACCTACGCCCGACCTCCATTCGAACGCCGGCATGGGCCGCGCAGGGCGGCCCATGCCGGCAGCCCCGCAAGATCTTCGGAACTAGAGAACCCGCCGGCCAGCATGCCAAGCACACCTACCGCCCCTGCGACCCCGCAACCCAAGCCGCTGCAGGGCGGCGCCGGCCTGCCCCGGTGCGGCGACCGTCAACCAAGCGCCCCAGCGAACGTCAACCAAGCGGCCTCGCAATCAACCAAGCGGTACGCCGACCGTCACCCAAGCGACGCCCAGATTGCCCCTCAAGCAACGCGTCGACCTCACGCCACCGCAGATCAATAATTGATCGACGCCGACAACATATAAGTCCGCCCCGCCGCATTCGTCACGAACGACCCGGACGCCAGCCAATAGCGCTTGTCGGCCACGTTCTCCACGTTGAACCGCAGCACCACATCCTTGCCCGCGATCTCGGTCAGATAGCGCGCTCCGAGATCGAAGCGCGTGTAGGCTGGCAGGTCCAGCGTATTGTCATTGTTCAGGTACACCGACGACGTACGGATCACCCGCCCGTTCAGGCTCAGCCCCTGCACCCAGGGCGTGTCCCAGTCCAGCCCCAGGTTGTACGTGCTGGCCGGCACGCCGGACGGCCGGTTGCCCCGGTTGACGCCGCCCGGGGTCTTGGTGAGCTCGCTGTCGATGAAGGACGCGCTGGCCATCAGGCGCAGGCCCTGCACGATCTCGCCGTAGGCCGTCAGCTCGAGGCTGCGGTTGCGCTGCTCGCCGAAATAGCCGTAGACATTGGCCTCGTTGGCCTGGCCCGCAGGCCGCGCGATCTGGAACAGCGCCGCCGTGGTGGTGATGTCGCCCCAGTCCACCTTGACGCCGGCCTCGTACTGCTTGGACTTGAAGGGCGCCAGCACTTCGCCCCGGTTGGCGTATTGATTGGCGACGATGGTCCCGCGCGTCAGCCCCTCGGTGTAGTTGGCGTAGACCGACACGTTGTACAGCGGCTTGACGACGATGCCGGCCACGGGCGAGGTCGCGTTGGCCCGGTACCGGCTGGTGACCGCGCCCGTCAGCGTGTCGTAGCTGTCGACGTCCACCGTCTGGCGGCGCGCGCCCAGCGTCAGCAGCACGCGATCGTCGGCAAACGACAGGGTGTCGGCGATGGCGAAGCTGGTCAGCGCGGTATTGGACGCCTTCTGCGGCGTCAGCCGCTCGGCCGGGCCCGCGGGGATGGGCGTGGGGTCGTAGATGTTCGACGGGACGATGGTCGAACCGGGGGAGTAGGCGTTGCCGGCTTCCTGCTCCAGGTAGGTCACGCCCAGCGCCAGCCGGTGCGCGATGGGGCCGGTGTCGAAGCGCGCGCTCACGCCGGCATCGCCGCTCAGGGTCTTGGAGTAGGAGTCGTAGTACGTGGTCATGACGTTGAAGTTGCCGTCGGCGTCCACGGATTGGCGGTTGCCCATCTCGTCGACGGGCACCGGAAAGATCTGGCGCACCTTGCCGTCCCGGTAGCCCAGGGCGACGTGGGTCGTCACGGTGTCGGTGACGTCGTACTCCAGGCGCGACATGACGGTGGTGTCGCGCTGGGTGAGCCGGGTGCCCGGGTAGAAGTTGGTGCGCCCGTCCGGCGGGGACGGCAGTTCCGTGACGTCGGGCTGCCAGCCGATCTGCGAGCGGAAGTTCTCGATCTCGTCTTCCTGGTGGATGGCGTCGATGGACCAGCGCAGGCGGTCGCCGCGGTAGTCCAGGCCCAGCGCGGCCATGTCCAGGCCCTGCTCGCCGTCGCGCAGCGTGGCTTCGCCGCCGCGCTTGACGCCGTTGAAGCGCAGGCCCCAGGCATTGTCCGGGCCGAAGCGCCGGCCCAGGTCGAGCTGGCCGGTGAAGTTGGACTCGCTGGAGTAGCCCAGCGTGGTGCGCGTAAGTGGTTCGTCCTCGGCGCGCTTGGTCACGACGTTGATGGCGCCGCCGACGCTGCCTCCCGGCGGAATGCCGCGCATGAGCGTGCCCGGGCCCTTGAGCACTTCGACGCGTTCGAGGATCTGCATCGGCACGCGGCTGGACGACACCAGGCCGTACAGGCCGTTGACGCTGACGTCGCCGCTGCCCACCGCAAAGCCGCGGATCTGGAAGTCCTCGCCGAAGCCGCCGGTGGAGGTCAGGTTGCGCACCGAGGCGTCGTTGACCACCACGTCGGCAAGCGTGCGCGCCTGCTGGTCGTACAGCAGTTCGGAGGTGTAGTTGGTCGTGCTGAACGGGCTGTCCATCACGTCCTCGGCCCCGAGCAGGCCCAGGCTGCCGCCGGTGGCCAGCTGCCCGCCGGCGTAGGGCGCGGACAGCTCGCCCAGGATGCCGGCGCTTACCGTCACCGGCGCCAGTTCGGCCACCGAGTCCGGGCCGGGGTGCGACAGCGTCACGTCGTTGCCGCTGCGCCGGTACTGGATGCCGGTCCCGTCCAGCAGCCGGCGCAGCGCCTCCTCGGGTGCGAGGCTGCCGGACACGGCGGGTGCGCTCATGCCGGCCACCACGTCCTGGGAAAAGAAGATCTGCAGGGGCGTCTGCTGGCCCAGCTGCAGCAGCGCATCGCCCAGCGGCTGCGCCTGGATGCTGACCCGGACGGGGGTTTCCCGTGCCAGGACAGGGGCGGGGGCCGCAGCGAAGGCCAGCGAAAGCGACAAAGCCAGGGCGGTCAGTGCTGCGCGCGATCATGCTTGGGTCTGAACGGGGCCTGTCCTGCGGACTGTCCCTTCATCTATCCAGACGCATGAGCGGCCGTGCCACCGGAATAAGAATCGCTACTATTTTGTAACAGCACGGGCAGGCGGTGGCGGCAGGCCATGCCCGGCTGCTGCGCGGGACGGACGCCCGGGTGGCGCAGGCGGCGCCGCGCACCGCTCAGGGCGCCACGACGCTCACCCGGCCGTCGGCCAGGCGATATACGCGCACCGGCGCGATGGCGGGCAGGGCGGCGATCATGGCCTCGGGGTCGTCGATGCTGAAGACGCCGGACACGCGGTGCCGGCCGAGCTCGGGCGCGGCCAGGCGGGCCGGCTGCGCCAGGTAGCGGTTCATCTCCTGGATGACCGCGGCCAGCGGCATATCCCTGAAGACCACCTTGCCGTCCTGCCAGGCCGTGAGATGGCCGACGTCGACGCGCACGACCTCGCCCAGCGTGCCGTCGGCCAGGGCCACGGCCTGCTCGCCTTCCGCCAGCCGGCGTTGGGCCGGCTGCCACCAGCGGCCCGAGGCCAGGCGCACCGAGCCGGACGCCACGCTGACCTGCAGCGCCTGGGCGTCGCGGCGCACGTTGAAGCGCGTGCCCGTGACGGTGACGCGGCCCTTCCCCCCGTCCACGACGAAGGGGCGGGCAGGATCGCGCCGCACGTCGAAGAAGGCCTCGCCGCGCTGCAGCTCGATGCGCCGCTGCTCCCGGCCGAAGCGCACGACGAGCCGGGTATCGCCGTTCAGGTGCACGCTGGAGCCGTCCGGCAGGCGGGCCAGATGCCGCTGGCCCTTGCGCGTGGCAAGCTCCGCCCCGTCCGCGGCCTGGCCCAGCCCGCGCCAGGCGCCGGCCAGGCCTGCCGCCGCAGCCAGCGTACAGGCCAGCGCCAGCCCCAGGCCGGCCCGCCGGCGCGCCAGCCGGGGCTGGGCGGACGGCCCGGCGTCTTCGTGCATCAGCGCGCGCAGGCGCTGCTCGGGCACGGCCAGCGCAACATCCCACAGACAGGCCAGCCGGCGGTACGCGCGTTCGTTGGCCGGATCGGCGCTGCACCACGCGGCGAAGGCCTGTCGGTCCTGGTCGGTCGCCTCGCCGGAATGCATGCGCGAGAACCATGCCGCGGCATCGCGCGGATGTTCTAGCGCATCGGGCGCATCCCCGTGCGCCCGGCCTGCCTGGAAGCCGGAATCAGTGGGGGGCATGGTGCTGCAGCCGGTCGTTGATGTGTCGTACGGAGCGCGTCATGTACTTCTCCACCATGCTGCGCGACAGGCCCATGCGATGGGCGATCTCGGTGTGCGTCCACCCCTCCAGGCGGCACAAGACGTAGACCTGCCGGCATTTGACCGGCAGCTCCTCCAGCGCGGCCGCCAGCGCGTCGGCCAGCTGCTGGAAGCGGACGCCGTCGTCGGCCGGGGCCGTGGCAGGATGCTCGACTTCGTCCATGGCGTCCAGGGATGCGATCTCCAGCGCATTGAGATGGCGATGCCGGCTGACCAGGCGATTGGAGGTGCCGCGCGCCATATAGGCCCGCGGGTCGCAGATGGCGCCCACGCCGCCTTCGAGCATGCCCAGCACGGTGTCGTGCATGGCGTCCAGGCGCTCCTCGCGGCCCGACCCGCCCCGCCGCCACTTGCCGATAAGGTCGGCATAGTGGGCAAGCCAGTCTTTCCTGGGCTGGGCGGGGCGGGACATGGGGGAAAGGCGCAGGGAGATCGAAAAATAATGTTCGATTCTAATACTCATTCTCATTTTTGGATGCGCGCCGATGGTCGCCGGCCCCGCGCGCCAGCCGGGCAGGCCGGCGCTGCCGGCCGATGGGCGCCGGCGTGCCTGCAGCGGTAGGGCGGTGCCCTGCCCGTCCCCGCCTTCAGGCGCCGGGCTGAGGCGCGGCCGGCCTGGCGCTGGGCCGGGCATCGGCACGCGCGGACGCCGTGCGCCGCAGCGCCTCGGCCAGCGTCTCGATGGCGGGCCGCCGGGGATGGTCCGGCCGGCTGAGCATGCTGACCGGCGGCAGCTCCCAGTCCAGCTTCCAGGGCAGGACGCCGATACTGCGATGGCTCGCCAGGTCGCGGCCGATCTCGGCCGGCAGCAGCGTGAGCATGCCGGGCTGGCTGGCCAGCAGGTATTCGATGGTCTTGAGCGAGTACGTCTCCACGGCAGCCACCGGCGGGGGCAGGCCCGCGCCGATGAACACTGCGTCGATGGTGGCGCGCGTGGGCGTGGTGGCCGGCGGCAGAATCCAGTCCAGGTCGGCGACCAGTTTCCAGCTGAAGCTGCGCCTTGCCAGGCGGGCCGCCGTGGCCCGATGCGCGACCAGGATGGGCGCCTGGTGGTAGAGCACCTGCTGCTCGATATCGGCAGGCGCGCCCCGGTAGGAGAACCGCGCAATGGCGCAGTCCAGCTCGCCGGCCTGCAGGGCGCGCCGCAATTCGTCGGTGGCCTCCTCGCGGATGAGCAGCGCCGTGCGGGGGCCGCCGTGCAGGGATTGCTCGATGGCCGCATGCAGCAGGCCGGGCGAGACGAAGGGAATGATGCCGATGCGCAGGCCGCCCAGGAAGCCGGCCTGCGAGAGCTCGATCTCGCGCGCCATGCCGTCGACGTCGCGCAGGATGGCAGGGGCCCGCTCCAGCACGATGCAGCCCGCCGCGGTGGGCGTCAGGCCCTTGGCGTGGCGCGCGAACAGGGGCTGCGAGCAAATGGCCTCGATCTCGCGCAGCGCGCGCGTCAGGGTGGGCTGGGCAATGCCCAGCGCCCGCGCCGCCCGGCTGACCGAGCGGTGCTGCGCCAGCGCCTCGAGCAGCACGAAGTGGCGCAGGCGCAGCCGGCTGCGCAGGATGCGGGCGAGATCGGAGGTGGCATTGGCCATAGCCAGATTGCTATGCATATATAGAAAACAAGGCGCTTTTTACTATACCGCTCTCCTACACTTGCCTCGTTGGACAACACGACAAGGGGAACCGACATGATCGCAAAAGCCTTTGCAATGGGCGTGGCCGCGCTGCTGGCCCTGGCCGCTCCGGCCGCGGCGCAGTTTCCGGACCGGCCCGTGAAAGTGGTGGTGCCGTACGGCCCGGGCGGCACGGGCGACGTCATCGCCCGGTCGGTCGCCCAGAAGCTGGACCAAGCCTGGAACCAGCGCGTGGTGATCGAGAACCGGCCGGGCGCGGCCGGCATGATAGGCGCGCAGCTCGTGGCCAAGGCCGAGCCCGACGGCTACACGGTGCTGATGGGCTACACCTCGGAGATGGTCATCGCGCCTTACCTGCTGGCGCAGGCCAGCTACGACGTCGAGCGCGACTTCGTGCCGCTGGCCCTGGCCGGCGTGACGCCGCTACTGCTGGTGGCGCGTTCGAACATCGACGCCGACTCGCTGGATGCCTTCATCGAACGTGCGCGCGCCAAGCCCGGGGCGTATTCCTACGCCACCGCCGGCAAGGGCAGTCCCGCCCACATCGCCGGCCTGCTGCTGGAGAAAAGCGCCGGCATCCGGCTGCTGGAAGTGCCCTACAAGGGCGGCAGCCAGGCCGTGGCCGACGTGGTGGCCGGCAACGTGGACATCTACTTCTCGGGCATGCCGCCCGCCCTGCCCTTCGTGCAGCAGGGGCGCCTGAAGGCCTATGGCGTGTCCTCGCGCCAGCCCTCGCCCGCGCTGCCGCAGGCGCCCGGGCTGGCCGCCGGCGCGCTGCAGGCGCTGGACCTGAACGGCTGGTTCGGCTTCTTTGCACCGGCCGGCCTGCCGCAGGACATGGTCCAGGCCTGGAACCAGGCGCTGCAGCAGGCGCTGGCCGATCCCGAGATCCGGCAACGCCTGCTCGCGCAAGGCGTGGAGATCACGGCCACCACGCCGGCGCAGTTCGGCCGCTTCGTCAGCGACGAGAAGGCCAAGTACGCCGGCTACATCGAGCAGTTCAGGCTGCGCAAGGAATGACGCAATGAAAATCTGGCTATTGGGAACGGGTACGCCCACGCCGTCGCTGCGGCGCATGTGCTCGGGCTATCTGGTGCAGGTGGGCGAGGACTACATCGTCTTCGATCACGGGTTCGGTGCGCACCACCGCCTGCTGGAGCTGGGCGTGCCCGCCACGCGCATCACCCACGCGTTCTTCAGCCACCATCATTACGACCACATGGGCGACTATCCGCGCCTGCTGCTCACGCGCTGGGACCAGGGCGCGGGCCGCATCCCGGAACTCAAGGTCTACGGCCCGCCGCCGCTGCAGCACATTACCGACCGCCTGTTCGGCCTGGACGGCGCGTTCGGCCCGGACATCATTTCGCGCACCGAGAACGAGTGCAGCCTGGACGTCTACCGCGCGCGCGGCGGTCAGGGCCAGCGCAGCAAGCCGGCGCCGGAGGTGCACGAGCTGGCGCCCGGGCAGGTCGTGCAGGCAAACGGCTGGACCGTCACGACCGTGGAGGTGCATCACTTTGCGCCGCACCTGGTTTCCTACGGCTACCGGCTGGACACGGCGCAGGGCAGCTTCGTCTACTCCGGCGATACCGGCCCCTGCCGTGCGCTGGAAGCGCTGGCGCAGTCCTGCGACGTGCTGGTCCACATGTGCCATTTCCTGACCGGAACGTCGCCGAGCAAGGTCTTTTCCACCTTCTGCACCGGGCACATGGAAATGGCAGAACTCGCGCAGCGCGCCGGCGTCAAGAACCTGGTCATCAGCCACGTGACCGAGCAGTTCGACCGTCCCGGCCTGCGCGAGCGCGTGGTGCGCGAGATCGGGCAGGTCTACCAGGGCAATGTGTTCTTCGGCGAAGACCTGATGGAAATCCCGGTGGGGGGGCCGCAGGCCAGGATACTGGACTGACGGCGGCTGCCTGCCTGCCTCAGCAATACTGCCGGGGCAGGCGGGCGGCCTTTACGGGCGTGCCCAGCAGCATGGCCGCGATCCGCGCGAAGCGGGCAGGGTCGCCGCTGGAGAGAAACTCGCAGTCGGCGGCGCCGGCAGGCTTGCCGTCCGGGCCGCTGCCGCATGCTTCGGCGCGCAGCCCGCATTCGAGCAGCCTGCGCCGCAGCTGCCGCGCCACCGCCTGGCCCGTCTCCAGCACCGGCACCTGCGGCCCTGCGCAGGCCGAGACGGCAGCGCGCAGAAAAGGAAAATGCGTGCAGCCCAGCACCAGTACGTCGGCGCCCTGGGCCTGCAGGGCATGCACCGGCGGCGCGACCACCGCATCGGCCTGGGGGCCGGACACGATCCCGCTTTCCACCGCCAGCACCCATTGCGGGCAGGGCTGCAGCAGGATGCGCGCCGCGGGCGCCTCGCGCTGGACCAGCGCCTGGAAGCGGGCGCTGGCCAGCGTGCCGGTGGTGGCCAGCACGCCGATCACGCCGCTGCGGGTAAGCTGAGCGGCCGGCTTGACCGCCGGCTCGATGCCGACGATGGGCAGCGCGGGGTGGCGCTCGCGCAGGATGGCGATGGCCGCGGCCGTGGCGGTATTGCACGGCACCGCGATCGCCTTGGCCTGGCGGGACACGAAGTAGTCGGCGATCGCCAGCGCGCGCGCGGCCACGGCATGCCGCGATTTCTCGCCGTAGGGCACGTGCGCCGAATCGGCCACGTAGATCAGCGCCTCGCCGGGCAGCTCGGCCTGGATGGCGCGCAGCACACTCAGGCCGCCGACGCCGGAATCGTAGATGCCGATGGGGCGGGACGGGGCAGCGTGAAGACCCATGGACGGTCGAAGGCAGGGCGCGGGTTGAAGTCGCGCGATCCTATCCTGTTTGTCGGATGCGCGCACGGGCGAGGTTCCGGGCGAAAGTCCGGGAGGCCTTGGACGACCAACGGCCAGCTGTGTCGCATCGGCAGGTCATGGGCGAGGCCCAGGCCTTGATCGACAAGAAGCGCCGCGGCGATTGCGCGCACCGTTGGCGGGCCGCCTGCGCCAGCCTTTCTTCAAGCCGCCAAGGCCTGCCGCACGGCTTTCGCGGCCGCTTCCAGTTCCGCCGCCGGCGGCTGCGGCGGCATGACGAAGGCCAAGTCTTTCTGCGCAATGTACTGGGTGGAGGTCACGTCCTGCGGCTCGTGCATAGGCACCAGGTGGGCATGGGCGTGGGCCACGTGTATGCCGGTGCAGAACAGCGCGACCCGTTCCACCGCATAGGCCGCCTTCAGCGCCTTGGCCAGCCGCTGCGCCTTCGCCATCATGGCCGCGGCCAGCGGCGGGGGCAGGTCGTCGAAATAGGCGTGGTGCTCGCGCGGAATCATCAGCACGTGGCCGGGCCGCACCGGGTGGATGTCCAGGAAAGCCACCAGGTCATCGTCCTGGTCGACGATGTGCGCGGGCACTTGGCCGCGCGCGATGCGGCAGAACAGGCAGTCTTGCATGGCGGATGGTCTCCCCTGGGCGGGCGGCGGCTGCCGCGGCAGCCGATACAATAGCGCCACCCCGGCAGCGCCGGGCCGTCCCACCGGAGAACCCATGCCGCAAGCCGATGATGTCGTGCTGGTGATCAGCAACGCGCCAGACCTGCTGCTGGCCAAGCGCATCGCCCACGTCCTGGTCGAAGACGGCCTGGCAGCCTGCGTGAACCTTGGCGCGCCCATGCTGTCCGTCTATTCCTGGAAGGGCCAGATCGAAGGCGCCGACGAAATCCCGATGTGGATCAAGACCACCGCGGGCCGGCAGGCGCAGCTGATCGAGGCCCTGACCCGCCTGCACCCCTACGACGTCCCCGAGATCCTGGTCGTGCCGGTCTCGGGCGGCCACGCCGGCTACCTGCAGTGGGTGCGCGAGCAAACCCCGGGCGGGCCGGCCGCCTGACTCTTTCTTCCGCCATGTCCGTCCACTTCCTGTCTTGCGGTGCCGGCGCGGGCCGGCCCCTGGGCCGGGCCGCAGGCCTTCGGCCGGCCGCCCGCCGCGCCGGTGCGCGCCTGGTCGCCAGCCTGTGCACGGCTGTCCTGGCCCTGCTGGCGCTGTGCCTGCAGGCTGCCCGCGCGCAGGACGATTTCCTGCCGCCCGAGCAGGCCTTCGCCTTCTCGGCCGCCATGGCCGCGCCCGATGCCGTCGAGCTGCGCTTTCGCATCGCGCCGGGCTACTACATGTACCGCGAGCGCTTTGCCTTTGCGGCCGAGCCCGCTTCGGCGATCGCCGGCCCGGCCGCCTTTCCGCCCGGCGAGGTCAAGTACGACCCCACCTTCGAAAAGGACATGGAGGTCTACCACGACGACGTGCGCATACGGCTGCCCCTGGCGGCCGCTGGCCAGCCGGTTGCGCTTGTCGTCACCAGCCAGGGCTGCGCCGACGCGGGCCTGTGCTATCCGCCCATGCAGAGCAAGCTCCGGCTGGTCCCCGCGGCCGACGGCTATCAAGTCGACGTGGCCGCGGCCGGGCAAGGGCAGACGGGGGCGGGCGCGTCGTGGCCCGCGCAATCGTCCACGGGTGGGGCGCTTTCCGGCGCGGGCACGCTGGGCGGCCTGCTGCAGTCCGGGGATACCGGGCTGGCCCAGCGTATCGCCGGGTCGGGCTGGCTGCAGACCGCCGGCGTGTTCTTCCTGCTGGGCGTGCTGCTGTCGCTGACGCCCTGCGTGCTGCCCATGGTGCCGATACTGTCGGCGCTGATCGTGGGACAACGGCGCGACGGCGCGCCGGGCGCGCCCGCACGCCCGGCCTCGCGCGGACGCGGCGTGGCGCTGGCCGCGGCCTATGTGCTGGGCATGTCGGTCGTCTATACCGCCGTGGGCATCGCCGCCGGCCTGAGCGGCGTGGGGCTGGCCGCATGGCTGCAGACCCCTTGGGTGCTGGGGCTCTTCGCGGTCCTGCTGCTGCTGTTCGCCCTGGCCATGTTCGACGTATTCACCCTGCAGCTGCCTGCCGGGCTGCAGTCGCGCCTGTCCGAGCGCGCCGCGCGCATTCCCGGCGGGCGCGCCGCCGGCGCCTTGCTGATGGGGGCGGTGTCGGCACTGATCGTCGGGCCGTGCGTAGCGGCGCCGCTGGCCGGCGCGCTGCTGT
>Ga0207747_1002194_pt1 | contig 11384 bp, 11 predicted proteins | sample HigsolmetaGSP11D_FD_184839 | JGI IMG/M metagenome (GOLD analysis project Ga0207747, IMG submission 184839) | High solid enriched microbial communities from the Joint BioEnergy Institute, USA - SP1-1-D (SPAdes) | ecosystem: Engineered > Bioreactor > SSF (Solid state fermentation) > Aerobic >...
TGGGGCAGCGGCTGCAATATGATGTCGGCAGCCCGATCCTGTTCCAGCACCTGTTCTGGTTCTTCGGCCACCCGGAGGTCTACATCGTCGCCCTTCCGGCCTTCGGCATCGTCTCCGACCTGATCAGCACCCATGCGCGGCGCAACATCTTCGGCTACCGCATGATGGTCTGGGCGATCGTGGCGATCGGCGCGCTCAGCTTCGTGGTCTGGGCTCACCACATGTATGTCAGCGGGATGCACCCGTATTTCGGGTTCTTCTTCGCCACTACGACGCTGATCATTGCCATCCCGACCGCCATCAAGGTCTACAACTGGCTGCTCACCCTCTGGCGTGGCGACATCCACCTCACGGTGCCAATGCTGTTCGCGCTGGCCTTCATCGTCACCTTCGTGAATGGTGGGCTGACCGGCCTGTTCCTCGGCAATGTGGTGGTGGATGTCCCACTCTCGGATACCATGTTCGTCGTTGCGCATTTTCACATGGTGATGGGTGTGGCACCGATCTTCGTGATCTTCGGCGGGATCTACCACTGGTATCCGAAGATCACCGGGCGGATGCTGGATGAGGCCATGGGCCGGATCCATTTCTGGGTCAGCTTCCTCGGCGCCTACATGATCTTCTTCCCCATGCACTATCTGGGCCTGCTGGGCGTGCCGCGGCGCTACTTCGAGCTCGGCGAGACCGCCTTCATCCCACCCTCCGCGGCGACGCTGAACGCATTCATCAGCGTCGTGGCCCTGACCGTCGGGGCTGCGCAGATCCTGTTCCTGTTCAACCTTGCCTGGAGCCTGCGGCACGGCAGGCCGGCCGGCAGCAATCCCTGGCGCGCCACCACGCTGGAATGGCAGACGCCGCAGACGCCGCCAGGCCACGGCAATTGGGGCCGCGAGCTGCCGGTGGTCTATCGCTGGGCCTATGACTACAGCGTGCCCGGGGCAGAGCAGGACTTCATCCCGCAGAACCAACCCTCGCCCGGCCGCGCGGTTCCGGGGATCGCGAAATGACCGCCATCCTCCTGTTCCTCGCCGTGATTGCGGCGATCATCGGATGGTGGCTATCGCGCCAGGGACTGATGACAAAGCCCTGGCTTGAAGTCGGCCTGATTGATGAGGCCCCTGCCACGGGGCCATCCCCCACGCCGCCGGCGAAGGTCGGGCTATGGGTGTTCCTTGCCGTCGTCGGTGCGCTGCTGACCCTCTTCACCAGCGCCTACCTCATGCGGATGCACATGTCGCATGACTGGCGGTCACTGCCTTTGCCGAAAGTGCTGTGGGTCAATACCGGCGTGCTGGCCCTCAGCAGCTTCGCCCTGCACCGGGCCCGCCTGGCCGCACAGGGCGGCTGGAGGGAGGGTGTGGGCATTGACCTGCTGGCCGGCGGTCTCTCCGCCCTTGTCTTCCTGGCCGGGCAGCTCTTGGCCTGGCGGCAGGTCATGGCGGAGGGTTTCCTTGTAGCGGCCAATCCGGCCAGTTCCTTCTTCTACCTGATCACAGCGGTGCACGGGTTGCACCTGGCAGGCGGGCTGGTCGCGCTCGGACGGACGGCCATCCGGGCATGGCGGGGGCTGGATCTGGAGCAACTCCGCCTGAGCGTCGAGCTGTGTGCCACCTACTGGCATTTCCTGCTCGTGGCCTGGCTGGTCCTGTTCGGCTTGCTGCTGCACGGCTAGGGGAGGCTTGCGGAGATGGAAGGGATTACGCAGGCGCGTCCGACGGAAGCCATCAGCCAGCCCCAGGGCTGGCACGGCATCGTCGCCGACTGGTCCTCCGACCAGCGCGCTTTCAAGAGCGCCTCCTGGGGGAAGGCCATGATGTGGATCTTCCTCCTCAGCGACACCTTCGTCTTCGGCTGCTTCCTGCTGTCCTACATGACGGTGCGGATGTCCACCACCGAGCCCTGGCCGAACCCGAGCGAGGTGTTCGGCCTGGAGATCGCCGGCCTGTCGGTGCCGCTGCTGCTGATCGCCATCATGACCTTCATCCTGATCAGCAGCAGCGGGACGATGGCGATGGCTGTGAATTTCGCCTATCGCCGCGACCGCAAGCGGACCACGCTGTTGATGCTGGCAACCGCCGCCTTCGGTGCCACCTTCGTCGGCATGCAAGGTTTCGAGTGGACCAAGCTGATCATGGAGGGCGTGCGACCCTGGGGGAATCCCTGGGGTGCGCCGCAATTCGGCTCGGCCTTCTTCATGATTACGGGCTTTCACGGCACGCATGTGACGATCGGCGTGATCTTCCTGCTCATCATCGCGCGGAAGGTCTGGCGCGGTGATTTCGACACGGAGCGGCGAGGCTTCTTCACCAGCCGGAAGGGGCGCTACGAGGTCGTCGAGATCACCGGCCTGTACTGGCATTTCGTGGATCTGGTCTGGGTCTTCATCTTCGCACTGTTCTATCTCTGGTAGGAGCAGGCCATGGCGCAGGCAATGACGGCATCGGCGGATACCGGTCATGCGGCGGGGGCACCGGCGGAGGGCCAGCAGCATCCGATCAAGCTCTACCTCGTGGTCTGGGGCTGGCTGTTCGTGCTCAGCACTTTCTCCTACCTAGTGGACTACTTCCACCTGCAGGGATACCTGCGATGGTCGCTGATCCTTCTTTTCATGATGCTGAAGGCGGGCCTGATCGTTGCCATCTTCATGCACATGGCCTGGGAGCGGCTGGCCCTGACCTACGCCATCCTGCTTCCGCCGCTGCTTGTGCTGGTGTTCGTGGCGATCATGGTGTTTGAGTCCGACTACACCATGCTTACCCGGATGATTTTCTTTGCGCCCGGCTCCGGCTGAGCCGCGCTCCGGTGCTAGGAGATGTTGTGACCGCCCATGCCTCAGCAATCACGCTTCAGTAACCGCAGCATCCTCGGCTTCGGCCTGGTGCTCTGCATCGCCGTCGCTGTCCTGGCTGCCTATTTCCTGGGCCTGCTGGATCAATTCGGCGCACGATTCTGACCCGCTCGCCTCACGCCGGTATCTGCTCTTTGCCACCTGGCCTCAGGTCAGGGCTGCACCACCCTCCGGTACAGATGCCAGGTGGAATGCCCAAGCAGTGGCATCACGACCGCCAGGCCAACGAAGAGCGGCAGGCAGCCGAGGAACAGCGCCAGCGCTACGAACAGGCCCCAAAGCGCCGTCGCGACCGGGCTGGCAAGCACCGCCCTGATCGAGGTCCGTACCGCCACGCGCACACCTACATTCCGATCGAGCAGCAGCGGGAAGGAAACAACCGTGAGCGTCAGGACCAGGATGGCAAAGAGCAGACCGACGGCATTGCCCAGGATGATAAGCCTCCAGCCAGCCGAGGTGGTGAGAACCTGCGCGACGAAGCCCAGGACCGATCCTGGATGCGTTCCGCCCATGGTCATCCGGTAGATGGCCTGGGCGGCGTAAAGCCAGGCGACGAAAATTACACACAGGAACAGTCCGAGCTTCGCTATCGAGCCGAAAGAGGGAGACCAGAGCACGCGGAAGGCATCCAACCAGGAGACATCAAGCCCCTGCTCACGGCGCCGGCTCAGTTCGTAGATGCCGACCGCCACAACGGGCCCCATGAGCGACAGGCCGGCGACAAGCGGATAGAGCAGCGGCAGCAGCGGACCGCCGGCCGCTGCCCTCGCCGCGATAAGGCCGACAATCGGATAGATGACACCGAGGAACAGCAACTGCGCCGGCGTAGCCATGAAATCATCATAGCCCCTCGCCAGGGCATATCTGAGATCCACCGCGCTGATCCTGCGCACTACAGGCTCGGCATGGCTCCTGTACATGCCGGCAGCCTTCGAGAAGCTCGCCATCATCCTGCCTCCTCATGTGGATCGTTCGCGAAAGCATCCCCCGCGAATGGGACAGCAAGGAAGCGATCTGACCGCCGACGGCGCCGAGCGTAATCGTACGGCTGGCCGCAGGACGGCTGCCGGTCAGGCTTGTTTGTACAATTTTAGCACCCGCTGGAGTCCGGCGCATCGTTCATCACAGCCTCCCTCGCGCGAAGGCTTGGCGCATACTCGGTCGCAAGACACGGAGCCCTGCCGCGGCCGGCCATGCCGGAGGCTACGGGATCATGCGCGGCACGCCCACCTTTCCCGGCGGGCATTCGAGAGCGGCGCGGTCCCATTTCCCGGCATCGGCCGCAGCGTCGTAGGTGCTTTGCAGGAAGTCCAGCAGCGCCGCATCCGGCATCGCGGCGGTGCGCACGGCATCGTAGGGCAGGATGAACTCGCCCAGCTCCTGGCTGAAGAAGGCGGCTTCCGGCCGGACGGGAGCCGAGCGGAAACCCTCCGGCGTGGGGTAGGCGTATGAATAGAAGGCCGGGTACTCGATGCCACCGCCGCCCGGCCAGAACCCGGCGCTGCTCACCTCATGGGAGTAGGCTTCACGGGCGACCGCATCCGGGAGGTTCGGAACGCCGCCCGGATGCGGCGGCGCAGGCCGGCCGGAGAAGCGCGTCACCGCCAGGTCGAAACTGCCCCAGAAGAAATGCACGGGGCTGCACTTGCCGAGGAATCCCGTGCGAAAAGCCTTGAGCACCCGGTCGGCCCGCAGAAGCACCCGCCAGAAGCGCTGCACATGGTCGGGATTGTAGGCGGCATGCACCCGGTCCTCGCTGAAGCGGATCGAGTCCGGCACTTCGTTGGGAAATTCGTTGATGCGAAGCTGGATGCCAAGGTCGGCCAGCGCCATCATGACCGCTGCATGGAAGTCCGCGACCGACCGGGCATGAAGTGGCACCTGCCGTTGCAGGCCATCGCTGGTCTCGATGTGCAGCAGGTGGTCAATGAAGTCGAAATCGACCTGGAATGCACGTTCGCCATAGGGGATAGGTGAGGTGGTCAGTCCACGTGCGGTCACGTAGAGCGTGACGTGCCACGAGTGATTGAGCCAGGGCGTCTGCGACAGCCGGATTTTGCCCACGATCTGCGTCCACAGGTGCAGCGTCGTGCAGGTTTCCCGCCAGGCTGGGTAGGGCAGGTCCGGCCATGACTCCCGATCCGCTGTTCGTTGCACCATGCTGTCCTCCCAACCGGAACTTCGAGCGCTATGGCAGCTCAGCCGGAACCAGCTCACCGCCGGCGGCGGTTCCTCCAATACGGGCATTGGGCTGCAAGGCGATGGGCGAAGGGTATCAGGTCGGTCTCACCGCCGTCCGGCCCAGCTTCGTACTGGCCACTCACAACTCCGGGCGAGTAGCGGCGTTCGCCCCTGCTATGATGCTTGCCCATATCGGGAGCGGGGTTGGCTGCCGGGGCAATGTGGGATGCCGGCGCACTGGCTGGAGGCAGGGCCGATGCCTCGCCTTGCAAGGATGCGGAAGGGGACATGACCGTCCGGCCCCCTCTGCAATCCGTTCTGCGGTGGCCAAGGCAGAACCGTTCCTGGCACCATGTTCCCAGGAAGCTTTGGAGAGCAGCGACCATGACCAGGCAATCCATTGACGACCCCGCCGGCACTGCCCCGCCAAACGGCGTCGAACTGGTCCTCCTTCCCCGTGCCCACGATGTGGGCGGCTTCGAAGTGCATCGCGCGCTGCCGGCACGGGAGCGGCAAATGGTCGGTCCCTTCATCTTCTTCGACCAGATGGGCCCCGGGGAGTTCCTGGTCGGGAAAGGACTGGATGTGCGCCCGCACCCGCATATAGGGCTGGCCACCGTCACCTATCTGTTCGAGGGCGAGATCCTGCATCGCGACAGCCTTGGGTCCGCCCAGCCGATCCGCCCCGGCGACGTGAACTGGATGACCGCTGGGCGCGGCATCGCCCATTCCGAGCGTACCGACCCGGCGCTGCGGGTGCGCCGTAACCGCCTGTTCGGCATCCAGTCCTGGGTGGCGCTGCCGAAGGCGAAGGAGGAGACGGAGCCGGCCTTCATGCACCACTCCGGCGCCACGCTGCCGACCGCGGAGGAAGGCGGAATGCGCCTTCGCCTGATCGCCGGAACGGGATGGGGCCTTGTCGCACCGGTCGCAGTGTCATCGCCGCTCTTCTACGCCGATGTAGCGCTTGCTCCCGGCGCCGCTGTGCCGCTGCCGGCGGAGCACGAGGAGCGCGCCGCCTATGTCGTGCAAGGCGCGGTGGAGGTCGGAGGGACGCGCTTCGCAGCCGGGCAGATGCTGCTGTTCCGCTCAAGCGACCGGCTCTCCCTGCAGGCCGGGCCGGAGGGCGCGCGCCTGCTGCTGCTGGGTGGCGCAGCGATGGACGGGCCGCGCTTCATCTTCTGGAACTTCGTGTCCTCCTCCCGCGACCGGATCGAGCAGGCCAAGGCCGATTGGAGAGCCGGACATTTCGGCAAGGTCCCGGGCGATGAGCACGAGTTCATCCCCTTGCCTGAGGAGCGGGTACGGATGAGGGCCGATACCCGGCTGAGCGAGGGCTCGCCGACGAGTTGAGCGGCGTTTGCCGCCCGGTGCCGGAGAGCTGCTCGCTTCGAACTCGGTGGAAGCCGATGCCTGCCGCCACAGGCATGGCGAACCTACCCCTGCATGCGAGGGCTGAGGACCGCCGGTGCTCGTGCCGCTGGCGCCAGGCTGTTCAGCACGAGGGCTGCGATCACGAGCGCAACGCCAGCGATCTCCGCCCGGCCGGCATGCGCCCGCCTGCCACCGCGATGATGAAGGCGGTGACCGGCACGAGATTGATGAACAGCACCCCGCGCGCCGGACCTACCGCCCGCATTCCGGCATTCCAGCCGAGCACGGCTACGACCGAGGCCGCGAGCACGAGATAGCCGAAGGCTGGCGCCGCCTGCACAAGCGCCGCGGGCCCAGGCAGCGCGGCGAAGCCGGTGGCCAGCGCGACGAACTCGGCCGCGGCGATGCTCAGCGTCCCGAAGGCGCAGGTCAGTGCGGTGTAGCGCAGCCCCGACCAGCCGCGGAATTCCGCAGCACCGAGGGTGTAGATGACCCAGCATGTCGCACCCAGGAGGACCAAGGCCTCGCCCCGCCCCGCGCCGCTCATCAGGAGCGCCCTCGGCTCGCCATGCGTCACCACCAGCACGACGCCCGCAAGGCCCAGGGCAACGGCGCCCAGCGCCCGCGGCGCCGGCCAGGCGCGCCCACGCATCGCCACCACGCCGACCGAGATCAGCGGCATCAACGCCGGGATCACGGCGGCATGCTCCGGACGTGTCGTGCCAAGCCCAACGAAGGCGAAGAGCCCGAATCCCGCGAAGCCGAGCGTGCCGAGCCCCCAGAGCCGAAGCGTCCTGCCCTCCGTCGCCAGCGCCCGGCGCCCCTCGGCGGCCGCAAGCAGCATCAGGAAGATCGGCGCCGTCAGCCCGTAGCGCAGCATGGTCAGCGTGAAGGGATCAATCTCGGCCATCAGCGGCTTCACCACGGCGAACATGCCACCCCAGGCGGTCGCGGCGGCAGCCAGCATCACGCCACCCCGCAGCCAGATCGGTATCCTGGGCATCGCGCCCTCCTCATTGGGTCAGAATTGGGTCAGAGCGGGAAGATGGTCGTGGATTTCTGCGCGGAATATGTGATAGATCGCGCAATGGTTGCGCAGAAACACACAGCGGAGCGGGCCCTGGCCGACTGGGACCGGCTGCGCGTGGTGCTCGCCCTCGCCCGCGGCGGCACGCTCTCCGCCGCGGCGCGGACGCTCGGGGTGGACCACACCACCGTTGCCCGGCGACTGGATGGCTTCGAGCGTGACCTCGGCGCCCCGCTCTTCGAGCGCGGCCCGGAGGGCTTCGCCGCCACCCCGCTCGGCGAGGAGATGCTCGCCGCCGCGGAGCGGATGGAGGGCGAGGTCATCGGCCTGCTGCGGAGGCTGGACGGCGCGGCAGGCGGGCTGACCGGCGTGGTGCGCCTGACCACCACGCCGCACCTGGCCTCCTCCCTCTTCGCCCCGGCGCTCGGCGGCTTCCTGCGTGCGCACCCGGGGCTGCAGATGGAGCTTGTGGGGGACAGCCGCAGTCTCGACCTCTCCCGGCGAGAGGCGGACCTGGCGGTGCGCATGTCGCGCCCCGAGGTGCCAGGGCTGATCGCACGGCGGCTCGGGGAGATCGCCTTCGCCTGTTACGCCGCGGCCAATGACCCATGTCCCTTCGAGGCGCAGCTCTTCCTGACCTACGAGGACGCCTCCGGCAATGCGCTGCTCCAGCGCTATCTTGCCGAGCTTGTGCCTGCGGAGCGGCTGGTGCTGCGCTCAAACACCATGCAGGCGCTGCTGGAGGCGGCGCGCGCCGGCCTCGGTTGCGCCGTGCTGTCCTGCTTCGCCGGCGAGGGCGACCCGGCACTGCGGCGCGTGCCGGCACCGCGCGCCATGCCGCCGGTCCCGCTCTGGCTGCTCTACCATGAGGATCTCAGGCGTAGCCCGCGGGTGCGGGCGGCCGTTGCCTTCATCGATGAGGTGATCGCGGCAAACCGTGCCGCGCTGGTGCCGGCCGGCTTTCCATTCGATCCGGCGTAGCTTGACGCAGAAGCCGTCTGCCTTGGTCTATCTTGGCTGTACCGGTCAGGCCCGCCGCGGATACGGATGAGTGCCAGGTCACCGGATCGCCTCGGCCCCCTCCCCCGTGGCGCCAATGGCTGGCCGCAGCGGGTCGTATGCCGCGAGGTCAAGTTCCGGCGCCTCGCCCAACACCAACTGTGCCAGCAGACGCCCGGCAAAGGGACCGATGGTCAGGCCCGACGGACCCAGGCCATTGCCGATCACCAGCCCGTCCAGCCCCGGGATCCGCCCCAGCATCGGCCGGAGATCCGGCCCCATGGGGCGGAAGCCGATGCGGGTCTCCAGCAGGGTGGACGAGGCAAGCCCGGGCGCGACCGCCAGAGCCTGGTTGAGCACTTCCGCCTGGCCAGCCGCGGTGACGCGGTAATCAAAGCCGGAGCCGGTCTCCCGCGTAGCGCCGACCACCACGCGGGAGCCTCCGAATGCGAGCAGGTAATGGCTGCCAGGGGGCAGCACCACCGGCCATGCTTCCGTATCAACACCCTCAAGGCGCAGATGGGTGATCTGCCCGCGCTGTGGCGAGACGGCCAGGGAAACGCCGAGAGGCTTCAGCACCTCCGGTGCCCAGGCCCCAGCGGCGACGATCACGCAATCCGCTTCGATGACCTCGGCCCCGAGCCGGATTCCGGTGACGCAGCCGTCACGGGCCAGCAGCCCGGCCGTGCCGGCATGGAAGCGCGCCCCCCGCCGCTCGGCTGCCCGCCGCAGGGCGGCGGCAAGCAGCCGCCCATCGACGCGGGCGCCGCCACTGACATGGACCGCGGCAAGGTCCGGGTGCAGTGGCGGGAAGAGCGCGCGGGCCTCCCTGGGCGAAAGCCGTGTCACCTCGCCTGCTTCGGGGGCTGCGGCCCGACGGGCGCGGACGGCCTGCTCGATCTGGTCCAGTTCCCCGTCATCCGCCGCGACAGAGAGGGCGCCGACCCTGCGATAGCCGGTCTCGACCTCCCCCTCCTCGGCGAGGAGCTGCACCAGGGTGGGATAATAGCGCGCACCGGCATCCGCGATCCGGCGCCAGCCGGGATCGACGCGGCCCGAAGACCACGGCGAGATGATGCCGGCCCCGGCCGCGGTGGCACACCCTGCATGGCTCTGGTCGGCCACCACCACATCGGCACCGGCCAGGGTCAGATGGAAGGCGGTACTCGCCCCGAGTATGCCCGCACCGATGATTGCAACACGCATGGCCTCATACCTTTTCCTGCGTGAACGGCCTGACAGTCGATGCCTGCAGCCCGAGCGTGGCCAAGTCAACGGCGGCTTCATCACGACGACATTGTTCGGTAGCCCGATGAACCTTGCCCAGGACAGCTTCGTCCGCATGGCTTCGATCATGAACGGCGCCCATCCTGGCGTGGGCATCATCCTCCGGCCGATGCTGGCCTTCGCTTCCACTGAATGCAGGCGGGCATGCTCGGCCGCAGGTGATGGCCATCTCTCGTGACGTCGGAGTGGCTTTCATGGTGCAAGAGGCCTGGGTGGTCCACCTCCTGGCCCGCTCTGGCGAAAGCAGATGCACTCAAGGGTCCGAGGATGGTGACGGTCGGCGATCCGCTCGGTTATTCAATAATTGGCCCACGCCGGGCGGGCTCCAGAGAGTATCATGGATCCGCGCCGACCGGGGTACCCGGTGGCTTGCCCATGGAGGAGTGAGATGCACCGACGCAGTTTGCTCGCCGGCACCGCGCTTCTGGTCCCGACGGCTGCCACTGCCCAAGGCACGCAGCCGCATGCCCAGGTTCCAGCCTTGCGGCCCGCCGCACCCTCGCCCGATGCCTTCCAGAGACTGCAGGGCGGCGTGCCACACCATCTCTCGCCCGAGCAGGAGGCGCAGCGCTCCTTCACCAGCCCGGCGCCGCCTGGCTCACCTGGGCGCTGGATTCCCCGCGCCGCCATGCCGATCCCGCGCAGCGAAATGGCATGGGCCACCGAGTGGGCGGGTCGGATGCATGTCGTGGGCGGCTACGGCCAGGGTCGGGTCGACCGCAGCTATCACCATATCTACGATCCGGTGGCGGACCGGTGGTATGATGCCGCGCCACTGCCGCGCGGCGCCAACCACGTTGCGGTGGCCGCCCTGGAGGGGCGCATCTATGCCCTCGGCGGCTTCATCGAGCAGAACCGCAATCCGGACAGCAACGCCTATAGCTACGACATCGAGACCGACCGCTGGACGGCAATCCGCCCGTTGCCACGGCCGCGGGGCGCCGCCGCGGCCGTGGCGCTCAATGGCCGCATCCACCTGATCGGCGGCGCCTCCGCACCGGTCATGGAGCGGGCGAGCGTCGGCTGGCACGAGGTCTACGATCCCCGTACCGATCACTGGGAGACCCTCAAGCCGCTGCCCGGCGCCCGCGACCATGTGGGCTGCGTGGCCCATCAGGGGCGCATCCACGTCATCGGCGGCCGCTTCAACACCTTCGAGTACAACACCAGCCTGCACCACCTATACCTGCCGGAGCGCGATACCTGGGAGGAGCGGGCACCGCTGCCGACCCCGCGCTCGGGTCATGGGCTGGTCGTCTATCGCGGGCGCCTCTTCGCCATGGGCGGCGAGGCGGGCCTGATCGATCGCGGCAGGATCGTCCAGGGCACCGTCTTCGGACAGATGGAGAGCTACGACCCGGCGAGCGATACTTGGCAAAGCCATGCGCCCATGCCGACGCCGCGGCACGCCGTCGCGGCTGTCGCCATCGGCGACTGGATCTATGTCGCGGGCGGTGGTGCCGTGACGGGCGGAGCGGTGCAGTCCTCCGTGCACGAGGCTTTCACCCTCGCCTGAGCATGGCAAGCGCAAGCTGGCAGAATAGCTTGTCAGCCGTGAAATGGGCTGAGAGTGGCAGAGTTCTGCGGTTTTTGGGCGCTTGGGAAGTATTCGGTTTTGCAGGTTTGCCCTGCATCGAGGGGCAGACCCTTGCAAACTGACCTGTGCGT
>Ga0207747_1002197_pt1 | contig 11375 bp, 9 predicted proteins | sample HigsolmetaGSP11D_FD_184839 | JGI IMG/M metagenome (GOLD analysis project Ga0207747, IMG submission 184839) | High solid enriched microbial communities from the Joint BioEnergy Institute, USA - SP1-1-D (SPAdes) | ecosystem: Engineered > Bioreactor > SSF (Solid state fermentation) > Aerobic >...
CCGCCTTCCGCACGCCATCGAGCAGCTTCTGGTTCTTGCGCGAGCGGCTGCCGTACAGCCGGGCACTGAACACGGTGATGATTTCCAGCACATCCTTTGCCAGGTCTTCCTCGAACGTCGTGTCCTCACCCTGGTTGAGGATGACCACCTCGACCTGCTTGGCTTCGCAGATGGCGAACACCAGTTCCGCGCCGAAGCGCAGCAGCCGGTCTTTGTGGGTGATGACCAGCCGCCCCACCTGGCCGTCGATGATGGCATCCAGCAGCCGCTTGAGACCCTTCTTGTGATAGTTCATGCCGCTGCCGAGATCGGCGATGACCTCGAACGTCCAACCTTGGCGGGCGCAGTACAGTTCCAGCACCTGCTTCTGCCGCTCCAGATCGTCCTTCTGGTCGTGGCTGGAAACGCGGGCGTAGGCGACCGTGCGGCGCTCTGCATCCGCCTCGGCGCGAAACATCTCCGGCTTGAGCTTGGCGAGGTCGTAGCGCCGATGGCCGCCCGCCGTGTGTTCGGCGGCCAGCCTGCCCGATGCCTCCCAGCGGCGCAGCGTCGTGATGGACACGCCAAGCGCTCGCGCAGCTTCACCTATGCTCACCAATCTCCCCATTTTGGAGATATTAGCATAGGTATGGATAGATTCAATTTAATCTGTTCGCACCCTTCCGGGCCGGCGGCGCTAGGATGGCCCGGTCCCCAAGCCGGAGCCGTGCCCATGCGCCACCGCACCCGCACCGTCCTGTCCGCCACCCTGGCCGCACTGTTGCTGGCCGCCTGCCAGCGCGAACCGGCCGCGCCGGCCGCCAGCGACACCGCCGCCACGCCGCCCGCCCCCGCCAATCCCCACTGCCCGGCCGACCCGGGCACCGCGCCGCGCGGCGAGCTGGCCGCCACCCGCATCGCCGCCGCCGACGCCGACGGCAGCCGCGGCCTGTACGAGGGCCCGGTGTGGACCGGGGAGGCGCTGTACTTCTCCCACTTCACCTTCGATCCGGGCTTTCCCTCGCGCATCCTGCGCCTGGCCGCCGACGGCCGCGTCGAGACGGTGATCGAGGACAGCGGCAGCAACGGCCTGGCCCTGGGCAGCGACGGCGCGCTGGTGGCCGCCACCCACGACCTCAAGGAGCTGGCGCGTTACGACCTGGTGGACGGCTCGCGCATGCGCATCGTCGGCGAGTACGGGGGCCAGCCGTTCAACTCGCCCAACGACCTGGTGCTGGGCGCCGACGGCACGATCTGGTTCACCGACCCGGACTACCAGCGCGAGGCCGCGCCCGGCGGGCAGCCGGCCACGCGCGTGTACCGGGTGGGCACCGACGGCCGCGTGGAGGTGGTGGACGACACCCTCGCCAACCCCAACGGCATCGCCCTCTCGCCCGACGGCCGCACCCTCTACGTGGCCGGCGGCGGCGACGACGGCGTGCTGCGCGCCTACCCGCTGGACGCGGACGGTCGCGCCGGCCCGGGCCGCGACCTGGTCCGCGCCGAGGGGCCGGACGGGCTGGCGGTGGACTGCCTGGGCAACATCTACCTGACCGAGCACGCGCGCCGCCGCGTGCGGGTCATCTCGCCGCAGGGCGAGGAGCTGGCCACCATCGCGGTGGACGCCAACATCACCAACGCCGCCTTCGGCGGGCCGCGGCGCCGCACGCTGTACCTGACCGGCGCCGGCGCGCTGTGGTCGGTCGAGCTGGACGTAGCCGGCCTGCCCTACTGAGCGCGCAAAAGGAAGGCCCCCGCGGAGCGGGGGCCTTCCGGTACCGCGTGGTGCGCCAGGATCAGAACTTGTAGTTGATCGAGGCGGCCAGGATGTCGCCACCCACGTCGTACTTGCCCTGCAGGGTGCTGTTGGTCGGCGAGACCAGGCTGATCGCCGGCTCGTTGGTGAACAGGTGGGTGTAGCCGAAGTTGTATTCGACGTTGGCCTTCGGGGTCCAGCCGATGCCGAAGGACAGCCACTTGCGGGTCACGTCCGGCACGCGCACGTCGCGGTGGGCGTAGCTGGTCGGCGTCTCGTCGTAGGCCACGCCGCCGCGCAGGGTCACGGTGTCGGACAGGCGGTACTCGGCGCCCAGCGAGGCGAAGGTGGTGTCGTTGTACGAGAACTCCAGCACCGCGTCGTCCTGGTTGGAGGCGAAGTCCACCACCACGCGGTCGAAGGCCGAGGCCCAGGCGGTGCGGGCCACGTCGCCCATCACCGTCCAGCGGTCGTTGACCTTGTGGGTGACGCTGAGCACGGCCGAGGCCGGCAGGGTCACGGTGGCACGGCCGGAGGTGTCCACGTACTGGCCCGGCGCGGTCTGCGCCAGGAACGCCGCGGCGTTGGCCGGCACGTCGAACTCGGCGTCGCCGCCGGTGATCTTGTGCTCGACCTTGGAGCGGTAGCTCAGGGCGATGTTGGTGTTCTCGGTCGGGCTGGCGGTCAGGCCCAGCACGTAGCCGACGGCGTTGTTGTCGCCGGAGATGACCATGCGGCCGTCGGCGCTGCCCGGGTAGAAGCCCATCTGCGCCATCTGCAGGGACATGTTCTGGGCGGCCTGGGCGGCCATGGCCGGGGTGGCGCCCACGCGCAGGGCCTCGGCGGCGGCCTGCTGCGCGGCCGCGCCGTTGATGGCCGCGCCGAAGTCGATGGCGGTGCTCAGCTCGATGGTCAGGTGCTCGACGAACACGCTGGCGCCGAACGACAGGTACGGGTTGATGTCGTACGAGAACGAGGCGCCCAGGTCGATCGCCTTCAGGTCGGTCTTGATGCCGTGGTAGCGACCGACCCAGTCGGCGTCGTACTCGGTCTTGAAGCCGAACGGCACGGTCAGCGACATGCCGAAGTGCATGTTCTCGTTCTCGCCGAACGGCACGTGGAAGTAGGCCGCCGGCACCGGGGCGATCATGCCGGCGTCGCCGCCGTCACCACCGGAGATGGGGCCGCCGGTGCCCGGGCCGGCCAGGCTGCCGTAGCGGGCGGTGTAGTCCTTGATCTCGGCCGAGAAGCTGATGGCGCTGAGGTCGGCCTGGAACTGGCGGCCGTCGAGCAGGCGCATGGAGGCCGGATTGGTGGCGATGACCGAGGCATCCCCCCAGGCGCTGGCGGAGCCGGCGAAGGCCCGGCCCAGGCCCTTGGCGCTGTTCTCCTTCAACTGGAACGCGGCGGCATGGACATGGCCACAGGCCAGCGCGGCGGCGACGCCGAAGGCCAGGGCGGTGAAGCGGTTGATCTGGGAATGCATAGCTGATGCCTCTCTCCGATAGCGTGGTGTTTGTGTGATCCAGAGCGTCCGCCAAGGGGCCCCTGGTGGGCGCTGCGCCGTCGGATCCCCTCCCGACATACGACGCCGTATCGGAGTATAGCCGGACCCGTTAACGTGACAATAACGTACCGGACGGGACGCCCCAGGCAAGACGCCGCCCGGCGGGCTCGGGCATAGTGGCCGTCCATGTTCGTGTCCCTGCCCTCGCGCCGGAAGCCGACCCTGAATTGGGCCACCCCCCTGCTGGTGGCGGCCCTGTGGCTGGCGTTCGTGTGGATGCTGGGCCGGCCGGACGAGGCCCGGCGCGCGCTGTGGCTGGCCTGGGGCGCCCTCGGCCGCGGCCTGGGCGGCGGCGACGCGCTGCTGGCGGCGCTGCGCGACGGCAGCGTGGCGCGCCTGTTCACCGCCCTGTTCCTGCACGCCGACTGGGCCCATCTGCTGGGCAACCTGGTGTTCCTGCTGATCTTCGGCCTGCCCGCGGAGCGGGCCATGGGGCCGTGGCGGTTCCTGTTCCTGTTCCTGTGCGGCGGGGCCATGGCCAACCTGGCCGCGGTCACCACCCTGGGCAGCCCGGACCAGGCGGTGATCGGCGCCAGCGGCGCGGTCTCGGCGGTGATCGGCGCCTACCTGGCGCTGTTCCCCGGCGCCTGGCTGGGCGTGGTGCTGCCGCTGGGCCTGTTCCTGGAGTTCGTGCGCGCCCCGGCCTACTTGCTGATCGGCATCTGGGCCGCGCTGCAGGTGGTGTTCATGTACATCGGCCCGGCCTTCGGCGCGGTGGCCTGGGCCGCGCACGTGGCCGGCTTCCTGTTCGGCGTGGTGTTCGCCCTGGCCGTGCGCACCGGCATCGCCCGCCGGCTGCGCCGGCAGAAGGGCTACTGAGCCCCTTGGAATCCGGCCGGGGACGCCCCATCCTGCGGCTGTCCGCCAAGAGGTTCCACCCGCTCCATGGCCAAACCGCTGTACAAGGTCACCTTCCTCAACCACGGCAAGGTTTACGAGCTCTACGCCCGGCACGTGTCCAGCAGCTCGCTGTGGGGCTTCGTCGAGGTGGGCGAGCTGGTGTTCGACGTGCACGAGGGCCTGGTGGTGGATCCCACCGAGGAGCGCCTGCGCGACGAGTTCGGCAACACCCGCATGCTGCACCTGCCGATGCAGGGCGTGCTGCGCGTGGAGGAAGTGGAACGGAAGGGCCAGTCGGCCATCCGCGACGCCGCCACCGGCGAGAAGGTGGTCACGCCCTTCCCGCTTCCGGCCAAGCCGACGCGCTGATCCGGCGCGCCGTGCTCAGCGCGCGGCCGGCCGCGCCGGCGCGCCCGCCACCAGCTTCTTCAGCTCGGCCAGCGCCGCGTTGATCGGTCCGTCGCCCGGCAGGGCCACGCCCGGGGTGTATTCCTCGCTCTCCTCCTCGCCCTGCAGGTGGCCGGGGAGGACGGCCTCGCTCAGTTCCAGCCGGCGCGGCGGCACGTCGCCGGCCTCCGAGGCGCTGCGCTCGGGCTGCAGCTCTACGTCCGGGACGATGCCGCTGGCCTGGATCGAGCGCCCGCTGGGCGTGTAGTAGCGCGCCGTGGTCAGCTTGACCGAGTCGCCGTTGTCCAGCGGCAGCACGGTCTGCACCGAGCCCTTGCCGAAGGTGCGGCTGCCGACCAGCCGCGCGCGGCCGTTGTCGCGCAGCGCGCCGGCCAGCACCTCGGCGGCGCTGGCCGAACCGGCATCCACCAGCACCACCACCGGCGCGCCCTGCAGGCGGTCGCCCGGGGTGGCGTCGAAGCGGGTGTCGGTGCTGGGCAGGCGGCCGCGGGTGCTGACGATGGCGCCGCGGTCGAGGAGCTCGTCGGCCACCTGCACCGCCGCGGTCAGCAGGCCGCCGGGGTTGCTGCGCAGATCCAGCACCAGGCCGCGCAGGCGGCCGCCGGCGCGCGCCTGCAGCTCCTCCAGGTGCTTGCGGAAGTCGGTGCCGGTGTCGGCCTGGAAGGTGCTGATGCGCACGTAGCCATAGCCCGGCTCGAGCATGCGGCTGCGCACGCTGGTCACGCGGATGGTCTCGCGCACCAGGGTCACGTCGAACGGCTGGTCGCGGCCGGGGCGCATCACGGTGATGGTCACCGACGTGCCCGGGGCGCCGCGCAGCGGCTCCATGCCCTCGACCTGGGCGATCGGGCGGCCGTCGATGGCGATGATGGAATCGCCCGGCTGCAGGCCGGCGCGCGCGGCCGGGGTGCCGTCGATCGGCGCCACCACCTTCAGCACGTTGTCCTCCTGCAGCAGCTCCACGCCGATGCCGTCGTAGGCGCCGGTGGTCTGCTCGTCGAAGGCCTCGGCGGCGGCCTTGTCCAGGTAGGCGCTGTGCGGGTCCAGGTCCAGCAGCAGGCCGCGGATGGCCGCCTGCATCAGGGTGCGGTCGTCCACCGGATCGACGTAGGCGTCCTTGATGGCCTTGTACACCGCCACGTAGCGGCGGATCTCGGCCAGCGGCACCTTCGAGGCCGAGGCGTCGGCCGCGTCGGGGTCGTCGCTGGCCGGCACCGGCGCCTGCGCGTCCTCCCGGGCGGGCACGGTCTCCTGCGCCGCCAGCGGGGCGGCCGGCAGCAGGAACGTCAGCAGCAGCAGGACGTGGCGGGAACGACGCATCGAAGGCTCCGGAAGCGCGCCCATGCGCGCCCGCCGATTATGCGCGATGGCGGGGCAAATTCCCGTTCACCGCCGCTGCAGCCAGGCCGACGGATCGACCGGGCGGCCGTTGTGGCGCAGCTCGAAGTACAGCGCCGGGCGGCCGTGGCCGCCGGAGGTGCCGACCCGCGCCACCTGGTCGCCGCGGCGCACGCGCTCGCCGGCATCGCGCAGCAGCGCGTCGTTGTGCGCGTACAGGCTCATGTAGCCGTTGCCGTGGTCGATGATCAGGATCAGGCCGTAGCCGGTCATCCACTCGGAGAACACCACCGTGCCGTCGGCCACCGCGGTGACCGGGCTGCCGGCCGGGGCGCCGATCAGCACGCCGTTGCTGGTGCGCCCGTCGGGCAGGCGACCGCCGAAGCGCGCCAGCAGCTCGCCGCTGGCCGGCCAGCCCAGCCCGCCCACGCGCGGCGGCGGCGCGCTGGTGGCCACCTTCGGCGGCACCTTCCCCGGCGCCCTGCTGCCCTGCTGGCGCGCCTCCTCCTCGGCCCGGCGGGCGGCGGCGCGGCGCTCGGCCTCGGCCTTCGCCGCGGCGGCGCGCAGCTGCGCCAGCAGGCGTTCCAGCGCGCGCGCGTCCTGGCCCAGCGCCTTCTCCTTCTGCTGGCGGTCCTGGTAGCGCTGGTCCAGCTCGCCGACCAGCGCCGCACGCCGGCCGCGCTCGCGCTGCAGCTCGGCCAGCTGCGCGGCCTGCCCGGCGCGCAGCGCTTCCAGGGTGCGGGTGCGCTCGGCGATCTCGGCCCCGGTCGCCTCCAGCGCCTGCAGCGACTCCGCCAGTTCGGCGATGTGGCGGGCATGGTCGCGCTGGGCGTAGCGGTAGTAGGCCAGCACCCGCTGCGCGTCGGCCACCCGGTCCTGCGACAGCAGCAGCTTCAGCGGGGCATGCGAGCCCAGCGCGTAGGAGGCGCGCAGCAGCCGCGCCAGGCGCTCGCGGCGGGCGTCGCGCTCGCGCTCCAGCTCCGCGCGGCGCTGCTGCAGCCCGGCCAGGGCCTGCTGTTCGCGCTGCAGCGCCTCCTCGGTGCGGGCCAGCTCCCGCGCCAGCCGTCCCAGCCGCTCGTCGGCCTCGCGCAGGCGCCGGGCCGCGTCGCCGCGCTGGCCCTCCAGGCGGCGGCGCTCGCGGGCGATCTCCTGCAGCTCGGCGCGTATCCTGCGCAGCTCGCGCTCGGTCGTGGCCGGGTCGCGCCGGTCCTGCGCCGGCGCCGCGGGGACGCCGATGGCCAGGGCCAGGGCGCACAGCAGCGCGCGCAGGACCGCCGCTCCGGCCCGTCGCGGCGCGTGCTTCCTGGGCGGTGGCTGCACGCGGGGTGGGGGCACGCCCATGGATCCCAGTGACTTCAGACAGGTGCGGATTGTAGCCAAGCGTGGTCGTATGCTGGCGTCGGTTCCCGGCATCCAGGAGAACGCCCATGTCCCGCATCCATCGCCTTGCCCTTGCCCTCGCCCTGGCCGTGGCGGCTCCGGCGCTCCCCGCCGCCGACGACATCAGCAAGGTCAACGGCAGCATCGAGGCCGCGGCCGGCCAGACCTACGGCGACCTGGAGACGGTCAACGGCAGCATCCGCGTGGGCGAGAACGTCCAGGCCGAAGACGTCAGCACCGTCAACGGCAGCATCACCATCGGCCAGGGTTCCCAGGTGGACAGCGTGGAGACCGTCAACGGCGCCATCCGCCTGGGCCGCAACGTGCGCACCCGCGGCGGCATCGAGACCGTCAACGGCGGGGTGTTCGTGGACCGCGGCAGCGTGGTCGGCGGCAGCGTGGAGACCGTCAACGGCGCCATCGGCCTGGTCGCCACCGAGGTGGCCGGCAACATCGAGACGGTCAACGGCGACATCACCGTGGGCGTGGACTCGCACGTCCGTGGCGGCATCACGGTCCAGCGCTCCACCGGCTGGTTCCAGGTCACGCCCAAGCGCCGGCAGCGCATCGTCATCGGCCCGCGCGCGGTGGTGGAAGGCCCGCTGGACTTCCGCCGCGAGGTGGACCTGTACGTGCACCGCACCGCCCGCATCGGGCCGGTGAGCGGTGCCGAGCCGGTGGTCTTCGACGGCGACACCGCGCCGCGTCCCTGAGCACGCGCCCGGGCGCGCCGGTACTCCGCCGGCGCGCCGGCGTGCTTAGAATCGGGACACCGACGGCCACACCGGAGTTCCGATGTTCCGCAAGTCCCTGATCGGCATCGCCGTCCTCGCCCTGGCCGCCTGCGGCCGCCAGGCCGGCGAGGACACCACCGCCAACGCTCCCACGCCGGCTTCCGCGCCGGTGCCCGTATCCAACCACCCGTTCCAGCCGGCCATCGACGCGGACGACTTCGCCGAACTGGTGAAGACCCTGGCCTCGGACGAGTTCGAGGGCCGCGCACCCGGCTCGCCGGGCGAGGAGCGCACGGTCGAGTACATCCGCGCGCAGATGCAGCGCATCGGCCTGCAGCCGGGCAACGGCGACAGCTACTTCCAGGACGTGCCGATGGTCGAGACCACGGCCGATCCCTCCACCCGCCTGGTACTGGAGTCGGACGGCAGGCGCACCGAGCTGGCCTTCGGCACCGACATGGTGGTCGGCACCCGCACCGGCCAGCCGCAGGTGAAGATCGAGGGCAGCGAGATGGTCTTCGTCGGCTACGGCGTGGACGCGCCCGAGCGCGGCTGGAACGACTACGCCGGCCAGGACTGGACCGGCAAGACCGTGGTCATGTTCGTCAACGACCCGGGCTTCCACACCGGCGATGAGACGCTGTTCGACGGCAGGAAGATGACCTACTACGGCCGTTGGACCTACAAGTTCGAGGAGGCCGCGCGCAAGGGCGCCGCCGCCGCGCTGATCGTCCACGACACCCCGGGCGCCAGCTACGGCTGGGAAGTGGTGCGCAATTCCTGGTCCGGCGCCCAGTACGACCTGCCGCCCAGCGACGATCCCGATCCGCGCCTGCCCATCCAGGGCTGGATCACCGCCGAGGCCGCGCGCAAGCTGTTCGCCGACGCCGGCCTGGACCTGGACGAGGCCTACCGCGCTGCCAGCAGGCCGGGCTTCAAGCCGGTGCCGCTGAAGGCCCGGCTGTCGGTCGAGCTCAACAGCACCATCACCCAGAAGACCTCGCGCAACGTGATCGGCGTGCTGCCGGGCAGCAGCCGCGCCGACGAGGCCGTGGTGTACATGGCCCACTGGGACCACCTGGGCAAGCACGAGGGCGAGGGCGACACCATCTACAACGGCGCGGTGGACAACGCCAGCGGTGTGGCCGGCATCCTCGAGATCGCCGAGGCCTTCGCCGCCCAGGAGCCGCGCCCGGAGCGCTCGGTGGTGTTCCTGGCGGTGACGCTGGAGGAGTCCGGCCTGCTCGGCTCCAGGTACTACGTGGCCCATCCGACCTTCCCGCTGGACAAGATCGCCGGCGTGATCAACCTGGATGCCATGTCCGTGGCCGGCCGCTCGCGCAACCTGGTGGTCACCGGTTTCGGCAGCTCCGAGCTGGAGGACATGCTGGCGCCGATCGCCCGCGCCCAGGGCCGCCGGCTGGAGGGCGAGGCCTCGGTGCAGAGCGGCTTCTATTTCCGCTCCGACCACTTCAACTTCGCCAAGGCCGGCGTGCCGGCGCTGTACGCCAAGGGCGGCGACGACCTGCTCGAGGGCGGCACCGCCGCCGGCAAGGCCTTCGCCCAGGAGTACGGCGCCAAGCGCTACCACCAGCCGGGCGACGAGTTCGATCCGGCCTGGTGGAAGCTGGACGGCGTGGTCGAGGACCTGGAGGCGCTGTACGCCGTGGGCCGCGAGCTGGCCGCCGGCGACCGCTGGCCGAACTGGTACGAGGGCAACCCGTTCAAGGCCGCCCGCGACCGGATGATGGCCGACAAGGACGGCGCCGCCGCGCACGCCGGACACTGACCGCCATCCGGACGGCGAGCACGCAATGACGAAGGGCCGGCGCCTTGCGGCGACCGGCCCTTCCTTTTGCCGTACCCGTGACCGGGCGGCTCAGCCGCCGGTGGCCTCCTCCGCCATCTGCGCGGCCACCTGCTCGGCCTGGCGCAGCACGCGCAGGATGTTGCCGCCCCAGATGTTGGCCAGGTCCTGCTCGCTGTAGCCGGCCTCCAGCAGGGCCTGGGTGATGCGCGGCAGCGCGGACACGTCCTCCAGCCCCTGCACGCCGCCACCGCCGTCCCAGTCGGCACCGATGCCCACGTGCTCGGGCCCGGCCACCTCGAGGATGTGCAGCAGGTGGCGCATGTAGTCCTCGAACGTGGCCTGGGCCAGCGGGTAGCGGGCGTCGATGGCGTCGCGCTCGCGCAGGTAGGCGGCCACCTGCTCCGGCGGCAGCTTTTCGTAGTCGCCGAAGCGCGCCTCCAGCTCGTCCATGGCGCGCTTGCGCTCCGGGCTTTCCTCGCGCGGGATGAGGTAGCCCGGATAGGCGTTGACGTGGATCACACCACCCTTGGCCGCCAGCCTGCGGATGCGCTCGTCGTCGATGTTGCGCGGATGCTCGTACACCGCATCGGAGCTGGTGTGCGAGAGCACGATCGGCGCGCGCGACAGCTCCAGCAGCTGGTCGAACACCAGGTCGCTGGCATGCGAGGCATCCAGCACGATGCCCAAGCGGTTGGCCTCGGCCACCAGCGCCTTGCCGGCCGGGCTCAGGCCGTTCCATTCCGGCGCGGAGTTGGCCGAATCGCCGAAGTCGTTGTTGCCGATGTGGGTGATGCCCAGCATGCGCAGACCCAGGGCGTGGTAGGCGGTCAGCAGCGTGGGATCGCTGGCCAGCGGCGAGGCGTTCTCCATGCTGATGAACACCACACGCTTGCCGGCCGCGGCGATGCGGACCGCGTCGTCGGCGCTCAGCGCCAGCTCGAAGTGCTGCGGATGGGCCGCCACCATCTCGCGGATCTCGACCAGGCGCTTGAGGCCGTGGTCGCGCGCCCGGCGGTTGCCTTCGGGGGTGCGTTCGCCCTGGCCGGTGTAGATCACCCAGAAGCCGCCGTCCAGGCCGCCCTTGCGCATGCGCGGCAGGTCCACCTGGGACAGGTCGCGCTCGTGGCTGTGGTCGTCGAGGATGCTCCAGCCGGGCCGGGCGAAGTTGGCCGGCGTATCCAGGTGGGTGTCCAGCACCAGCAGGCGCTCGTGGATGCGCGCGGCCTCCTGCGGATCGACCTTCTTCCCGGCGGCTTCGGATGCGTGCGGCCAGGCCAGGGCCAGGCTCGCGGCCAGCGTCGCGGCTACAACTGCTTTCATCGGCTCTCCCCCATGACAGGTCCGCCGATTGTTGGCGATGCGGGCCGCCGCGTACAGGTACGGAAGTCCTGCTTCCCCCGGGGGCATCCGCCTCGGCCCGGTACATGGCCGGCGCCCCCTTTCCGTCTTCGGGTTTGTGGGGGTGACGGGTGGTCAGGTGGGGCTGCGTCTGTCGGGGCGTGGGTTTGGGCTGGCGCAAAGAAGAACCCCCAGGCTTTTGGCCTGGGGGTTCGGGGTAAAGAC
>Ga0207747_1002198_pt1 | contig 11364 bp, 9 predicted proteins | sample HigsolmetaGSP11D_FD_184839 | JGI IMG/M metagenome (GOLD analysis project Ga0207747, IMG submission 184839) | High solid enriched microbial communities from the Joint BioEnergy Institute, USA - SP1-1-D (SPAdes) | ecosystem: Engineered > Bioreactor > SSF (Solid state fermentation) > Aerobic >...
ATATAAAACTTTTACTTCTGGTTGGTATGAAGCGACCGTTTATGTAAATGGTAAACCAAAAACAGGCTATATTAAGAAAAGTGATATGGAAGCAGGATTACATGGCAAAATCATTATTGTCGATGCCGGGCATGGCGGAAAAGACTCTGGTGCAAGCGGCAATGGCATCATTGAAAAAAAATTGAACCTCAGTGTTGCACTTGAATTAGCTAATAAATTAAGAAGTGGTGGAGCAACTGTGTATTTGACAAGGAGTACAGATACATATATTACTCTCGATGACAGAGCAGCAGTTGCCAAAAAAATGAACGCAGATATTTTTGTAAGCATACATGCAAATTCTGCTTCTGCTTCTGCAAGCGGCATTGAAACTTATTATAATCAATTCCTATTTAAAGGTGCAAAAAATCCATATCCAGCTGAAAGTAAACGGCTGGCTCAATGTATACAAACGAACCTTGTACAAACAACTAAGATGAAAAATCGAGGTGTCAAGGAAGATGCTTTTGTCGTGTTACGTGAGAATACAGTTCCAAGTGTTCTTGTTGAATTAGGATTTTTAACAAATAAAAATGATGCTGCCATTATGAAAAAAAGTGATTATAAAAATAAAGCCGCCCAAGGAATTTATAACGGCATCGAAGCTTATTTTCAATAATAGAAAATGGAGATTGAGTGGAATCAGTTTTTGATTTCACTCTTTTTTCTACTTTTTTCATACCGATAAACTCAATATTACGAATCTAAATTTTAAATTATTTTTGACAAGTTCACTCATGAATATAATAGATTCAAATCATGAATAAAGGGAGAAAAAATGTAAGCCCCCATTCAAATAACGCATATAAATTAACAGCACCTCTTGTTAAAATTGACATATCAATCAAAAGAGATGATTTTCCATGCCAGAACAAAAATTAAACCTTGTCCCGTAACATTGCATTCCGAAACAGAAAATATATCGATAACAAAATTAACTGTTTCCTCTTCAAACTCAACTTGTACGATTACATCCGGAAAAGTTGAAATCTCCTTCTTCAATTGTATTGATGAGTACATCATTCAAACTGTCATTAAGGAGTTGAAAGAAAAACGGTCAGATTGGTGTAAAATATTGTGATGATTTATTTCGTCTTGAAAGGAAATTTAATTTCCAAATGTGGTCTAACCCCACAGTCTTTAGACGGTATAAGCTTTTAGCCTTCCCCCCTCGTTGTCCATACTACTAGTGAGGTGAGAGTATGGACGGCTATAGAAAATACGGTCAAGCAGTTTTTGATATCAAGTATCATATTATCTGGGTGACAAAGTACAGATATAAAATATTACATGGACCGATAGCGTACCGAGTAAAAGAACTGATAAGACAATGGTGTCAAGTAAGGGTAATTACAATTCTACAGAGAAGTGTCGGAAAGGTTCATATTCACTTATTAATTTCGTGTCCACCATGTTTGCCTCCAAATAAAAATATTACAGTACCTAAAAGGAAGATTCTCAAGATTTTTACAAGAAGAATTTCCAGAACTAAAGAAACGTTACTCGGGACAGCACTTATGGGCAAGAGGCTATTTCTGTGCAACTGTCGGAGCCGTTACAGAAGAAATAATATTGGTAATCAATTTACTGAAGAGAGAAATGAGATCTTTAAGATTGAGGATGAGTTTTAGTCTATTTTGAATATGGTTCAGCTTATGATCTTTATAAGAACTGCAATCTTTAGTAACGACTATAATAGTCGATATTTATGTCAAAATCCACCTACTTTAATAGGTGGTCGTTTAAGCATTTGTCTCCAAGTAAACAAAGAAAAAACCGCGTAAAGCACTCCAAACCGCGTTAGTTGATGAATTCTTTACCTGGGTTGAAAACTCACCATTCTTCAGAAAAAATGCACTCGCTAAAGGAAATGAATACACACTAAATCGAACGAATGGATTAAAAGTGTTTTTGAATGACGGACGAATAGAGATTGATAACAATTCCGCTGAGAATTTCATCTGCCCAAATGTAAGTGGTCGAAAAAATTGGTTATTTTCCGTAAGTGAAGCTGGTGCGAAAGTAATTGCAATCTGTTTTAGTATCGCAAAATAGCTAAAGGGAATGGAGTAGATATCAGTATCTAGTATAGTTACTGAAGGATCTACCAAATTTGGCAATTCATAGAAACCAAGAAAGTATATAAAACTTTTTGTCTTAGTCAAAAATGATCCAAGTAGAATGTGTAAAATAACCGTAAATCTGATTAAAGAATCATGGTTTTACAGCTATTTGTAGTACGACCGTAAAGGTACGTTTATTTTTTTATTTCGGGTTTACAAAACAATCGTTCATTATGGTTTGAAATTTTATTATATTCCATAATAGATTTAATAAAGCCACTCACAAGTATGAGCAGCTTTAATTCAAACTCTAAATTCCACCGTATCCATTCGGGTTTTGTGATTGCCATCTCCAGGAGTCCTCGCACATTCTTCGTAAATCATACTCAGCTTTCCAGTGTAACAACTTCTCTGCTTTTTCTGGGTTTGCATAGCAGATAGCGACATCACCAGGGCGTCTTTCTATAATTTCATATGGAATTTCCACATTATTCACTTCACTAAAAGTATTCACTAGTTCAAGTACACTATAACCCGTTCCTGTACCGAGATTAAATGCTTCAACCCCTTCGTGTTGATCGAGATATTCCAAAGCTTTGATATGACCTTTGACTAAATCAACAACGTGAATATAATCTCTGACACCAGTACCATCTTTAGTATTATAGTCATTTCCAAAGACATAAAGTTTCTCCCGCTTCCCAACTGCCACTTGAGTAATATATGGCATTAAATTATTCGGGATTCCATTTGGATTTTCCCCGATTTGACCACTCTTATGTGCACCAATTGGGTTGAAATAACGTAATAGAGCAATCCGCCAAGTAGGATCAGCAACAGATAAATCCTTTAAAATTTCCTCAATCATTAGTTTCGTACGCCCATATGGGTTAGTTGCTGACAAAGGAAAAGTTTCGTCTATCGGCACACGTTCCGGACTTCCGTAAACAGTAGCAGAAGAGCTGAAAACTATTTTTTTTACATTATGTTTTTGCATAATATCACATAGATTTAAAGTACCCGTGATATTATTATGATAATATTTAAGAGGTATTTGTACTGATTCACCTACTGCTTTTAAGCCGGCAAAATGAATGACTGAATCAAAATTATATTTTTGAAACAATTCATCAATAGCATGATAATCCAGTAAATCGTACTCATAAAATGGAAAGTCTTTTCCTGTCAATTTTTTTACACGATTGATTGATTCAATTTGACTGTTTGAAAAATTATCCACAACAACTATATCATAGTTATTTTCAAGTAGTTCAATGGCAGCATGACTTCCGATATAACCTGCTCCACCTGTTACTAAGATAGTCATAGATATCCCTCTTTTTTTATTTTTGCTTTCTTAGTTTATGAATTTTGTAACTAATTTACCCTATTATTATAACCGAATAAAGTAGATAAATATAGTTTTTGTATTACATAAATTGCGGTTCTTCCTTAATCGTCACACTAAATAGTGCTATTAATTTTTGAGTTATCTTAAAATAACTCTCTTTATATTCTCTTTCCACCAATGCCATACGAGATAACACTTCTTCTCCAAACCACTTACCCCCGGTAGCTGTGCTATTTTTTTCTTTTTATACTGTGGATCGATTTCTTTTGTTACCATGCCAATGTAAAGGGAACGAATCCGGCTTTTGAGGAATTTCCTTTCCATTGGAGAGGTGTATTGTTCAAGAAGCTGGTTCACCTCGTCAATTATTCTGAAATACGCATCAAATGATTGTAGATTTGTGTACTTATCGTTTTGGGAAGTCATGATGGATCCTTGTCGATATCTTCTTTTATAGTACGCTCTAGCATCATACATAGCACGATTTGTGTTTAGGTATAGTTCACACGAAAATAGTTCATCTTCATGGCGCATGCCTGGTTTAAATCGCAAGTGTTGATTAACTACAACTTCCCTTTTTATCATATACAGGCAGGGACTGGAGGAAAAACCCTTTATGCACGCACGTAAAAACTCATTTTTTCCATAGATTATGCCAGGTTTAAAGAATTTGCTTTGATCGTAAACATTTTGATTGAATTTTTCTGGTTCAATACCATCAAAAAAGGGTTCAGCAGCAAAACGAACTAAATCTAAATTATTTTGCTCCATAGCTAAGACGAGGTTTTCCATTGTTTCCGGCAAAAGGTAGTCATCCGCATCTAAAAAATAAAGATATTTACCACTCGACCGCTCCATCCCTCGATTTCGTGCAACGGAATTCCCAGCATTCTTCTGACTTATCACTTGAATGTTTCCATAATTTTGCTCATACTGACGCAAAATTTCCAAGCTGTTATCCGTACTGCCATCATTAACCGAGATAATTTCAATGTTCTTGTATGTTTGTCCTATACAGGAATCGAGGCATTTCTGTAAGTACGGGGCAACATTATAAACCGGAATTATAATGGATACGAGTGGACTCTTCATGCAGAACCGCTCCCTTTTCGTTTTAAAATGCTTAAAAGGTAATTAAAATTACCAGATATTTTCAAGCCTGTCAGATACAAAGCCAAACTAACTAGCCCTTTCATTCCTAATGAAAATAAGTTGGATACGTCGGGTATCATCCATTCTATTATGACTAGCGGGATGAGTACCAATAAAGCGATAAGTACCGGACCTTTTAAGACCCGATAAAATTCCAATTGCTTCGCTTGAAATACTTTTACTAATAATAGGTAATTACACTGAATAAAATTAATCGAGAAGGTAATGACAAGACCGAACGCCACCACCTCAATACTGCCCATAACCACGCCAATAGCAATACTTATCACATTTAATACACTCGACAAAATTCCTGATAGAAGGAGTAAATCTGTTCGATTCGCCGATTGGAAGATGGAACCGGTACTGCTTAAAATCATTTGAATCCAAATGGATGCAGCAAGAATTTGGAAAGTGATTACACTATTTCCCCATTGATTACCAAATAAGATATAGATGATCTCCTTTGCAGAAAATATCAAGAAAATCGTCAATGGCATCCCGACTAGTGCAAGTAATTTCGATAATGTTAAATATGTTTTTTTTATCACCTGTTTTTGGTCCTCATATTCGGATAAAACAGGTTGAACAACAGGGGTAATAACACTAATTAAAATTTGGTTTGGGTATAATGAGAGCGTATATGCTTTATCATAATATCCTAGCGCTTTTGTTGAGATAAACTTTCCAATCAATAAATGATCTAAGTTTCTTGAAAAATAATTAATCAAATTAAAGATAAACTGATTGCGTGAAAAAGTATAGATTTCCATAAGACTGCTTTTGTGGATTTCTTTTGTTAATTTTAATTGGGAACGGATAAAGATAATGAAAAACATAAGTGTATTTTTGACAATAGCATTGATGACCAATGCGTAATAGCTAAATTTATGGTAAGCGAGAACGATCGCAATAACCCCTGCTACAATACTTGAAATGACTTGAGCCACATTGATATCCAAAAACTTCTTTTGCTTAGCCAAAATCGCCTGTGGAACCATATTGAATCCAGTGGATAAAAGCGCAATCGACATTGCAAAGCCGACACCAACCAAATCCGGATTATGATAAAATAAAGCAATCGGTTTGGCTAACAAAGCAAAAAGGATACTGATGACAATGGACAAAATGATGGTAAAACTAAAGATGCCGTTGATCTGTTCTTGGTTCAATGTTTTATTTTGAATAATCGCGGGACCAATTCCCATATCTACAAGCATATTAAAAAAGATTAAAAAAACGTTAATAATCGAAACAATGCCGAACTCTTCCGGGGTTAACAGCCTGGAAAGTACAGCCATAATGACAAATTGAATAATCAAGTACGCATAGCGACCAATGGCACTAATGAAAATTCCTCTTTTTAAATCATTTTGTAAATTACCGATCTCTCTCACTCCATTTGCCAAAATTTCTACCATTACTAATACGTTGGTTCATATGTTGTGTGTGAAATGTATTGTTGCATAAAGATTTATACGTTGGCTTTCCCCAAAATAGCAAATCGCACTACAACAACAAATAATCCTATGCTGATTTGCACTCAAAAAGGTTTTGTATAAAATTTCACACTAGCTATAATATGATTGTCTAATAGGATCCAACAAAATAATATTCCTTGAGCGTAAGTTTTTTAGAGAAATGGGCTTTTTGGATGCTAACTATATGCTTTTTTCACAGCATTTTCAAAAAAATTGTTTCGGAGTTACTCAATCATGCCAATCACTTTTTGAAATCTACGAAATCACATTTTTATTCGGTGATATGCATGTTTTAAAGCAAGTAGAATCTTTTCTGTGTTTTTCGGTTGGTTCGTTAAGGCTGTATAGATGTTTAACTTTTCCTTTAACTTGACACGATGATGAGGAATAGCCAATAAAATACAATAATCAAGAACTTGTAAAAATAATTGTTGATTAAATCTTTGGTTTTCTTTATTCCACCGTTTTAATTTCATCACCACATGTTTAAGACGATCATAATTTAATTCTCGATTCCCATACGTTTCCGTAAAAAATTGGTTAAAAGTATCTATTTCATCCTCGTTTAAGTCAATTCCATAAAATTGAATAAGATCTTTATGGATTTTGCCGATTAACGCATCTCTTTTTTCCTTTTTCTGCTCATTAGACGTTTTTGTTATATTTTCATGTCCAAAGCGATATCGTAAAAGAAACTCAGGTATAATGGTAATACTACCAATTCCAGTCAATTGAGACCACAATTGATAATCTTGGGCAACAAAAAACTGCTCGTTATACCTAATTTGATGTTCTTCTAATGTCTGTTTTCGAATCATTGCTGACGGGTTGGCAATTGGATTATAAAATAACAACATTATTTTTATTGCTTCAGGGGAAACAAATCTGGCCTTCACCCGTTTTTGAAATCTTCCCCCAAATTGGGTATAAAAACTGGCTACTGCATCGATATTCGCATTCTTCTCCAAATAATCAACTTGCCGTTCAATTCTGTTCTTTTCCGAAATATCATCAGAATCCATTATAGCGATATACTTTCCTTTGGCTTCCTTTAACCCTACATTTCTTGTAAAAGGAATCCCCATGTTTTTTAGGTTTTGTATTAATCGAATCCGTCGATCCGTATAGTTTTTTATAATTTCGATTGAACGATCAGTGGAGCCATCGTCAACAATTAAAATATCTAAGTTTGTATAACTTTGGTTAAGAATGCTCTCTAGTGATTCTTGTAAATACTTCTCACTGTTATAGACTGGAATAAAGACTGTTACTAAAGGAGGATTCATTTTCGCACCTCAAGGATATAATATATTTTTCATCCGCTTTGAGAACCGTACATTTCTTTATGATTCAATAATGTACTTTTGTAATAGCTTTTCAGTACACTCTGAGCAAAGGCTTCTTCGGAAAAACGTACTCTTGCATGGGCATAAAGGAGGTCGCCCATTTCTTGTAATTTTCCATTTTCCTTTAATTTGTATAATTCCTCAATTTTTCCTGCCAAATCTTTAACATCACCCACTTGAATGATACGCCCGAATTTATGATCCTGAACAATTAGTCTGACTCCCCCAACATCCGTAGCAATAATCGGTTTTTTTGCTCTTGCTGATTCTAAAAGAACTAATGGGAAGCTTTCACTTTGCGAAGTCAATAATGTTATATCACATAATGGCAATAATTCAGTAACGTCATTTCGATAACCTAAAAATTGGACATGGTTTTGGATCCCCATTGTCCTTGCCATCTCTTGTAATTCCATACATCTCGATCCGTCCCCAATTAGTAGTAGATGGATATTTTTCTTTTTTTTGAGTACACGGTGTATGGCCATAAAAGCAGTCTCATGTCTTTTTACATGCTCAAGTCTGGCGATCATCATCATAACAAAATCATTGTCACTTAATCCGAAATCTAACCTTTTATAAACTTCCTTTGGCTTCACTTCAAAATCAATGCCATTTAGAATTGTTATGACTTTATTTTGCATTATGCCAAGGCCAAGCAGTTTGAGCCGAAATTGTTCTGAGATGGCAAGAATTTGATCTGCCGCTTTAATTGCTTGTAAATTTAAATGTGTAAAAATCTTCCCTTTAATTCCTTGATTAAGAAAATCGTCAAATGGATCACTATGAACAGTAATAAACCAGGTAAATTGTATTTTTCTTTGGAGGAGAAAGGAAATAAAATTAGCCCGTGCCCCGTGTGAATGAAGGATGTCTATATGTTTGTTCTCGATGAATGTTTTTAATTCCTTTACAATTAGCACATCAAATTTTGATTTCTGTTCAAATATCTTTACAGGGATTCCTAATTCCCTGGCTCTTTTTGATAATTCTCCCTCATGAAATACACCTAATGTAATATGAATATCTTTTTTTAATTGCTTCATTAACGATAGGATATGAAACATGCCTCCACCTGTTTCATTCCCGGAATTTAATTGGAGTACATTCATCAAGATCAACCTTTCCTATTTCCTTTCTTTCAAAACTTTAAACAGAAATTGGGGAAGTACTAGCATTCGCTTAAAACGTGATGGTTGTTTTAATAGTCGGTAAAACCATTCCAAGTGAAATTTTATCCATATTTCGGGAGCTCGTTTTACTTCACCTGCCCAAACATCAAAACTTCCGCCAACCCCCATAAATAAACCTTTTTGAAAATGTTGCATATGTTTATGGATCCAAAATTCCTGTTTTGGAAACCCTAGTGCAACAAAAATTAAATCCGGCTCCAGTTGAATCATTTCATTTACTATTTTTTCATCATCAATATCAAAATAACCATGATGTTTGCCGACAATCTTTAATCGAGGATGTTTTCTTTTCATATGATCATGGGTTTTTTCCAGTGTTGATTCTTTTGCTCCTAACAAGTAGACTTTTAAGCCTTTTTCTTCAGCATTTGCTAATAATGCATTCATTAAATCAAATCCTGCTACCCGTTCTTGTAACGGTTTATGAATAATTTTTGACGCAATAACAACACCTATACCATCAGGTGTAATATAATCAGCTTCTTTTAAAATTTTTTCATATTCGCGATGTGCATGTGCATACATAATCAATTCCGGATTACCTGTTACAACAAATGTCTTTTCATTATTATCTAATCTCTTATTTAATATAGCCAAAAATTGGTTAAAATTATAATTATTGATCGGTATTTTCTGTATTTCAATGGTTTTCAAGATAATTCCTCCAAATGTATCAAAATCTTTGTCCGGCAATTATGTATTGAAGTTTGCGACCAATGAAAAACTACTAGAAGTAAGTTCACACCCACAATAAATAGATACGGCATTCAGCGAGATTATATAGCACTTTTTCAGGGGCCTGGTGTAGTTTACTTCTATTGTAAAGTTTTCTCATACTTCATAGACATTATAAATATTCTTATGTAAGATTTAAAATAAGGAATTTTATATAACCACAAAAATTCTTCGAGGTGCGAATATATGCTCATTCATTTTACACATATTAAATTTGTTAATTGGCTGAAATATTTTATCATTATCCAACCTTTGCTTGATATTTTTACATATTTCTCCATTACTTATTTAAACATAAATATAACGATTGGAATTGTTATTCGGGTATTGTTTATGGCAATAACTGTTCTATATGTAATCAACGATCATCATCCTACAAGAAATTATACACTTATTTATTTTACACTTCTGTTTTCAATTTTAGGAATCAGTTTTGTGTTAAATTATTTTACCAAGCCTAATTTCCACTTTTTTTCCGAAATCCAATTTCTTATCAAAACCGTATACTTTCCGGTTATGTTTTGCGGAATTTTATTAGTTCTTTTACAGGATTACAAATTAAATAAAAAAGATACTATATATTCTTCTGTGGCCATTGCGATGATGATTGTTTCTATGTCATTATTTCTCTCAATTATTACAAATACAGCTAGTAGAACTTATGCTTATTTAAAGTCAGGTTTTACGGGTTGGTTTTATGCAGGGAATGAGCTAGGAGCCATTGTAGCCATTTGTTTCCCTTTAACGTTGATTTACTCGATTCGAAAGACAAAAACAATAAAAGATATGATCTATTGGATTCCTTCTTTATTTCTTGCTTTGGCAGCCTTATGTATTGGGACAAAAGTTAGTTTTTTTGCTATCTTTATTACAATTTTTGCAGCCTTTTTTATAAATTTCTTTTACTGGATTATGTATCGAAAACGTCGTTCAACTTCTAATAATTGGGGAAAGGTTTTACTTTTAAATATTGGATTACTTCTTATTTATTTTGCTGTTACCCCTTTTTCTCCTTCTTATCAAAATATCTCTGGAGACTATGCCACAATTAGTGAACAGACAGCGCTTAATGGAGAAGAAGACCGAAATGAAAATGAGATTGTTCAAGTATCTGACAGGAAAAAGAGTGCTATTTTACAATCAGGCATTGTTCGAATCTTGCTTAGTTCAAGAAACACTTATTTTGAAAATATTTATTATGATTATGTTGACTCTGATGTATTTCATAAATTATTTGGACTTGGATATGCTGGCTTTTATGAACAGAGTCCGAAATTGATTGAAATGGACTTTTTTGACTTGTATTTTTCATTCGGTATTCTCGGTTTTCTTGTTTTAAACTTACCGTTCTTATTCGTTTTCTTTCAAATCTTAAAAAACTTGGTAACAAATATAAGGTATTTTTTCCAAGTTGAAAATATTTTATTGCTTATCTCAATGGTGTTAGGATTAGGAGTTTCTTTTATTGCCGGTCACGTTTTAAGCGCCCCTGCTGTTAGTATATATTTCGCACTGGTGTTGGTTCTCTTATATCTGTTTAATTATCATCGTATGAAAGAGTAAAACCATCTTATTCAAATTCACCTATTCACGGGCTTTTGAATTCGGCAAACATATAAGTACGAGGTCACTGAAAAACTACTTGAAATAAGTTCACGAACACAATATATAGTATGGTAAATCACAAAATCACTCTTAGACATAGTGGCAGGAGAAATTATTTCACACTTTTTCAGTGGTCTCATGAGTACTAATGAACATTAAACCTCGTTTTTTATATAAGAAAAATGCGAGTCGCACCCTAATTGCGACGTACAAATTTTGGCCCCGCAATGAGAACAGATTCGCTTCCTCGAATAGGCAGCGCACGAAGAAAAAGCGATTAGCTTTTTCGAGAAAAGGAAACACGGCGAGGGACGAGCCGATGTTGCCAAATCGTGATTAGTTTCTCAGTCGCTGGCGCTCAGGGCTAGACACTAAACTCGTCCCAAGTTTTTTACTTGT
>Ga0207747_1002201_pt1 | contig 11337 bp, 10 predicted proteins | sample HigsolmetaGSP11D_FD_184839 | JGI IMG/M metagenome (GOLD analysis project Ga0207747, IMG submission 184839) | High solid enriched microbial communities from the Joint BioEnergy Institute, USA - SP1-1-D (SPAdes) | ecosystem: Engineered > Bioreactor > SSF (Solid state fermentation) > Aerobic >...
CCGCCAAGGCACAACTGGCGATACAATTCGCCGAGCGGTTCACGCTGAGCGACTGACTCAACTACCGGCTCGCACACAGAATTCAGGACACTCCCCCGGCCGCCCAACCGTATTAGCTGTGCCTGATTGACATAAGCACCACCTTAAGCGTCTAATGCGCTCCTGTTCATGCGCTGAACGCCACTAATAACCACAACACACCCGCATGCTCGACGACGCCACCCGCTACCGCCTCCTCAAGCGTCTGCACGCTGACCCGGACGTCAGCCAGCGGGCGCTGGCAAAGGAACTCGGCATCAGCCTCGGCAAGCTCAACTACTGCCTGCGGGCGGTGATCGCCAAGGGCTGGGTCAAGGCCAGCAATTTCACCCACAGCCGTAACAAGCAGGCCTATGTCTACTACCTCACGCCGCAGGGCCTGGAGGAGAAGGCGCGGGTGACCGTGCATTTTCTCAAGCGCAAGCTGCAGGAGTATGAGGCGCTCGAACGCGAGATCGAGGAATTGCGGAAAGAGGTGGACTATCGCGGTCTCGAGCCTCGAAGAACAGAGTCCTTTGTGCCTGAGAGCGACTCGACTTAAGCGCCGGATCGTTCCGCGGCATGTTCCCATCTGTTACGAAGTCACACGCCCAGGCAATATGAGTGATGCTTCAAAGTCAGCGACTCAAAGTCGGTAAAGGCAGCAATACATCCAGCCGGCTGCTGCTGGATGTTGTTGCTATACCCCTGCAGCGGCTTGCCGCGGACCTTTGTCTGCTGCGATATGCCCATGGCGTGGCAGGCTGATCCGCAATGTTGCTACGCCACGCTCTGTATTATTTGGCGGCTCGCGGCTTGCCCGGACTGATTAACTTCGCGGCACTCTCGCTTTATACCCGGCTCCTGACCCCAGACGAGTTCGGGCGTTACTCGCTGGTAGTCGCCTCCGTCAGCTTGATTCACGTGTTTCTCTTCCAGTGGCTGCAGCTTGTGCTCGGGCGTTTCCTGCCTGCGCACAGGGATGAGCCGCAGATCGTCCAGCAATCGATCCTGGCTCTGTTCCTGCTTCTTGCCGGCACGGTTTCGGTTGCCGGGCTGGGAGCCGCGCTGCTTTGGTCCGATCCGGTTTGGCGCGCTCTGCTGGCGCTAGCCGTGCCTTTGACGGTTGCAGAGGCTTGGCTGCAGCTTAACCTCACGCTGGCTTCGACAAACCTACGGCCCGGCCGCTATGGATTCTTGCTCGGTGGTAAGAGTCTGCTGGCGATTATGGTCGGCGGCTGGCTAGCGTGGCTTGGATTGGGTGCGCAGGCACCCTTGGTGGGGATGCTAGCTGGTGCTTCGGCGGCTTGGCTGTTGTTCGGGCTCCGATTATGGCGAGGCATGCGGCCCTGCTGGCCGGCGCCCGAACGACTGAAAGAGTATGCGGCGTATGGATTGCCGTTCGTCGCGACATTCGCGCTCGGATGGATCATTGCCAGCTCCGACCGGATGCTCATTGCTTGGCTGCTGGATGAGGCCGCAACCGGCATTTATGCGGTTGGTTACGATCTTTCTCAGCACAGTCTCGGGCTGTTGCTGGCTGTGGTGAATACGGCCGCTTACCCACTCGCGGTTCGACAGCTCGAGCAGGAAGGAGAAGAGGCGGCAAGGGCTCAACTGGCGCAAAACGGAGAGTTGATTATCACCGTGGCCCTTACGGGAGCGGCCGGGCTCGCAGCGCTTGCCCCGGCTCTGCTCGATATTCTTGTCGGAGAGGCTTTTCGGGCTGGAGCCATGAAAATTGTACCGTGGATTGCGGCGGGCGCGGCGATTGCAGGAGTCAAGGCCTTCCATTTCGATTTAGCCTTCCAGTTGGCGCGTAAATCCTACTTGCAGGTGTACATTAGCGCCGTTGCGGCGATCGCCAACATCGCGCTGAACCTGCTTCTTATACCAGGGCACGGAATAGTTGGAGCGGCTTGGGCGACAATAATCGCCTACGGCACCGCAGGCGCCTTGAGCTGGTTGCTAGGACGGAGGGTGTTCGCTCTACCACCTCTAGCGCCCATGCTGCTGCGTGGTGCTGTTGTGGCAGTTGTCACGGGCCTCGCGGCTTGGCTGATGGCAAATCTTTTTAGTAATCCGTCTGCTGCGATCGCAGGAGGGTTTTTTGCAGGTATAGCCGCTTCTGTTTTAGTGGTGTTGCTTCTGGATATAGCCGGAATGCGTGGCGCTGTTGTGCAGGCTGTGGCGTTGCTCCGGCAGTCTCGGCATGAGGTCTGATGATCTGTATTTAAAGGTAAAAATTCGCAAGCAGATCAAGGCTCGTGAAGTTAAAGTGCGCTAATGGTTTGTGATTTTTTTCGCTAATCGAGAGTTTATGAACGTCATAACAAAGAAAACTAAGCTGGCACTATATCTGCCTTCTCTTCGGGGCGGTGGCGCAGAGCGCGTAATGGTCACGCTCGCTAACGGTATCGCGCAGCGCGGTTATGCCGTAGATTTGGTCCTGGCCAAGGCCGAAGGGCCGTATCTAGGCGATGTGGCCGAGAACGTGCGGGTGGTAGATCTTGGAGCTTCTCGCGTAGCCACCAGTTTGCCGGGCTTAGTTCGCTATCTGCGCCGAGAGCGGCCGGTGGCGATGCTCTCGGCCCTAAATCACGCGAATGTGATTGCAGTCCTTGCCCGTCGGCTTGCCGGCGTGCCGGTGCGGTTGGTAATTAGCGAGCACAACAACTTTTCAACGTCAAAGGCCAACGCATCGTCGTGGCGTGGCAGCATGATCGGGCATTTCATGCGCTGGGCTTACCCATATGCGGATAGAATCGTGGCGGTTTCAGAAGGGGTGGCCCGCGATCTTGCCAACCACGTCAGGCTGCACGCGATTGATAAAATTTATAATCCTATAGTGACCGATGCTCTCAAGACCTTGAGCTGTGCCGAAGCGAATCATCCCTGGCTGACCGCTCGACATGCCCCGGTCGTATTAGGTGTTGGCCGTCTGGCACCCCAGAAGGATTTTTCTACTTTGATTAAAGCTTTTGCGCTCCTGCGCGAAACCCGGGACGCCAGGCTAATTATTCTTGGGGAAGGCGAGCTGCGATCCCCGCTGGAATCGCTTGTGTGCCAGTTGGGTTTGCATGAGGTAGTCAGCCTGCCGGGATTCAAGAGAAATCCGTATGGCTTTATGAGGCGGGCCGATCTGTTCGTGCTTTCATCGGCCTGGGAAGGATTCGGAAACGTTCTGGTGGAGGCGATGGCTTGCGGTACACCAGTGGTTTCTACCAATTGCCCGTCCGGGCCGGCAGAGATCCTAGAGGGTGGCCGCTGGGGCCGTCTCGTGCCGGTCGGCGACGAGATTGCGCTGGCTGAGGCTATGGCCGCCACGCTGGATCAGACGGAACATCCGGACGTTGCCGCGCGCGCCGCAGACTTCAGCGTGGGTCGGGCGGTGGAAGGCTATTTGCGGGTGATGCTGCCGGGCGAATATAATATCAATATGAAGTAAATAAGCGCTGAGCGGCGCTGCGTACAGCCTGGTGTCAGGCCCGGTTTACCGGGCATCTTATAGAATAGGATTGGCCGCCTGCACAATCAGTCCGACGATCTTCCGGGCGACAGCTAGCGCCAGCATCACGCCTATGACGTATGGTTGCCGGAGGAGCTGCGCGAAGCAGTGATCGTTCAGGTTAACAGCGAGCGGATTCGTGAGCTAGGGCTTTTCAGCGACAGCGGCTTGGACCGTGCGCTGCGCGCCTGGGACCGCGCCGGTACGCGCAGCACCAATAGCCTGGACGAACTCGTTTTATGACTCGCCAGTCTGCACGGCTTTCTCGAGCATAGTCGGATCGAGGTTGATGTTTTGCTCGCCAAGCCATCCCGGCGAGATGGATTTAATGCTCTGAGCGGCGGGCTGCTCGCGCGACTGTACGTCGAAGCGAGGGAGCGGTTGCGTGATTGAGATTGCGTTGCTGTTGGGAATCCTGCTCGCACTTTTCTGTGGGATATCCGCTGTGGCCCATAGTCTACAAGTTCGGCGCATGACCTTGTTGGACTGGTCTTTACTAGCCGTCGGCGGCATGTATGGCCTGGGTTGGGTCTTGGTGCTGCTGGCAACTCAGGCCGGAAACAACCCCCTATGGGAAGTCTGGATCACTCCATTCCCCTCGCTGTACCCCATGCACACCGCTGCCGCCTTTCTGTTGGTTGTTGGTGTGCTAGGCGGTTGGTATGTCCCTTCTTCCGCGCTTCCACTGCGCCGTGCGCAGGAGCTGTCTACCCGAAGCCCAGCGGCCAGATCATGGGCCTTTGCCTTTTGGATGATGCTCACTGTAGCGGTCCTTCTGCAAGGGATTTACACGCGCGCTTATGGTGGTTACCTTGGGCTGTTAGAGTACTCGGCGCTAATACGATCTGGATTGTTTGATGCTGTGCCCGCGAATTCATGGAGCTTTCTCAGGCCCTTCGGCGGGCTGGCAATGATTGCTGCTTATGGCTTCTTCGGCCTTCGACTGTCTGGGTGTCGGGGAATAAGTGCTTCGCTGGGTTTGGTTATCGCATTAGTTTTCAGTCTGTACATACAATACTCCTGGCTGGGGAGGATGGGTTTTTTGGTATTCGTTGCAACCTTCATTCTCGGTGTTATACTGGTGCGGGGTTCTAGCCCAGCCAGAGTCATCTTGTGGGTTCGTTAGTATTCGTCCTTTTGCTTGTCTCTGCCTATGGCGTAAGTCTGTGGCTTAATTTGAAGGCCGCCAGTTCGCTGCTGGAGTTTCTTGCTCGGGAGCTTTCTTTTCCTTTTGGAAGTTTTTTCGCGCAGTGGAATCATGGCGAGCAGCTTTCCCGGGGCTTCATCGATTTTTTACTATCCCCTATTTACCTCCTGCCTTCATCTTGGTGGACAAGCTGGTTCGATCCGGTAGGTCAGGTCAACACGGCTTTGATAATGGGGGCGCCTAAGGGGGAAGACGGTGTGACCGGTGCGATCCCTGTTGATCTGCTGACGCTGGGTTTGATGCAAGCGCATTTGTTCGGCGTCTTTGTAGTAGGATCCATGTTCGGATTATTGCTGCGCGGCCTGCAGGTACTTATCGACAGAGTACCACTGTGCGGAGTGCGCGGGATCTTAGAAGCCCATGTTGCGCTCAAGGTTGCAGTCCTGGGTGCTTTTTACGCGGAGCCGCACCTTGTGGTATCGGGGAACTTTCCGCTGATCGCGGGCACTCTGATCATTGTTGCCATGCTGGGTCTGCGCAAGGCCCGTCTCCAATCTCTCTTTCCAAATCAAAAATCAACTATGGGAAACCACTCTTGAAAGTAGTGCACATAATTACAGGCCTAAGCGATGGCGGAGCTGAGGCTGTTTTGCACCGTCTTTGCATCCACGACGCTGACCATCAGCACACCGTTGTTTCGCTGATGGACGCCGGCAAGTACGGCCCGCTGCTGTCCGAAGCCGGCATCTCCGTTCATTGCCTGAACATGCCACGCGGCCGGGTGCGAGTCGGCGCGCTTAGGCGTTTGTGGCAGTTGTTGCGGCAACTCCAGCCCGATGTCGTGCAGACCTGGATGTACCATGCGGATCTGCTTGGCGGAGTTGTAGCGCGTCTGGCCGGAATTCGTTCCGTGGTATGGGGTATCCATCACACGACGCTCATGCCGGGGAAGTCCCCTCGTAGCACCATTGCAGTGGCGCGGCTGCTCGCCCGGCTGTCCAGGCTGGTGCCAACGCGGATCGTGGCTTGCGCGGAGGAATCTGTCGCGGTGCATGGCAAGTTGGGTTACGACACGACCAAGATGCGCGTCATTCCTAACGGCTACGATCTAGCGCAGTTTGCCCCGGACCGTTCGGCCGGCAGAACGCTGCGCGCCGAGTGGGGCGTGCCTGCCGACATACCCCTGCTCGGCATGGTGGGTCGCTTCGATCCGCAGAAGGACCACGCCAATCTGCTTGCAGCACTGACTGTGCTGCGCAGACGCGGAGTTCCCTTTCGCTGTGTACTGGTAGGCACAGATGTGGATGTGAATAATGCGGCGCTTAAGATGCTGATCGAGGAAGGCGAGCTCCAGGGTGCTGTTCAATTGCTTGGTCGACGCAGCGATATACCGGCAGTGATGAATGCGCTCGATGTGCATGTACTATCCAGCGCTTTTGGCGAGGCCTTCCCCAACGTGCTCGCTGAGGCCATGGCCTGTGGCACGCCATGCGTGACGACTGATGTTGGGGATGCGGCGCTGATCGTAGGTGACACCGGCTGGGTGGTGCCGCCTGGCGACTCAGTTGCGTTAGCCAACGCTTTAGAAGAGGCATTAACTGTGTGGCGGCAGCCTGGGGAGTGGTCTGCACGTCAGAAGGCGGCGCGGCAACGTATTGTCGATCACTTCAGCATTGAAAAGATGATTCAGGCCTATCATTCGGTGTGGGCGCGATAAAGCCTGCAGGTGAAGCTCGTCAGGCTTAACAATCAATCGGTATTCGGGGAAACCTATGAACGTGCTTGTCACCGGCGGCGCCGGTTTCATTGGCTCGCACACGGTGGTCGAGCTGGTTCAGGAAGGACACTGCGTCACCATCCTGGATAATTTTTGCAACAGCTCACGCCGGGTGTTGGACAGACTGGCGCAGGTCTGTGGTGAGCGGGTCGATGTCATCGAAGGAGATGTCCGCGACGCGGCGCTGTTGCGGCGAGCATTTGCGGCGCAGCAGTTCGATGCGGTGCTGCATTTTGCTGGGCTCAAGGCGGTCGGCGAGAGTGTCGAGCAGCCGCTCGCGTACTACGACAACAACGTTGGGGGCAGCGTGACACTATGCCAGGCGATGGCAGAAGCTGGCGTGTTCCGACTGATCTTCAGTTCGTCCGCGACGGTGTATGGGGACGCTGAGCGGATGCCGATTGAGGAGTCATTCCCAACCGGCAGAGTGACGAACCCGTATGGTCGCAGCAAATGGATGGTTGAGGAGATACTTAAGGATCTCGCTGCGTCCGATCCGCGCTGGGCGATCGGCATCTTGCGCTATTTCAACCCGGTAGGCGCGCATCCTAGCGGCCTGCTTGGTGAGGACCCGCGGGGGATCCCGAACAATCTCGTTCCTTATGTCGCTCAAGTGGCTGTAGGCAAGCTCGACTGCATCTCGGTGTACGGGGATTGCTATCCGACCCGCGACGGTACCGGCGTGCGCGACTACATCCATGTTGTTGATCTCGCCAGGGGGCACCTCAAAGCGCTGGCTGCGATCATGCGCAAGCCCGGCGTGAATGTCTGGAATCTCGGCCGAGGCGAGGGCTATTCGGTGCTCGATGTGATTCGCGCTTTCGAGCGCGCCAGCGGCAGGCCGTTGCCGTACCGGGTGGTAGAACCACGGCCAGGCGATGTGGCTGAGTGCTGGGCAGCCACGGAAAAAGCATGGCATGAGCTGGGTTGGCGTGCCGAATACGATCTGGACGCGATGATGCGTGACGTTTGGCGCTGGCAGGAGAGCAATCCGCAGGGCTACGACGGCTAGGCATAATCCTTAACGCTGCTACAGTCGGGCGGCCTCCTGATATCGATCGGTTCCTGCTCGCTTATACGTAAGAAAAAGGCTTTCTTAAGTGCGCCGACTCGCAATCATCTCCAATCAAGCGTTTTCGCTCGTCAACTTCCGCGGTTACCTCATTCGCGAGCTTGTTGCGGCAGGCATCGAGGTCCATGCTCTTGCGCCAGATTACGATGATCGGTTTCGGGCTGCTGTACGTGCGCTCGGTGCCGTGCCGATGGACTATTCGCTTGTGCGCACCGGAATGAATCCGCTGCGCGATGGATTAGACCTGCTGCGTCTGAGGCGCCAGTTGCGTCGCATCCGACCGGATGCCACTCTAGGATACTTTATCAAGCCGGTGATTTACGGGACGATCGCCGCTTGGTTGGCCGGCGTTCCGCGCCGTTACGCTTTGATCGAAGGCCTGGGCTACGTGTTCACTGAGTCTGGAGCAAAAGAGTCTTGGCGGCGTGTCGTGCTGTGCTGGATCGTGAGCGCTCTTTACCGTGCCGCACTCAAGAGAGCAGAAAGAGTATTCTTCCTCAATGATGACGACATTTCCGAGTTTGTGGAGAAGGGAATCGTCGATCAGGACAAGACCGTCAAGCTGGGTGGTATCGGCGTTGATCTTGACGAATGGCGGCCACTCCCACCAAGTATGCAGCCACTGACGTTCCTGCTCGCCGCCCGCTTGCTGCGCGAGAAAGGCATTGTCGAGTACGCCGAGGCGGCACGGCGAGTCAAAAGACGTTATCCCAACGTCCGCTTCGTCCTGCTCGGCGGCCTGGATCCAAATCCCGGGGGGCTGACCCAGTCGGAAGTAGAAGGATGGGTGCGGGAAGGGCTGCTGGAATGGCCAGGGCACGTGGACGTCAGGCCATGGCTGGCGCAGACCAGCGTATATGTGCTGCCTTCATACAGAGAGGGTGTGCCGCGCAGTACCCAGGAAGCGATGGCAATGGGGCGGCCTGTGATCACGACCGACGCTCCCGGCTGTAGAGAGACGGTGGAGCACGGCCGCAACGGGTTTTTGGTGCCGGTCAGAGATCCCCGGGCGCTTGCGGAGGCGATGCTTCGTTTCATTGAACAGCCGGAATTGATAGAATCCATGGGGCGCGAGAGCCGACGTATGGCGGAAGAGCGGTTCGATGTACACAAGATCAATGCGCGCATCCTGCGAACTATGGGCGTTGTAAGATGAAGCGTCTGTTCGACGTTACGGTGGCCGCAGTGTTGCTTGTGGTGTTGGCACCTCTTCTGCTGCTGCTGGCGGTATTAGTCGCCCTCCTCTTAGGGCGTCCAGTGTTCTTTGTACAACAGCGTCCCGGGCGACATGGCCGGCCATTCCAGTTGATTAAATTCCGAACCATGGTTGATGCGCGTGACGCCAGCGGTAATCTGTTGCCGGATGCGCAGCGGCTGACGCGCTTCGGGCGCTGGCTCAGAGCGACCTCTCTAGATGAATTGCCTGAGCTCTGGAACGTGCTAAAGGGAGATATGAGCCTCGTAGGTCCGCGGCCGCTGCTGATCGAATATCTACCGCTTTACAGTCCAGTGCAGGCGCGGCGACACGAGGTGAGGCCTGGCATTACCGGCTGGGCGCAGGTAAATGGGCGCAATGACATTAGCTGGGAAGAGAAGTTTGCACTGGACGTTTGGTACGTCGATAACCAATCTTTGCTGTTGGATCTCAAGATTCTGCTACTAACGATGTTGCGCGTCGTCCAGCGTAAAGGAATCAGTCAGCGCGGTCATGCCACGGCGGAGAAATTCATGGGGAGTGACAGGTCGGAGCATGAGGTGAAGTCATGAGCCGACTGGTCATAATCGGTGCCGGTGGTCACGGAAAAGTTGTCGCCGATGCTGCTGTAATTACGGGGAAGTGGTCTGACATAGTTTTTCTTGATGCTGCTTGGCCTGATCGCCAGGAGTGTCTTGGCCGGCCGATTGTCGGCTCCGACACCCAGCTCAAAGATGTGGTGGCATGCTCTGATGCAGTTGTAGTCGCCATCAGTGACGGTCGAAGAAGGCTCGCACTATGCGATGAGGTGGCCAGCCTGAATCTTCCATTGGCGACGGTAGTCCATCCATCCGCAGTCATAAGCCCTTATGCCCGGATAGAGCCAGGAACGGTGGTTCTAGCACGTGCTGTCATCAACCCCGATGCTGTAGTGGGGCAGGCCGCGATCGTCAATACTGGAGCTCTTGTAGAACATGACTGTGTTGTAGCAGCCGGTGCTCACATCTGCCCAGGCGTGAGCCTGGCGGGCGGTGTGTCGGTAGGCTCCAGGAGTTGGCTTGGGATAGGGAGTGCTGTTCGTCAAGGTATCAAGATTGGTGCGGATGTGACTGTTGGTGCCGGGTCTGTTGTCGTAAAGGATCTTCCAGACGGTGTAACGGCTTTCGGAGTCCCCGCAAAGATCATCAGAAAATGAGGCGTTGACTGAAAATATGATAGGCAGTGAGTTCCCTTCCTGGCCTTGTTTTACTCATGACGAGGCGAAAGCTGTCGCGGACGTGCTTCTGTCGAATCGGGTGAATTACTGGACAGGTAACGAAGGGCGTGAGTTCGAGAGGGAATTTGCCGAGGCTGTTGGCTGTACTCACGCAGTGGCGGTTGCGAACGGTACGGTAGCCCTCGAACTGGCGCTGAAGGTGCTGGGTGTCGGTAACGGCGATGAGGTTATCGTGACGCCGCGCACTTTTATGGCGTCAGCGTCCGCCATTGTGAACGCCGGGGCAAAGCCGGTGTTCGCGGACGTAGATCGTGAAAGTCAGAACATTACCGCTGACAGCATTCGCCCAGTGCTGACTGAGCGCACGCGAGCAATCATCTGCGTGCATCTTGCCGGCTGGCCTTGCGACATGGATCCGATCATGGATCTCGCCGCAGAACGGGGGCTTTGGGTAATCGAAGACTGTGCGCAGGCGCATGGGGCACGCTATAAGGGGCGCTCGGTAGGGAGCTTGGGGCATGTTGCTGCATGGTCATTCTGCCAAGACAAGATCATGACCACAGGCGGCGAAGGAGGCATGCTCACTACAAACGACCCCGAGATCTGGCGGAAGGCATGGTCGTACAAAGACCACGGCAAGTCGTGGGATGCTGTTTACAACCGTGACCACGGTCCTGGATTCCGATGGGTGCATGAGTCATTCGGTACAAATTGGCGACTGACGGAGATGCAGGCAGCCATTGGGCGGATCCAGCTCCGGTGGCTGGACGGGTGGATCGCGCGTCGGGGAGAGAACGCAAAGATTCTGGATGCTTACTTGTCCCAGATCCCAGCTCTGCGCGTATCCATGCCACCCGCGAACATCCGGCATGCTTACTACAAGTACTATGCGTTCGTCCGGCCTGAGTTGCTGGCGCAGGGCTGGAGTCGGGATCGCATCATGGGGGCGATCCAGGCGGAGGGTGTGCCTTGTCTGGCAGGAAGCTGTTCGGAGGTATATCTCGAGAAGGCGTTCCAAGATGCGAAGCTGGCTCCTGCCGAGCGTCTGCCAGTTGCACGTGAGCTCGGCGATACCAGCCTTATGTTCTTAGTGCACCCGACCCTTGAGCCGTCGCATATGCATCGTGTTGGTGAAGTCGTGCAGCGGGTTATGCGTCAAGCCTTGGCGTGAAGTCGCCAATGTGATGATTCCCGTCTGTTGTCGTAGCACCAGCAAACATGCTCCGTGGTAGCCTGAAGCAGGCATGCTTTGACAACAAAAATAATCCCGGCACGCGCCGGCGGAACCACTAACAACGATTTGCGGCGAGAAGGGCACGGGGCTGATTCCATGAACAGCATCGTCTTTAACGCGGCGCGCAGGTTGGGGGCACTGCCGCGGCCGACCAAGCGGCTGATGGCTAT
>Ga0207747_1002205_pt1 | contig 11319 bp, 10 predicted proteins | sample HigsolmetaGSP11D_FD_184839 | JGI IMG/M metagenome (GOLD analysis project Ga0207747, IMG submission 184839) | High solid enriched microbial communities from the Joint BioEnergy Institute, USA - SP1-1-D (SPAdes) | ecosystem: Engineered > Bioreactor > SSF (Solid state fermentation) > Aerobic >...
TCGACGGTATCGATATTCGCCGCTACACACAGGAATCGCTGCGCCGTCAGATCGGCATCGTCCAGCAGGATGTATTCTTGTTCAACGGCACGATCCGCGAGAACATCATGTACGGCAAGCTGGACGCAACGGAGGATGAGGTGTGGGAGGCGGCGAGACGCGCGAGGCTCACGGAGATGATCCTGGCGCAGCAGGATGGGCTGGACACGGTCATCGGCGAGCGCGGCGTGAAGCTGTCCGGCGGGCAGAAGCAGCGGCTGGCGATCGCGCGGATGTTCCTGAAGAATCCGCCGATCCTCATCCTCGACGAAGCGACTTCGGCGCTCGATACGGAGACGGAACAGGCGATCCAGCAGTCCCTGGCTGAGCTATCCGTGGGGCGGACGACGCTGGTCATCGCCCATCGTCTGGCAACGATCAAGGACGCGGACCGGATCGTTGTCGTGACGGAGGAGGGTATCGCCGAGCAAGGCCGGCACGAGGAGCTGCTTGCCGCAGGCGGCATCTACAGCCGCTTGTATCAGGCGCAGTTTGGAATGTGACAAGATAACGGGGGATAGTCATGCGAAGGATACATGGCTATCCCCCTGTTTTTTGGTCTTATAGAAAGTATAACTTCCCATACATTCTCGTAAGACATAAGAAATACTAAGCTGCCACCGGCGTCCTAAAGGACTTGGCGCCAGCCAAGTATTTCTTTACTTCATTTGATCCAGGAGCTACGACATCCGTTATTTCAACCTTCTCAATCTCCTCCTCCATTCAAAAAAGGTCGTGATAGTGTTAACAACTTGTCTGAAAAGTGGTAGTCTCAGAGCACCTCGAATAGATAGTATAGAAGTAGAATACATATCAGGGGAGGTTGGTATCTGAATGACACGGGATATACGCGCAATCATCGCACAAATGACGCTGGAAGAGAAGGCGGGGATGTGTTCGGGTCTTGATTTCTGGCACCTCAAGGGCATCGAGCGGCTGGGCATTCCATCGATCATGGTTACTGACGGCCCGCATGGGCTTCGCAAGCAGAATATGTCTGCAGATCATCTGGGCCTCTTCAACAGCGTGCCGGCAACCTGCTTTCCATCTGCTGCAGGACTCGCCAGTTCATGGAATCGCGAACTGATCTATGAAGTAGGGGTTGCATTAGGAGAAGAATGTCAGGCGGAGGACGTGGCGGTGCTGCTCGGTCCTGGCGCCAACATCAAGAGATCGCCGCTGTGCGGGCGCAACTTCGAATATTTCTCAGAGGATCCATACCTGTCAACAGAGATGGCGGCAAGTCACATCCAGGGCGTGCAGAGCCAAGGCGTCGGCACCTCGCTCAAGCACTTCGCAGTCAATAATCAGGAACATCGCCGGATGTCCGTCGATGCGGTGGTTGATGAGCGCACGCTGCGCGAGATCTATCTGGCCAGCTTCGAGGGAGCGGTCAAGAAGGGCAAGCCATGGACTGTTATGTGCTCGTACAATCGGGTCAACGGCACTTACGCATCGATGAACAGACATCTGCTCACCGAGATTCTGAGAGATGAGTGGGGGCATGAAGGCTTCGTCGTATCCGACTGGGGGGCAGTGGATCAGATCGTAAGCTCGATCGCTGCCGGGCTGGATCTGGAGATGCCTTCATCCAACGGAGTTGGCGAACGGAAGCTGGTCGAAGCGGTGAGAAACGGAACCTTGCCGGAAGCGGTGCTGGATGAGGCGGTGGGCCGCATCCTGAACATCATCTTCAAGGCAGTCGACGCGAAGAGGGCGAACGCCAGCTACGACAAGGCGGAGCATCATCGCCTGGCTCGCAAGGTAGCGGCAGAGAGCATGGTGCTGCTCAAAAATGACAACGCTGTACTCCCGCTGAAGCAGGGTCAGAAGATCGCGATCATCGGCGAGTTTGCCGTCAAGCCGAGGTACCAGGGCGGGGGAAGCTCGCACGTGAATCCGACGCAGCTCGATGAACCGCTGGCCGAACTGAAGAAACTGGCTGGCGAAGGAACGGAGATACGCTACGTCACCGGCTTCGAGATCGCAAAAGATACGCTGGATGCCGATCAGCTCCGCGAGGCGCTTGAGGCCGCATCCTGGGCGGATGTGGCCGTCATCTTCGCTGGTTTGCCTGACCGATATGAATCCGAGGGCTATGACCGCACGCATATGAATCTTCCTGCTAACCAGAACGAATTGATCGAGGCGGTTGCCGGGGTGCAGGACAGGGTATCGGTTGTGCTGATGAATGGTTCGCCTGTTGAGATGCCGTGGATCGATCGCGTCAGCTCCGTACTCGAAGCGTATCTGGGCGGTCAGGCGGCAGGAGGAGCGATCGCGGACCTGCTGTTCGGCGTCGTCAGCCCGAGCGGCAAGCTGGCCGAAACCTTCCCCGTGAAGCTGAGTGACAATCCTTCGTACCTGTTCTTCCCGGGTGAGCAGGATCGCGTGGAATACAGGGAGGGCATCTTCGTTGGGTACCGGTACTATGACACGAAGCAGGTGAAACCGCTGTTCCCGTTCGGTCATGGTCTCAGCTATACGACCTTCGAATACTCGGGTCTTGCGGTGGACCGCAAAGAACTGAACGACACGGACACGCTCACCGTCACGGTCACTGTCAAGAATACAGGTTCGCTGCCGGGCAAGGAGATCATTCAACTGTACGTGTCCGACGTGCAAAGTACGGTCATCAGACCGGTCAAGGAACTGAAGGAATTCGCCAAGGTCGAATTGCAGCCCGGCGAGCAGAAGGCCGTCAGCTTCACATTGGATAAACGGGCTTTCGCCTATTACAATGCCGATATCGCCGATTGGCATGTGGAGTCAGGAGAATATCGGATCATGATCGGCAGATCGTCGGCTGACATCGTTCTTGAAGAAACGGTGATTGTACATTCGGCGGTCAAGCTGCCGGTCCGTTATCACCGCAATTCACTGATAGGCGACCTGATGCAGGACCCTGCGGCGATGCAAGTCATGCAAGGGTTGATGCAGCAGTTCCAGAGCGGCTTCGGCGCCTCGCTTGGCGGGGATCAGGAGCACAATGAAATGTTCGCCGCGATGATGCGTTACATGCCGCTGCGCGCGCTTGTTTCGTTCAGCGGGGGAGCTTTGACGGAAGAGACGCTGGATCAGTTGCTGAGTGAATTGAATAAAGCTTCTGCTTGAGTTGTTCGTATTATCCGACCGTTTATGGCCATGGGCTATGGGCGGTCGTTTTTGTTGCTGCGGGGTTCCGGTTATTCTTTATGAAAATGCTTGCAACATCCCCGTCTGATAACACGTTCATAAGAGTGAGAAAATAAGGAAGAAGGGGTGAAAATTGATGAGCATGAACAGAAGATGGTGGTTGGTCACTTTATGGGCGGTGCCGGTGTTGCTCGTTGCGGCGATGATCATCTCGCAGTGGCAGGTGCCTGTACAAGCGCAGGATGGGGGAACGGAGATGACGAAGCGCACGATTACGGTAAACGGAACTGGCGAGATCACGGTGGAACCGGATGCGGCGTATGTGAATCTGGGCGTATTGACCAAGGGCAAGACGGCGGATGAGGCACAGCAAGAGAATGCGAGAGTATATGAGCAGTTGAACAAGGTGTTGTCCGATTTCAAGATTGACAGCAAAGATGTGAAGACGGTTGGTTTCTACGTTTATCCGCAATACCGTTATGAGGAAGGCAAGGAGCCGACGATCACCGGTTACACCGCCACACATACGATTCAGATCACTTACCGCGACCTGGTTCGCATCGGTGAGCTGCTCGATGCCGCGACCAAGGCCGGTGTCAATCAGGTGAACAACGTCCAATTCGTCACGGATAAGTCCGATGAGTATGAGCTGGAAGCGATGAAGCTGGCGATGGAGCAAGCGAGACAGAAGGCGGAAGTGCTTGCCGCGGCGGAAGGTCAGAAGGTCAAAGGTGTGCTTCAGATCGCCGAGCAGGGTGCCGCGAGCGTGATCTACAACACCAAGAACATGACCGGTGTCGCTTACGACATGGCGGAAAGTACCGCGATGACATCGTTGAATCCGGGCGAGATCGTCATCAGCACGTCAGTAACGGTCGTGTATGAGTTTTAGCAGCGAAGAAGGGTCGCTCCAGCCAGTCGGCTGCTAGCGCCCCTCTTCTTGTTTAAGATCAGTAGTATTATCAATAAGATCCGCCTGGATTTCTAAAATTGGTAATAATGATATCAGTGCCAAAATTATTTGTTACATTTATAGCAGTAAAGTAAGTTTTGCTTCCACAACCTAGCAATCCACAATTACGATATGAGAAGGTATAATATTCGGCTTCATTCCATGTCCAGATTTCAGCTTGTTTATTAGGTGGAATATCAATTTCAAACGTATCTTGGAACTGAACTGAAGTTTCCCAAGATTTACCTACTGAGGCCTCGAAAATATCTTTAAAGCTACCTCCTACATCAATAGTTGTTGTTGAGGTTGAAGTTCTTGTTACAGTTCTTGTCCATTTTTGGGTTTGGCTCGAGGAATTCCTTGTATACACATAACTATAATCATACGGTCTAATTCCCAAATATTCTTCATAAGAGAAAACTAAAGCGTTAATCGAGACATCAGGTGTTTTTGTCATATTCATTGTCTTGTTAATCGTTTCTTGTTTCTGCAGCTTAAATAATTGTGCATCGTTAGGATCTTCAAAGTAATATACAGGAATTAGTCGCCCCTTTTCGCTCACAATATACTCAATCTTGTCGGGTACGACATTACCTGGCACTTCTCTTTCGCTTGCAAAGGCAAGACTGGGTGCTAATACGAACAGAACAGCAAACAGAGAAAACAAAAACTTCCTCATAAGCTATTACGAAACATCCTTTCTATAAATTTACAATTATAGAATATTCATAAAATATTGACTTGTCAATATATTTTTTGTAAGAATATATATATGATATATGATAAAGAAGAAGGGAAACGGTAATATGGTCAGATTGCTCATACAAGGGGTATGCTTCTTGTTTTTTTCATTGGTTGAGTATGCAGTAGTTTTGATGTATACCGATTTTAAGATGCTATTAACATTAGAGATCACGAATAGAGTTGAAGGTAATATCATTGACAATGTACCTGAGCCTTTTTGGGGAATCTATCGTTTGCAACTGGCTGTCTCACTTTTGTTGATTGGTGTATCGATAGTTTATTACTTATCGAAGAAGTTCATTCAAAAATAATTGGATTATAGTAACCATACATCCACTGTTTTCTTGAGATGATGACTGGAAGGAACAGTATCAAAAAACTGCACCCTCAATGTCAGAGACTGTCTGACATTCGAAGGTGCAGTTCTTTGTTTATCGTGCGTTGGTCCGCTGCTTAAAGCGCCATCTTGAATCGCAGGAAGTATTCGGAGTATTTGCCCGTCCATTCGAGGCCGAGGTTCTCATATACTTCCAGACGCTGGAGCACTTCTTCCGGAGGATAGAAGCGTTCGTCGCTGGTGACTTCCTCATCGAGCAGTTCCATCGCCGCCGCATTCGGCGTCGAGTATCCGACGTATTCGGTGTTCTGGGCGGCCACTTCCGCATCCAGCATGAAGTTGATGAAGGCGTGCGCGCCATCGATGTTGGCCGCCGTCTTCGGAATGACGAAGCTGTCGAACCACAGGTTCGAGCCTTCTTGCGGCACGTTGTAGTCGAGTTCCTCGTTCTCCCACATCATATCGGCCGCCTGGCCGGAGAATGTCAGCGCAACAGCCGCTTCATTGTTGACCATGAGCATCGTGATCTCGTCACCGATCACGCCCTTGATATTCGGTGCGAGTTCGATGAGGTGCTCAGTCGCGCGTTCGAGCAGTTCATCGTCCTTCACATTCACCGACTCGCCGATGCTGTTCAGCCCCATGCCCATAACCTCACGTGCACCGTCGAAGAGGAAGACCTTGTCGCGCAGCGACGGGTCCCACAGATCCGCCCAGCTGTCGAAGGTGAGGTGCTCCTCGATCAGGTTGGGGTTGAAGACGATGCCGAGCGTTCCCCAGAAATATGGCACCGAATATTCATTGCCCGGGTCGAACGGCATGTCGAGATAATATGGATCGATATTCGCCAGATTGGGCAACTTCGAATGATCGAGCGGGATGAGCAGGTCCTGCTCCTTCATGATCTCGATCATGTATTCGGATGGTACGGCTACATCATAGTTGGAACCACCCTGCTGAACCTTGACCAACATGGCTTCATTGGAATCAAACGTCTCATAGATGACCTTGATGCCGGTCTCTTCGGTGAACCGGTCGAGCAGTTCGGGGTCGATGTATTCGCCCCAGTTGTATACCGTGATGACACCGGCGCCGCCGTTGTTGCTGGAGGCTTCCAGCGTATGAGCAGCGTAGAAGAGCAAGGCGCAGGCGATGATCACCGCAGTTGCAGCCTGGATCAATGATTTCATGCGCGCACCTCCGTCCTGGAATCCTTGTCAGAACGACGCAGGATCATGTAATAGCCGATGACGACCAGCAAGGTCACGAGGAAGACGAGGCCGGATATCGCATTGACCGTCAGGCTGATGCCGGCGCGCGCCATCGAGTAGATCTCGACGGACAGGGTGCTGAAGCCATTGCCCGTGACGAAGAAGGTGACGGCGAAGTCGTCCAGCGAGTAGGTCAGCGCCAGGAAGAACCCGGCGAAGATCCCCGGTTGAATATACGGCAGGATCACCCGCGTCAGCACGTCGCGCTTCGTCGCGCCAAGGTCATGCGCCGCGTCGATGAGCGAGCTGTTCATCTCGAGCAGCTTCGGCAGCACCATGAGCACGACGATCGGCACGCTGAATGCGATGTGCGAGATGAGCACGGACGCGAAGCCGAGCTTCACGCCGATGATCGTGAACAGGATGAGGAAGCTGGCGCCGATGACGACGTCCGGGCTGACGATCAGCACATTGTTCAGCGAGAGCAGCGTGCTGCGCAGCTTCTGATTCTTCAGCGACACGATGCCGATCGCGCCCATCGTCCCGATGATCGTCGAGATCAGGCCGGAGAGCAGCGCCACGAGCACCGTATTGATCAGGATGACGATCAGCCGCGTATCTTCGAACACCGCCGCATAATGCTCCCAGGTGAACGACTCGAACGTATACATCGTTCCGCCGCTGTTGAACGAGTAGAAGATCAGATAGAAGATCGGCGCATACAGGATGACGAATACGACAGCCAGATAGATGCGCGCTGTCTTGGACAGTTTGCTCATTGTACGCGACCCCCTCTCGTTTTGTTCCCGGTGAACAGCATGCTGATGACCATGATCAGGATGAGGAACACCGCGATTGTCGAGCCCATGCCCCAGTTCTGGGCGACGAGGAATTGCTGCTCGATCGCTGTGCCGAGCGTGATCACTTTATTGCCGGCGATCAGCCGCGTGATCATAAACAGCGACAGCGCCGGGATGAACGTCACCTGGATGCCGGACTTCACCCCGTCGGTTGTCAGCGGGAAGACGACGCGGCGGAACGTGGTCCAGCCGGATGCGCCGAGATCTCGGGCGGCGTAGATGAGCGTCTTGTCCAGCTTGTCGAGCGAGTTGAAGATCGGCAGAATCATAAACGGTATGAAAATATATACGGCGACGAAGATGAAGCTGATATCTGTAAACAGGATCTGCGTCGGTTCGAAGCCGAACACCTCGAGGAAGGCATTGATCGGTCCATACAGACCGAAGATCCCGATGAACGCGTATGTCTTCAGCAGCAGATTGATCCAGGACGGAATGATGATGAGCATGAGCCACAGCTGCTTGTGCTTCGTCTTCGTCAGCATGTAAGCGGTCGGGTAAGCGATGAGCAGCGTAAACGCCGTGATCAGAAACGCATACCAGAAGCTGGTGAGCGTCATCTTCAGATACGCGAGCGAGAAGAAGTTCGCGTAGTTGGACAGCGTAAAGTTGCCGTTCAGATCCAGCATGGAATAATAGACGACGAGGATGATCGGCGCGATGACGAACATGACCATCCAGACAACATAGACAATCAGGGAGCTTCTTGTTTTCATCGCCATGCTAGTCATCTCCGTATGCCTCAAGTCGTTTGTCGAACTCTTCTTCCGTCTCATTCAGGCGCATGACATGGATCGCCTCCGGTTCGAAATCAAGCCCGATCTCCGAGCCGACTTCCGCCTTTTTCAAAGAGTGGACGAGCCATTCATTGCCGTCTTTGTCATATGTGGACAATTCGTAGTGTACGCCGCGGAACAGCTGAGTATCTACTTTCACGACGAGCTTGCCCTTGTCCACCGTTGTGATCTCGAGGTCTTCCGGACGGATGACGATGTCAACCTTCTCGTTCGGCTTCATGCCACCGTCCACACAATCGAAGATCTTGCCGTTAAACTGCACCTTGTAGTCCTCGATCATGATCCCTTCAACGATGTTCGATTCGCCGATGAAGTCCGCGACGAAGCGGTTGATCGGCTCGTCGTAGATGTCGACCGGAGTGCCGGACTGCTGGATGGCGCCTTCGCTCATGACGAAGATTTCGTCGCTCATCGCGAGCGCTTCTTCCTGGTCGTGTGTGACGAATACGAACGTTTTGCCGAGGCGTTGCTGCAGCTCGCGAAGCTCATACTGCATCTCGGTGCGGAGCTTCAGGTCGAGCGCGGACAGCGGCTCGTCCAGCAGGATGATCTCCGGATCGTTGACAATCGCGCGGGCGATCGCCACGCGCTGCAGCTGACCGCCGGACATCTCGCTGATCTGGCGCTTCTCATAGCCGGAGAGGTTGACGAATTTGAGCGCTTCACTGACGCGTTCGCGGATTTCTGCCTCTTTCTTCTTCTTGACACGCAATCCAAATGCCACATTCTCGAATACGTTCAGATGCGGGAACAATGCGTAGTTCTGGAATACCGTATTCACCTGGCGTTCGTTTGCAGGGACGTCATTCATACGTATGCCGTCGAAGTAAATATCGCCGCTGGTTGGTTTCTCGAAGCCGGCGATCAGGCGGAGGATCGTCGTCTTGCCGCAGCCGGACGGCCCGAGCAAGGTGTAGAATTTCCCCCGTTCGAGAGAGAAATGAATGTTCTTTAATACAAGCGTGTCGTCGTCATAGGACTTGGACACATTGTCGAAACGAATGATCGGCTGTTTGCTCATCGCTTATCTTCGACCTCCTATAAGTATGAATGAGTGGCAACAAGTAAAATCTTCGTCGTCCCATCGTGCGCATTGGCCACTTGATGGTGAAGCTTGGCATCATAATAAACGGCATTCCCCTGATCGGCGATATACTGCTCGTCACCCAGCGTCAGGCGGATCTTGCCTTCCAATACGTAGATGAACGTTTCCGCCAGAGATGGCTCGAAGCTCTTGAACTCGCCCTCCGCGTCGAACGTGATGAGCACCGGCTCCATTTCCTTCTCGTTGGATGTAGGGATGAGCCAGCGAATATCATAACGCTTGTCCTCGTCGACATAGGAAGTTTGGTCGTCCTCAGTATAGACAATTTTCGGCGCTTCGCTCTCATCATCGAAGAATTCCTTCGGCGTTGTGCCGAGCACCTCGAGCAGGGTGAACAGCGTTTCGATGGAGGGAGAGTTCAAATCACGCTCGAGCTGTGATATGTAACCCTTACTCAAGTTGGTGCGCTCGCCGAGCTCCTCCTGAGTAAGTCCCTTGTGCAGCCGAAGTGACCTGATCTTGGCCCCGATTTGCATGTCTACCCTCCCTTCGCTTAACAGGTTCACTACTTATAAACTTTTTGTTTCCTTTGTTTACTTATACATCACTTGAAGTTTACTATTACCCAAACAGATTTCATTATATAAAAAACGTCCGGCATTGCAACATTTTTTCGAGGCTTTCCCGCCAATTTACTCTGATTCTTGAATCGTTTCACCAATTGATATGTCTGATCCTGCAGGATAAACGTTTGACAGGAGATGTCGAAAAACTTTGCAGGACAATGGATATAGGGGTTTCTGGGATTAATCGGAATCTATAAGGAAGCTCTTGACGAGTGAAAAAAAATCGAATATTTTATAGATAGGTGAAACGTTACAACAAACTGTCCGTGCAAATACGAGCGGGCATCAGAGAAACGCTTAGAGGAACAGCGAGCATCGGAGAAGAGCCTGGATCAGAGGAGAGATTGAATCGATGGCAACGATCAAAGATGTGGCGAAAGCGGCGGGCGTCTCCGTCTCCACAGCTTCATACGCCATGAACGGCAGCAGCAAGATCAGCGAGGCGACCAGGGCCAAGGTACTGGAGGCTGCGAGGCAACTGAATTATCAGAAGAACGGTCTTGCGACTGACCTGAAGAGAAGCAGCACGAAGACGATCGCACTTATCCTGAATGATCTCTCCGGTCCCTATTACTCGGAGCTGATCAGGGGTGTGCAGGAAACAGCTCTCGAGAACGGGTACGATCTGATTGCATGCAGTTCGTTCGGCGGCAAGGAATCAACGGCGATCAAGTTCCTGCGCGAGAAACGCGTGGACGGGGTGATCGTGTCCGCGCATAATCTGCACGATGAACCGATCGTGGAGTCTGCCCGCCGGAGCTTCCCGGTCGTGGTGCTCGACCGGCTCCTGCAAGGAGAACACATCTATAACGTGCTCGTGGACAATGAACAAGGCGGCTACAAAGCGACCGAGCATCTGATCCAGTGCGGCTGCAAACATATCTCCTATATAAGCGGGGCGTCCAATTCCTACGATCACAAGCTGCGTTTCCAGGGATACATGCGGGCGCTTGCGGACTACGGTCTGGAGTATTCTCCGAAGATGAACATATCCGGAAAATTTACGATCGATGGCGGCTATATGGCGACGAAGCTGCTGATCGCGCAGCGCAATCTGCCAGACGGCATCTTCTACGCCAACGACGAGATGGCGGTGGGCGGGCTGAAGGCGTTCGAGGAAGCAGGGATACGCGTTCCCGACGATATTTCGGTTGTCGGCTTCGACGACATCTTCCTCGCCGAATATGTCAATCCCGCGCTCACGACGATTCGCCAGCCGAAGTATGAGGCAGGGGCGCTTGCCGCTCATCTGATCATGAAGCTGCTGGACGAACAGGAGCTCGAGCATGACTACATGCTTCCGACCGAGTTGATCGTGCGCCGTTCGACCCGTGCGAGATAGGCGGCTGGATCTGAGGGTGCACGCGCATTTACTTGGACATGAGTGAACAGGTAACCTGATCAGTAACCAGTCATAGCGTACAGCGTGTGTGCTGGTGCAATCAGGGGCAAGTCTGATCTCTGTTCGTGATCGCATGCGGAGAATGGCCGAACGATACTGACCGCTGGTTAGAGTTTGCCCCAGATGCCGTGGGTTTGGCCGTTTCCATTCCGGCCGGCTGGAAGCGGTTCA
>Ga0207747_1002211_pt1 | contig 11292 bp, 9 predicted proteins | sample HigsolmetaGSP11D_FD_184839 | JGI IMG/M metagenome (GOLD analysis project Ga0207747, IMG submission 184839) | High solid enriched microbial communities from the Joint BioEnergy Institute, USA - SP1-1-D (SPAdes) | ecosystem: Engineered > Bioreactor > SSF (Solid state fermentation) > Aerobic >...
TGAGTTTCCGAATCATACCCTTGCATATAAATTCGACAAAAAAGTGAAAAACCCTTGTTAAATCAACATTTTTTTGTTATTCAGTAGACCCTAAATAAGAATTGAATTATGCATAATCCTCTACAGAACAAAAGATTAAAGGAACACAGAACGGAAAAAAGCTATTGGATTTTGAATGAATTTTGATTAAAAAATGAGATGGAATGACGATTAAATGGCTGCTGAATTTACACATAAAAATACCGAAGGTCTACCAGGAAAAGTACCCGGGAAAACCTTCGGATTAGAAACATTAATTTTATTTAAAAAACGCATATTTTATTTGAGGAACTTTAAAACGCAAATTTGCTATCGCAAAGCGCTATTTACTCCACCGTCACGCTCTTGGCAAGGTTGCGCGGTTTATCGACGTCGTTGCCGCGGTGGAGGGCTGCGTAATAGGCAAGCAGTTGCAAAGGTACGACTGAAACAAGCGGTGTAAGTAAATCATGAACTTCCGGAAGGACGATTTGGTCTGCGGCTTCATTCAAGCCTTCCATGCTGACGATGCAGGCATGGGCGCCGCGAGCCGTCACTTCCTTAAGGTTACTGCGAATGTTTCCGTTGACATGGAATTGTGTGGCAATGGCAATGACCGGTGTGCCTTTTTCAATCAGGGCAATGGTACCGTGTTTGAGTTCACCACCGGCAAAGCCTTCCGCTTGAATATACGAGATTTCTTTAAGTTTTAAAGCGGCCTCCAAAGCCACATAATAATCGACAGCACGGCCGATAAAGAAAGCATTGCGTGATGTACTGAGATACTTTCGAGCTATGTCTTCGATCATTTCTTTTTGGTCGACAAGTGTCTGCATGGCATTGGCGGCAATGCTCAATTCTTTCATTAAATCGATTTTCGGTTGAAGGCCTTTTGCTTCAGCTGTAGCCACCGATAAAATGGCCAAAACGGCAATTTGCGCGGTATAAGCCTTCGTGGAGGCCACCGCAATTTCCGGTCCGGCGTGAAGCAGCAAGGTATAATCGGCTTCTCTGGAAAGCGTCGAGCCGGGAACGTTCGTGATCGTTAAGGTTTTAAAGCCCAGTTTTTTCACATGAACGAGCACCCCGCGGCTGTCAGCCGTTTCGCCACTTTGCGAAATAAAGATGAAGAGCGGGTTTTTCGATATTAAAGGCATATTGTAAGCAAATTCACTGGCGATATGAACTTCTGTCGGAACGCCAGCAATCCGCTCCAATAACTGTTTGCCGACAAGCCCGGCATGATAACTCGTTCCGGCTGCGATGATATACAGCCGGTCTGCTGCTTTCACAGCTTCGCGGATGTTGGAATCGAGTTTAATGTCGCCATTGTCATCACGATAGGCTGTAACCAATTTGCGCATGACCGCTGGCTGTTCATCGATTTCTTTCAGCATATAGTGCGGGTAGGTGCCTTTTTCGATATCGGACGCATCGAGTTCCGCGGTAAACGGATCGCGCTTGACCATTTTGCCGTCAAGGGTTTCGATCGTGATGGCATCCTTCTTGACCAAAACGATTTCTTCGTCCATCAATTCCACGAATTGATCGGTCACTTGAAGCATCGCCATCGCATCACTGGCAACGACATTAAACCCTTCACCAAGGCCGACGAGTAGCGGGCTTTTATTTTTACCGACAAAAAGGGTGTCAGGCGTTTCCGCATCGATCATGGCAATGGCATACGAGCCGTGCAACAAGGAAAGTGTCTTGCGGAACGCTTCGGCAACTTCAAGTCCCTCGCCAATAAAAACTTCGACTAATTGGACGATGACTTCGGTATCCGTATCGCTCTTTAATTGAACGCCGGCAAGATACTGTTCCTTCAGTTTTTCATAGTTATCGATGACGCCATTGTGGACCAAGGTCAATCGCCCAGAGGCGCTTTGATGCGGGTGCGCGTTTTCACGGTTCGGCTCACCGTGGGTGGCCCAACGGGTGTGGCCGATGCCGACACTTGCCGTAATATTCCAATCGACAATGGCTTCCAAATCAGCGATGCGTCCTTTTTCACGGAAAACATGCACGCCGCTTTGATTGAGGAGGCCGATGCCCGCCGAATCATATCCTCGATATTCAAGCTTTTTCAATCCATTAATTAAAATCTTTTTTGCATCTTGTTGACCAATATAACCAACGATACCACACATAATATCTTTCCCCCTGATTGTGGGGCAAGACGACCGTGGGGCATCTTACCCCACTTGTTTTCGTCGTTCTCACTGTTGAGATTTTTGTCCAAAAGGTCACCCTTTTGCTTTTGATCTCAACTTACGGGCGTGAGTCGTCCCGAGAGGCATCCGCCGATTGTTCGATACTCCTCTTTCCTCGTCAACTGATCCATTTTCCGTGCGATCAGTCCAGGCGCTTGATTTAAATAATACAACGATCCACCTTTCTATTCTAAAGTAAAAATTCCTTTTTATATTATAAGCAAAAAATGAATTTGTCAATGGGCGCCTGCCTAACCTTATCGTATGCCGCGTGCCTAAAAAGGTGTAAAGAAATAAGCTTGTGGCACATCCCAGGTAGTTGAGTTTAAATACAAGTTATTTGATTATCGGACATATGTTTGTATTGCTAAAAAGCAAGTAAAACCTCATTCATCCCCACCCTACGATAGCTCTTATAGGATGACGTCTTCCGACTTTGTTTTTCATTGCTTTATATTGATTGAGGCCTCGAATAAGTATATGACTCTATTCGAGGCCTCTTATAAAACTAGTTAGTCATCTTTGCCCAACGGACATACGGGAATCCGTTCGTTGGGAAGTACAGCCCTTTTACCTTGGGTGAAACCAAATAGTTTTGTGTATAATAATATACTGGAATAAACGGTAAGTCTTTCATCAAAACATCTTCTGCTTGGTGAAGCAGTTCAAAACGCTTCGTTTCATCTTGTGTCACTTTTGCTTGAGCCATTAGGCGATCATATTCTTTGTTATTCCAATTCGTTCGGTTATTCGGGCTGTCACCTAAGTAATAATCAAGAATGGGCACAGGGTCGACATAGACACCAATCCAACCCATGCGAGCCATTTGATAATTTTTTTGGTCCGTCGTGTCTAAGAAAGTTTTCCATTCTTGATTTTGAATATTAATTTTTATATTAAGATTTTTTGACAACATTTCTTGAACCGCTTCTGCTATTTTCTTATTGGAATCACTAGTGTTATACAACAAAGTAACCGGAGGAAGCTTTGACCAACCTTCTTCTTGCATGGCTTCTTTTAGTAATGTTTTAGCCTTTTTGACATCTTCCTTGAAGTACGCTTCTTTTGTTTCCCTATAATCTCTACCATTAGGGGCTTTTACTCCAAACGGAACCATGGCATAAGCAGGAGTTTCTCCGCCTTTAGTGATTTGTTTTGTCAGGGCTTCTCGATCAATGGCTAAGTTAAAGGCTTGACGCACCTTTAGATTGTTGAATGGTTCTTTTTTTATGTTGAACATAAACATATAGATGCCGAAATACGGAGTGACCTTAAATTCCTTTGAATTTTTCTCTTGTGCGATGACATCGGACGGTAATGTATTAATAACATCAAGTTCACCAGATTTATACATTTGATAATAAGTATTGGCGTCATTGACCATTTTCCATGTTATCTTTTCCATATTTACGTCATCTTTATTGTAATATTTGTCATTTTTAACGGCTATCACTTGGTTGTTATGATCCCATTTCGCCAATTTATATGGACCGTCACTCACAAACGTTTTGGCTTCCGATGCCCAGTTTTTATTATTTTCGACAACGGATTTTTCCACAGGATAATACGTCCAAAAAGCTAAAAGTTTATCCAAGAAAGCCGTTGGGGCATTTAATTGGACTTCGAGTGTTTTATCGTCCAATGCCTTTACGCCAACATTATCAGCAGAGCCCTTCCCTTTATTATAGTCTTCAGCCCCCTTGATATAATACAGATAGAAAGCGAACGGACTTCCTGTCTCAGGGTTAAGAACCCTTTTCCAAGAATATTCAAAGTCCTGTGCCGTCACAGGATTTCCATCAGTCCACTTTGCGTCTTTCAGAGTAAAAGTATAGGTCTTTTTATCGTCAGAAACTTTAACATCTTTTGCAAGCCCTTTGACGATATTTCCGTTTTTATCCTTTGTGTAAAGTCCTTCAAAAAGGTGATTAATGATCCATCCTGAGGTTGTATCAGAAGCAATGGCCGGATCTAATGATGGCGGTTCAGTCGCCGCATTTAATGTTATTTCTTGTTTGACACTACCGCCCCCTGCGCCTGATCCGGTTGAATGACTATTTTGGCAGGCTGACATCAATGGAATGGCGGCAAGGAGTAAGGCTAAAGCCGTTGTCAATTTTACATACCACTTTTTAAGCATACATTGTTCCTCCTTCAATTATAGAGTTGGTCTCTTAATACAAATGGCAAGCCACCCAGTGCTCCGTATCCATTTCTCTCCACTCAGGCTTGATCTCTGAACAGATAGGCAACGCGTGCCGGCATCTTGTCCGGAACGGGCAACCGCTTGGCGGAGAAATTGGGCTTGGAGGATCACCATTGAGTAAAATACGTTCCCGCTCTTTTCTCTTTGTTACAGAAGGAATAGGTATCGCCGAAAGCAATGCTTGTGTATAAGGATGCAAAGGATTTGCAAAGATTTCCTCACTTTTACCCATCTCCATCATGTTGCCCAAATACATGACACCAATACGGTCGCTAATATGCTTGACCATGCCTAGATCATGCGCAATAAAAAGAAAGGTTAATCCTTCTTTTTCCTGTAAATCTTCCATTAGATTAATAACTTGCGCCTGAATGGAAACATCCAATGCCGAAATGGGCTCATCGGCAACAATAAATGTGGGATTAACCGCTAAGGCTCTAGCAATTCCAATACGTTGTCTTTGTCCACCGCTAAATTCATGCGGGTATCTTTTGGCGTGTTCTTTGTTTAACCCTACCTTTTCTAGTAATTCATATATTCTTTCTTGCCGTTCCTTTCCTTTGGCCAGTTTATAAGCATCAATGCCTTCTGCGACCAAATCGTTAACGGTCATCCTTGGGTTTAATGAGGCATGTGGGTCTTGAAAAATCATTTGCATATAACGATTAAATTCGCGTTTCTCTTTTCGATCGAACGTGTGAATATTCCGTCCTTCATAAAAAATACTGCCTCCTGTAGGTTCGTAAAGGCCTACAACCGTTCGACCAAGTGTCGATTTACCGCTACCGCTTTCACCGACTAACCCGAATGTCTCCCCTTTTCGGATCGAAAAAGAAATGCCATCTACTGCCTTTAAACGTTGACGTTTGCCAATGGCAAAGTATTTTTTTAATGCTTTTAATTCTAGGAGCGGTACAGTCATGCCTGTTTCCTCCCCTCCTCCGCATTTAGCAACATAAGCCTTTCCTTGAGACTGGGACAGCGCTCGTCATTCAGCCAACAGTGAGAAATATGGCTATCCGATAAGCGAGTTTCTTTTGGCATACCCTGCAGACAAATTTCCATGGCATTGTCACAACGCGGAGCAAACGGGCACCCTTTAGGAGGTGAATACAAATCAGGTGGTGTACCCTCTATTGGCTTCAAACGGATTTTTTCTTTAGCGTCTGTTCTTGGAAGAGAAGACAATAACGCTTTTGTATAAGGATGATTGGGGTGTTCAAGAATGTCCTCCACTGTTCCTTTTTCTACGACCTTACCGGCATACATCACAATGACTCTTTGTGCAATTTCCGCCACAACACCTAAATCATGTGTAATGAGTATAATGGAAGTTTTTAATCGCGTCTTTAAGTCCTTTAAAATATCAAGTATTTGGGCTTGTACCGTAACATCAAGAGCCGTTGTCGGTTCATCCGCAATGATTAACTTAGGATGACAAGAAAGCGCAATGGCGATGAGAACGCGTTGCCGCATACCTCCGCTTAATTCATGAGGATATTGGCGGTACCTTTCCTCAGGATGAGGGATACCGACTAAATGCAATAATTCGATTGCCTTCTGTTTTGCCACTTTTTTTGATAATTTTTGGTGCTTAACGATTCCTTCTATAATTTGATGACCGATCTTCATAGTAGGGTTCAGGCTTGTCATTGGATCTTGAAAGACCATACTCATTTGGGCACCTTTATATTTTCGGAGCTGACTCCTGCTTAATCCCATAAGCTCCTGTCCCTGAAAGCGTATGGAGCCACTTTGTCGTTTAATGAGTTTTTTTGGTAAAAGCCCCATAATGGTCTGCGCCGTTACACTCTTTCCACAGCCGCTTTCCCCCACAATGGCCAGTACTTCACCTTCGTTAACAACAAAGTCTACTCCTCGAACCGCTTGTACTTCTCCACCATGTGATTTTAGACTAACGGTCAAATCCTTTACTTCTAGCAATGCACTCAAAGCGCAAACCTCCTTAATCCCTTGAATGAGGGTCCAGCGCATCTTGTAAACCATCACCAAAAACGTTAAAAGCAAACATGGTTAACGAAATCATGAACCCTGGGAAGAACAATCTCCACCACTGTCCGCTTAGTATAACTCCAAGTGCATCATTACACATGGTGCCCCAACTGGCGATAGGAGCCTGAACACCAAGGCCGATAAAACTTAAAAAGGATTCGGCAAATATAGCATTGGGTATGGTAAATGTAAGGTTAACAATGATAATACCGAGCATATTAGGAAATAAATGTCGCAAAATGATTTTATAATGTGGTGTTCCTAATTTTTGTGCCGCTGCAACATATTCCTGTTCCTTTAATTGCAAGATTTGTCCGCGAACAATTCTTGCCATTGACACCCAACCCGTTATTGAAAGAGCGATAATAATTGTTTTTAGCCCCGGCTTCATAATCACAAGCAATAAGATCACTACCAGGAGGTAAGGGATACTATATAGTACCTCAACTAACCGCATTAAAATGTTGTCAATCCTGTCGCCAATCTTACCTCGCCCTGCCATATATCCGGATACACCTCCGACGACAAGGCCTATGAAAATATCAATTAATGCGGCAGCAACCCCGATTGTAAGGGAAATACGAGCACCATACCACGTCCTTGACCACATATCTCTTCCCAAATCATCAGTACCAAACCAATGTTGACTATTTGGAGCAATATTTCCATTTGTTAAACTCTGGTCGGAATAATTGTACGGGACTAAATGGGGTCCAATGATGGCCATCACGACAATGACAAATAAAATAATCATCCCAAGCAGTGCAAGTTTATTTTTCAAGATGCTAGTAATCGTCATTTTCCACTGTTTTGTCAAGGGTCTTTTTATTTGTTCATTATCGAGTGAATGTTTTTGAACGGGACGAAATAATGATCTCTCTTCACTTAAAGTAGCCATGCTAATCCCCCTTACTCGATAGTTTAATGCGCGGGTCGATTAACCTATAAGACAAGTCAGCAACAAAAAGCACAATAATTAAGACCACACTAAAAAATACAGTCGTACCCAAAATCACCGGATAATCTCGGTTAAATATGCTATCGACAAAATATTTCCCTAAACCAGGAATAGCAAAGATCTTTTCTACGACAAAAGTACCGGTAATGAGCGCGGCAATTAATGGCCCTAAGAATGAAATAACAGGTATTATCGCATTACGTATAGCATGTTTAACAATAATGCTGACAATGCCAATACCTTTTGCATCTGCCGTCTTTATATAGTTCTGATTTAATACTTCCAACATGCTCGAACGTATAAACCGAGCAATGATGGCCATAGGCATTAAAGCTAATGATAATGAAGGTAAGATACTGTGACGCCATGTTCCCCACGAAGCAACTGGTAGCAATTTCCATTCAACTGAAAAATATTTGATCAAGAGTGGGGCTAAAATAAAACTCGGTACAGATATACCAATAATCGCCAACCCCATGACAATATAATCAACAATGCCGTTATGATTTAAGGCGGCAACAATGCCAAATAACAAACCGAAAAAGACTGCAATCACAAGCGCCTGCAATCCTAAAAGAGCTGAGGCTGGAAATCCATCTGCAATCAATTGATTGACGGAACGCGATTTAAATTCAATAGACGGTCCAAGATCTAAAGTGCATAAGTCTCTAAGGTAGTCTACATATTGGATCGGTAAAGGTTCGTCTAGGTGATATGCTGAACGCATATTAGCCAACACTTCAGGAGGATAATTTGTCGAATCTGAAGCAAAAGGATCACCGGGAATCACATGCATGATGACAAACGTAACCGTCACGATGACCCAAATGGTCACAGCCATCATAATAAAACGTTTCAAGATGAGCACGCTTTTGACTCCTTCCGTATTTTTCCTGATTAGGCGTTGACTTGCCCCAACACTCCGTTTGTTGCTGAAATAGCAATGATGACCAAACCCCACATTTTTTTGTATGCCGTCATATAGTCCTCGCAAGTAAAACGAATGGTTTTCGCATCCAACATTTCAACATCAGGGATTGTGGTTGTCATATAAGCTTGGTTAGGACCCTTAAAAGTGATTTCAAATGTCACAGGCCCTTCAACCTTATATGGTTTGAACCGGTCAATATTTTTAACTGCTCTCTCAGCGGCTTTTCTAATTTCTTCTTGGGCTTTTTTGGGAGGAATCAATTCTGCTGCAAATCGGTCAATACCATATTTAACGACCACTCCCTCAACATCTGGTAATGTTTCTTTAACTTCTGAAACATAAGCATCATCTCCACTAACGAGCAATACAGGAATATTGTAATAACCGGCCGCCCCGGCATTTATTTCTGTTTCCCCAACAACCTTCCCGTTGATTTTCATTTCTTGTACGGCGATACCTGCCAATGTATGACTGATCACTGTTCTTTCAGAGCCACCTTCTCTACCATGATGTCCGATAAACATCATTCCGTCATAGGAGCCATCAAAACTCGAAAGTTGGCATAAGACGCGGTTATTACCAGAAACTAAACGCGCTCTTTCATCAAGTTCTTCAATGAGTATATTGGACATATTCCCATGTCCATCCGCAACGACAACTTCCGTAGCCCCTCCATTAAAAGCGCCTTCGATGGCTGCATTTACATCCTGTGTCATTAATCGACGAAAACGTTGGTACTCATCATTCTTTTTAAGTTGCATATTGGTGGCAACCCCTGAAATGCCTTCCATATCCGCTGAGATAAAAATTTTCATCCTATGCCCATCTCCCTTAACCAAAATTTATGTTTAATTAAATATGGTGTTATATATAATCAAAAGTGTTTTTATAAACGTCCATTTGCATCATGACATTGGTTCCTATAATCCCATCCATGTTCATCAGTTCTTTCACTACTTTGGTCAGTTCGTCGTAATCCTTTAAATTAATTTGAATTAATAATTGATAATCTCCAGAAGTCAGGGTAATATAGCGAATTTCTTTTTTTGCCTTAAGTTGTTCAACAATGTTCATGAGCTTCGTCGGCAATACCTTGATTTGAATAATGCTACCGACCTTAACACCCAATGATATTGGATTGACGATACCCACCACTTCAAGGATCTTTTTCTCTATTAAATTGTTGTATCTTGCCCTGATCGTCTTTTCAGTCACATTCAATCGCTGGGCTATTTCTGTAAAACTCATCCTCCCATCCCGAGACAAAAGTTTAATAATCTGCTTATCAAGATCATCAATCTTCACAGAAACCAATGATTTAATCCCCCTATTGTATTTTGGCGTTTCTATGTCTATAATAGGTACTTTATTTTAATTTTCATTCCGATTTATGGTACCTTTTTATAATTTTAGTACCGTATAAAAGAATTTGTTAGAAATATATTAGTGTATTCAGCCTATTATGGCAAGTCCCTTTTTAATAAATAATCTGTAAAAGCGCTTACATTTAAAAACCCATACGTTCCTGCTAAGAAAAAAAGAGATTGACTCAAAGGCCGGAGTCGGACCCCTTGTGAGTCAACCTCTTACTGAAAATAGCATGTTCTGATTCAAATAATAGGTTAGGATCAAAGTATTATATTAAAAACGTTCTCTAAATAACATTATTTAAAATGAGTATGGCCATCCCAATCCCCTTTAATGGAATTAGGATGGCCCACATTAAATCCAAAATTAATTTTAACACCTTTTTCACATGACTTGCGAACTACTCATTTAATCCCATTTCGTTCTTTACGACTTCAGCAATCCGGTTGGCATACGTTTCACAGGCCTCTTCCGTTTCTGCTTCGACCATCACGCGAACAAGCGGTTCAGTGCCCGAAGGCCGGACGAGCACACGGCCGTTTCCTGCCATTTCTTGTTCTACTTGTCGAATGACTTCGGCGACGCGCGGGTTCTCCGTCACGGCGTTTTTATCGGTGACTTTAATATTCACCAGCTTTTGCGGATATTTTTGGACTTCGCTTGCCAGCTCCGAAAGTTTTTTCCCCGTTGCTTTCATGATATTGACCAACTGCAAAGCTGACAGCATGCCGTCACCTGTCGTTGAAAAGTCGAGAAAGATGATATGGCCGGATTGTTCGCCGCCGATGGAATAGCCGCCCTCACGCATTTCACTCATGACATAGCGGTCTCCTACGGCCGTTTGTTTCGTGCTGATTCCTTCTTTTTCCAAAGCTTTATACAAACCAAGATTACTCATAACCGTCGTGACAAGTGTATCTTTTTTCAAGCGGCCTTGTTCGTGAAAATACTTGGCACAAATATACATAATGATATCGCCGTCTACAATTTTCCCGTTCTCGTCAACGGCAATTAAGCGGTCCCCATCTCCATCAAAGGCAAGCCCGACATCCGCACCTTCTTTGATCACGACTTCCTTTAAGCTTTCCGGATGGGTGGACCCGACACCGTTATTGATGTTGGTCCCGTTCGGTGATGTGCCAATCGTGACGATGTCCGCTTCCAAATCCGCAAACAAATGCGGGGCAATGGAAGAAGTCGCACCATGCGCGCAATCAAGAGCAATGCGCAGACCTGTAAAGTCTTCTTCATCGATGGTTTGTTTCAGAAATTGCAAATACTTTTGCGAGCCCTCAAAATAATCGCTCACGACACCGACATCGCCCCCGGTCGGCCGCGGCAACGTATCTTCTTGATCCAATAACCGTTCAATTTCGGCTTCTTCCTCATCACTGAGTTTAAAACCGTCACCGCCGAAAAATTTAATGCCGTTGTCTGCTACCGGATTATGGGAAGCCGAGATCATTACACCGGCTTCAGCTCCCATTGCCTTGGTTAAAAAAGCGACACCGGGGGTGGAGATGACCCCTAGGCGCATGACTTCCGCTCCTATTGACAGAAGCCCGGCGACAAGGGCAGCTTCAAG
>Ga0207747_1002212_pt1 | contig 11292 bp, 17 predicted proteins | sample HigsolmetaGSP11D_FD_184839 | JGI IMG/M metagenome (GOLD analysis project Ga0207747, IMG submission 184839) | High solid enriched microbial communities from the Joint BioEnergy Institute, USA - SP1-1-D (SPAdes) | ecosystem: Engineered > Bioreactor > SSF (Solid state fermentation) > Aerobic >...
TTAATTTGTGCATCATAGTTGTTCATCTCCTTTGTGATCTCAAATAAATATGACACCACAACCATAAAAACATAAAACAAAAATAAATAAAAAAAATAGAACCCTTTCGGGTTCTTAATTCGGATATAGTACTGGTCTAAGCTTCTTCCGAAGCGTCTTCTTTCGACTGCTGATCAGTTGCGGCGACACTCCGAAAATATCAGCAATATCCTTTCCGCTCTTTCCTTGGATAATATATTGGCACATCGCAAGTTCATCATCATCAAGATTAACTGATTTGAGCAACTCATTGATCTCCACATCGTTAAACTCACAATAATTAATTTCACCGTTACCGTCAATCTCAATTTCCTCACGAATCTCCATCATTACCTCATACGATCCGACAACCACGTTGGGGTTATACCGTTTCTCTCTCCGCATATCTCGATTGAGGAGATTTAGACCTTGCATGAAAAACTTCTTGCAAGCTGTTGAGAACTTATAACCATAAGAGATATCAAACTGCTGTAACGCGACCAATAATCGTTCAGTTAAAACACTGTACCGATCATTATAATCAGTGTTAGGTATATTTGAATAACTTCTTGCGAAGTAGTCCATAAGCTTAGAAACTCTACTCCAAATTTCGCGCAACAATTCATTCGCTTCCAAGCTATTTTTGTCGGTCATTGCCTGATATCTAACAACCAAATCCTCGGTGGTTATGTCATGATACATGTGCGATTTCCCCTTTTCAGTAAAGTTGAATACGCTCGAACTCGCTTTTAGACAACTCATTGATATCCTTCTTACATCCAAAGTTTTTAGTGTCCCAAGCCCGAATACCCAACGACCACGTTTTATTCTTGAACTTCCTCCACCCATTTCGTCCGACCTGATCGCGATCCATTCCATCGATAAATTGACGATGCCATAATTTTAAAATTTCTCGAACCTGCTCATCTGTAACACTTGAACCCATGATAGCAATAGCCTGTGCGCCATAAGTCCACACAGTCAATGCATCAATCTCACTTTCACAGACCCAAACAGGTTCACTACGATCTCCGAAAAACTTTAACTGATAAAGCCCAAAAACTAAATTGGCTTTATATGCATCCTTCGTATTATCAAATCTTTTCCCTTCAATGGATCGTTTTTTGAGCATTCTCACTTGTCCGTCAAGGTCATAGACTGGGAACACGATCATATCCGATTCGGGGTCATATCCTACCCCAAACATGTTAAGGACGTTGGTATTATCCAACTTTCTACTTCTCAAATAACTCAACGCCCGATCTGATTTGAGGAGTTCTGAATGATAGTGGGTTACTAAAACGGGGTTAAATCGCTGTGTCGTAATTTGCTTCGATTCCCTGCTGAAATTTAAGTTTAACGGTCTATCTCCAAACGCTCCTGTTACATATCTTTTCTTTATCCACCTTTCACCAAAAATTCTGCTTTGAAATCCTAACACATCAGAAACAAGCTTTACAATGTCGGCTGTATATCCGCATGTAAAACACCCACATGTTCCGGCTGGTAAGACCCTACCATCTACTTTTCTTACTTCATTCTTCGCTATTCCAAGGCTTGGGTTTCTCTCCATGCCATTTTTATGAAACGGACATGTTACAATTAAATCATTTCCAACGTCATGTACATCACTAAATACACCAGCTTCTCTCTTTAAATCGTAAACAACATCCTCGATGGTTGCGGCGACAGGTATATTATCTAAATAGAACATATCGACACCACCGAAGTGACATTATCTGATTCATCCATTAATCTCAACCTCCAAGTCCGTTTTTTGCAACACATTACAGCGACAACACGTCGGACTGCCTCCCTCTCCAAATTATAGAAAATTTATGATGTAAATTTATTATACACCTTGCATTAAATAAATCAACAACTTTTTTAGAAAATTATAGAATTTTGTCATACAAGCCCATCATCCTTAGCCGCACGTAGCGTCATACCTTTATTGAAATGCTCTCTACACAAAACTTCATACTGCGAATCACCAATTACTTCTACCTCTCCAACATAAACCATATATCCCAAATCATCGATTCTTGCGTTAAACACACCCTTCTTGCCGCACCAACATAACGCTTTGACCTCAATCTCCTTTATCTCATCCGCGATCTCCATTAACCGAACAGCGGACTCAAACATTACGCCTCGGAAGTCGGTTTTCAGGCCAAAACAAAAGCAATCAATATCAAACTCATCCACCAAGTCAGCGATCTGATTTATCTGCTTTGCTGTATAGAACTGCACATCATCGAATATCATATAATCGATATGAAAAAGCTTTGACAACTCTTTTACATGCCCATAAATATCAAAAGTCTTGTTGATGTTCGTAGCTTCCTTTGACAACCCTATTCGACTCTCGATGCAACTTCTTCCTGATCGCGAATTGCTTGTAAACAAAACCCCGATCCGTCCGACCTTTTGATAGTTATCATTTATTTGAAGGGCGAGAGTAGATTTTCCCGCCCGCATAGTTGAATAATAAAATTTAAGTTTAGCCATTAGATTTCACCCCTTCAAAAAATGGATCAGCCCATGGCTCAATCCAAACGATCTTCTCCCGCAACTTCTCAGCAAGGTCTTGAATCTCCCATTGAGCATGAGTGTGTTTACCTCTTTTGCGATAAAACTCTAATGCTCCCCTTAAATTACATGAAAGCACCAAATTACATGTTGCACCGCCGGGCAGTAACATGCGAGCATCTTCTGCGCTAATATTTAAGTCACGCAATTTGTTATACCCATTCTGAATAACTTCCAAAATCTCGAGGTAAGCGCCCTCTGCCTCCGAGTTCTCTGCAATCGATGGAGGCACGACAACATCGAACCCACCAGACTTATCATTGCTTCCAAACTTAACATATCTCTGCGATTGAACACTATACGAGTATCCTACACGGTGACGAGTCAATTGTGCCAGTGCGACTCTACTCAAATCCTCAACTCCGAACGTGAAGAATATATGCTCGACCGTAGATGTGTGACCGCTATTCATAATATGGCGAATCAATCTATCTCCATCAGAACCAGCACCTCCATCCTTTGCCTTATTTTTAAAATACTTCTCACCCTCTTTAATAAAAATCTCACTTGGCTTTAAATGAGAATAACATGTACGAATTGCCGTAAATGCTACAATCTGACCATCAGTAACATTTTCAAGTAATTTATATGCTCCTGCCTCAACCAAATCATTATAAAATTCATCACTTAACCTTGTGTGAGAAATCAATTTAACCTCCAACAATAACACCTCTCCCTATAATATCGTCATATAAACTTAATACCGAACACCAAAAAAGAACAAAAAAAATAACCCCAATTAAGGGGTTAAAAACCATACTCATCAGCTATTTCGGATGTATCACCGTCCAGCAACGGTTTCACTATACCATAATTAATGTCCCACATCAACAATACATTATTCCCGATTGTACCATAACGATTTTTGCGAATTGTAAGCTTCAATACCCCATCAACCGTATTCATCGCAATTACACGAGTAGCATTCTGTCCTACCGCATCGGCATACTCTATATGATGCAATTCAGGTGTTCCATCCTCACTTTTAATCCTCTCACTTTCACGTCCTGCCTGTGCAAGAGCAATGATCGGTTTCTGTCTGCTCTGCGTAGCCAAAAATAAATCCTCACTTATGTTAGCATACATCATCGTTTTATTCTCTCCGCGCCGCTGATCTCGCATAAGTGATATCTGGTCAACTCCTAAGATGTCAGCGCCGCACAAATCCCATGTATCGCACAATTGAGATACAGTAGGCTTATTCCCTCCAAAATCATCGGGGGTTACGACATAAAACCCTTCTTTTTGCTTTAATCTGTTAATATACTCTCTGTAATCATTAGAGTCTAAATCATCTTCACCTTTACCTAATCTTACAGAACCGCTCATAAGTCCACTATTTGAAAAGTGACCATTAAGTGTATCTACACGAAACCCGACTAATCCCGGACTCATTTCACCAGAATATAAGAGAACTTTGTGCCCCAATTTCCAAGCCACTACTAAAAAGAACAAAAGTAGCCAAGTCTTACCTTTATTCGTTCTCGCCAATAAGATAATCAAATCTTCTCCGAGCCACCCATGAAGAAGATTATCGAGCATCTCAACACCTGTAGAGATACCAAGTATACCTCTCGCATCTACACGCTTTAAATAATCTTCAAGTCGATCATCTGCATGCCGGATAATGTCCGTCCAATTACCGACTCGAACACTATGTGACCTCAAAAGAGAATCGATCTTCTCCTTCAACAACTGAACAGCTTTAATTGAATCCGTCCTTACTACATCCTGAATATCGGTCAAGATGGGCACGACATCACGATACATGAACGCCTCTCTTAAACGATAAACAAGGTACTCATCACTTTCCGTAACATCAACAAAATCAAAATCCCTGAATTTCTCTTTGAATGTATGAACATCAGGCACTATATCGTACCGATGGAAGTGATCAATGATAAAGTTAATCTCATCACCATGAGTTAAGAACATATCAGGAGACAATCCATTGTTGCTGATAATTTTTAGCGACTTTTCTTTGAGAATTTTACATATAATCATCTCCTCAAACATCCTTATTCATCTCCCTTCTATCCGGCCCGACCAACTGAACCTGTGTAGAGTTCTTCAACCTACTTATGATTCGCTTATCAAGCTTCTGTGCCACTTCCTCGATTGAAAGGTTAGATGTATAGATGATTGTTCTCATCTCTCCCTCTCGATAATTAATGATATCATACAAACGATTGTGAACCCACTCACTCGACTTCTCCGCACCGATATCATCAAGTATCAAAATCTTTGCATTTAGAGCCTTTTCCCTTAACTTTGCAAAATCATCATCCCGTGTACTGTAATTATCTCTATAATCCTCCAAGAACTTCGACACAGACAAATACACAACTAAATCCTCAATCTCTCCCTTAAACATCATCTTTCTAATGAAATAATTTGCAATCTTTCCCGCCCACGTAGTTTTACCGTTTCCAGTTCCCTCACTCCAAATATAAAGGTTATCTCCATTATCCACATGATCCACAACATCAAGCTTCCACTTGTGGAGAACATCAAAAGCTTCCTCATCCCTTTTGCTTGGAGTAATTGGTCTGTCATACTGATACCGCTTAGGTAGATTCGTCTGACTATAAATAGCCTTTAAAATAACATACGGATCGCAAAACTCATGACATTTATGAGTTCCATATAACTTACAATACGTCTTAGCCATGCAATGGTCATTCGCCACCAAACATCACCACCTCAATAAACTCTCTCGCTTAACTCATCTGTCAATCTTTCCTCTGCCGCCAATTCATGCTCAACAATAGCCTTAATCTTATCAAACTGCCACGCACGACTAAATCCCCACAATGATGGGTGAGGGTATTTCGGAGCCTTGAAAAGATTATCATAGGCTTGCACGTACTTAATTAACATCAGCATCTCGAATTTACCGTATACCTCTTTATCGCCAAACAACGTTCTCAATGCTGTATAATCTCTCCCGTAATTTATGGTTATAGGATGGCTTCGATACTCTTGGTTAGCCCATTTATATATCGCCGCCAACTCTTTAATGTCAAAGTTATAGTCTCCACTTGCTATCTTTTCCTCTACCGCGCGAATGGTTGACAAATCAGACGTAGCTTTCTTTTTTCTCTTTGTTGACTTCTTCTCTCCAGCCTTTTCGTAATACTCCCTAACTTCACTTACAAAAGCATTAAACTCTTCAACAGAATTGAGGACAATCATTCCCTTTCTCATCTTTTCTGGAACTAACACATAGGTATTATTAGCCCTCATATTTTCCCTGAATACAGCAATATAACCCTTTTCCTTCAATTCTGTAACCGCTCTTTTGATTGTCGAAAGACTTTTATTTGTATCCTCAGCCATCTTTTCAATCGACGGGAAACAGTAAATACTCTGAAAAGCATAATCCTGTAACATTGAATAAATACGGTATGCACCATCTGATAAATCATCATCATATAAAGCAAAGCGGGGAACCAATGTAAAATTTTCCATTAGTTACCCGCCCCCTCAATTTGCTTTATAATCGAGTCAATATCCTTCTTCATACCCTTCAACACATTGACGACAATATCATTATTTACAGGAGGGGTACTCATTAGTTTGAGTACCGCCCCCAGCTTATTAACAAGATCATGAATCAACTTAATCATCAATGATCACTCCGTTTGCTGGTCTGTTGACAAAGTTCTAATTTGATGCTCAATAACTTTACTCAACTCATCGAACGCCTGATTAAATGCCTTCTTGCGAATAGATTCAGTATTTTCCTCATTCATTTCAATTACCAATCGAGCATTCGGTCGATACCAGATACCATTAATCTCAACCGTAAGACCTAAGCTAACCTCAACTTCACGAACTTTACCGCCAACATTTGCCGCCGCTCTTGGCATTAATATTCATCCTCCTCATACAAATTTTCATCTTCATCAACGTTAAAATCATACTCGTGAATAGAAATAGGAGTTATAAAATCAGGATTCAATCCAAGTTGTTCAGCAACCGTTTCCTTCAAGATGTCTTCATGTAATTCGCTGTACTTTTGATCTTCAATAGTACCTTCAATCTTCACCTGCATATAAACTTCCTCGTCTTCACCAGTTTCCTCATTGTAAGCCAGCCCAGCCGCAGGTTCGATACGGTAGCAAAATCGATACTCTCGATAACCCATAATTATCTTCCTCCTTTTAGCGAATTAAACAAACAATAAAGTCATTTCTCTCCATGCCATGAACGATTACTTTTCCAATAGCAGGTTCTGTTTCAATATCAAGTAACCTCATCAAATATCCAGCAGAATGTGTTCCGTTATAACGCCCAGAACCTTCTTTTACATACCCCACCAACTCACCGTCTAACATAACTGCAATGACTTCATTGTTTGTCGATGATTCCTCTTTTCGGAAGGTAACAATCTTACCGATAGCTGGGCGATCCTTTCCAGCAACCGTATAAAGTTCCATCACCAAAACCTCCTATTTGCTATTCTCATATAGAACATAAAACCACGCTTATAAATAAATACAGGAATCTCGACAAAAAAAAATAACCCCTTTTCGGGGCCGATCATTCACATTCACTCTTTAGGATAGTTCTACTCTCCTTTGACCATTGCAATGAACCGCTCTCTCAACACAACCTCCTTTTCCAATTCGATAATCTCTCTGATTAACTCATCTACACGGGACGCTCTCGACTTAGCAGGCTCATAAATCCCACGCGACATCAAGTTATTGATTAACTCAACATGATTATCAATATCAACTTTGCGAAGTTCAATATTCTTTCTTGCTCTTTCGATCCCTTTCTCCATTTCATCAATGAGTTTGCTGTTTTCCATTAATCCCATCTCCTTTTTATTTATCGTTCCTTACACTTTTTATTATATACGTAGCATTATAATAATTCAAGTGTGAATACAAAAAAAAAAGAACCCAATAAATGGGTTCATTCATCATCGTGCTCCTTCTTTAGATAAGACCATTGTTGCTTACTGTACTCTGCAAGATCACCTCTGTCGATCCCTTCCCTAAATTCTTTAATTAACTCAACATCCTCCTCCGTCCAGACTTTATATGCCATCTGTTCATCCTCTCCGACAAATACTCCACCTTTCACCCGCTTAGGGGCTGGTATGAACCGAGGTTCTCCCTTCTCCTCCCGCTCATCACTCCATTTATGATATAGCTGAATCATTTGAGGAGATACCCCAACCATATCAGCTACTTCCTTTTTCGTGTAATATCTCTTACCATCTATGATATACATGCCTTTATCACCCTCACTATTCTATTTGTAATTATTATATACCTTAATATCTAATATTACAACACTGCTTTTCTCCTCTTTTTTACATCGCCCGGCAACTTCGTAATGAAACGAGCATATCCATCCTTGCACTTGATGTAATTCAAGCTATGGTATCTTGGCAAATCCCTTAAATCATCTTCTGTGAACGGATAAAGCTCATTCTTCAACTCATCAAAGTTTTTCTTATCACATCCAGAAATCAGCATATATGACGTGTTAGCACTTCTCAACTCTTCTCGCATAAACCTTAACTGATTAATGTAATGACAACTTACAATAGGCTTCATGATAAATTTAGCAATCTGCGATAGTTTGGATGTGAGGAACTTTTCTGTATTCTCTACTTGATATAATTCATCAATGATTAAATTAACCTTTACCCTATCCTTGCGATCCCTGATCATATCAGCCCTAATCTGCAAGGCGAGCCATATCTTTGTGATCCAATATGTCGTAAAAATGTCCTTTTCTCCATCTGTTGTGAACATGTTTTGTGGCATTTTGATGGTTATTAGCTGATTCTTCTGCATTTCTTTGACAAGGTTGATGTTATTCTTTGTATCCCGTTTCAGCATCATCTCAACATAGGTATTACGCTTTAAAATATTCATTCGATCAATGATACCGATAACCAAATTAAGCTTAGTTCCGACAAGCACACCATCCTTATCATAATCGTCTAACTCCATCAAACTCTCCATATATTCAGACATGTTCTCATACTGATTTTTAGGTACTCGATCAAGGAAATGCTTCCTTGTCTTATGGTTTTGAAGGACTCCAAACACATCTCTTATACTCCCACCACTTATGAAAACAACCAGCGAAGCACTCTCAAGATACCTCTCCATTTTTGGAGAAAGTCTGCTATCATCTGCATGAATTGAGTTCACCAGCGTTAGCATATTTGATGTTTGACGTTTGGCATTCTCATACTGTTTGAACTTATCATTACTCACTCCAACCTCATTATATCCAAGCCCTTGCAGATTGTTAAAATCATCGCAACGTATCTCTAAAACCTTATCCTTTGGGAACAACCTTGCAATTTCATCTGACAATTCACAATTCTCAATGAAATCGAATATAATCGCACATTCTCCTGCCTCTATCGCATCAATGACAAGGTTGGCAATAAGATTAGACTTACCTGCCCTTGTCGGCCCTATAAGCAGGGTTAGGAGGTTCCTGAACTGCTCATCATTAGACAGGTACGCAACCTGTTCTCTGCCTCGATATTTATTCACCCCTATACACATTACCCCATGCCTCAAATCTTCCGGCACTTCCGTTTCGTGAGTCTCTACATGCTCAACAAACTTATACTGTTCCAGCAAGTCTCTTCCAGCCAACGCGATGAAGTTTTGAGCCTCCAAATCACTTACCTTAATCTTATCCTTACCGACAGAATAACTCATTGGATTAAACTTTATCTTTATCCTATTCCCGACCAACTCATTATCTCCAATTACCGAATCAAACGATTGAACCATGCTCTTTGCAATATTCCTTTGCCTTTGTTGATTACTGCTTTTTCCATAAACCAATATCTGTGTATCAATGACCTGCAAATTACCTTTTTTGATAGTCTCATCAGACAACGTAACAGCGTCTCGCTCAAACAAACTTGTTAATACACTTTCTCCATTATCTAACCGCTTACCTCCTATCGCCTCTGATAAATTAATCATAAGGCTATCGATTAAAGATAACACCATTTTCAAAAGGAAGATCAATCCGGTTTTGTCCCTCTCGATGGGTTTCCTCTTCCTTGCCTTGTCTATTGTGCTCTTATGCTTATACTTCCATCCATACTGACTTGTTGGAATGAAATTATAAAACACTCCAGCAACATCCCCCTCTTCCAAGGACTCGACCACACTCAACGTGCTATTTAGCAAATCGTTACTCCTGCGATCAACCGCGATACTTAACCCATCCTCTTTCAAATAGACAAGTTGGTAAAACAATCCATCATCTCTCGGAACCTCATCTACCTCCTCCATTGTAATATTTGTCCACACATCACTAAGCTTATCCTTAAAGTACGATTCAAACCCCTTCGGAATAATCAAATAGAACTCTACACTTGATTTCATCATTCGCATGAAATACCCGACTTTATGTGGCATGTTAATAACTAACTTACGACCATCAAGCTTGAAAATTTCCAATGGTGACTTGTGAACTGAATTTATCGCTCTTGCGATTTTGTACGTACCTTGATTGCGAATTGATTTGTTTGGAATGAGTTTGTATATCGTGTACTTAGGCTTATTCACCTGAATCAAACTCACCCATCACACCCCCAGCAGTAGTCTTACCAGCACATATCCCAACAAGATCACTCCAACCCATTTTTTACCGCCTTCCCAGCCAACTACAGTAAACAAAATACATAAACCAGCACCTATCAAAGCAACTGAATAACTGACCTCTGACACAAAATCAGCAACACCGTTTAACGCCCCTAATATTGCATCGTGAACTTTATCCCTTACCACCTCTCTAAATACCCCATCATCTCCAAGTATGAATTTCATATCTTACCTCCTTGCTTCAAGCCCATCCGAAAACAAATCATCAACCTGATTTAACGCCCATGGAAGTCCAAGCAGGACGATATAAATAAGCAGGTATGAAAAGAATGAACGTTTAGCCGCATCAAAATCCCCTTTAATAGTATTATTAATTGTATCCCATCCTCCTTTGATGATGATTACCCATTTTCCAATACTCAACAATTTGCGATACAGGACATACCCCTTTGTATCAATGCTTCCAGAACTCGCCAACGCTGTGAAGTCAAAACCACCTGATAAGAAAATTATTAACGTCATCCCGATAATCCGATAAGCGATCTTATACCTCTTTAGATGTTCAATCAAGGCATCAAAAGGCTTATCGCAATCCCATGGCTTCCCTGACATAAAATCCTGAATTGACATCGTACTTACTCTCGCCACTATTGAAACAACCTCCTAAAATAAATATTCTTATTAATTCCGGTAAATCGGAATGTTTTTCTATGCCCAAATCATACGTTGGGGAAAAACCGACCCAACGATTTAGACCTAATTCTACCCATTATTACCTATCCTAATTTTTATCCCCTCACTTCTCTTCATAAATTTCATAATCATTTCCTCAACTTCTTTTTTAGTCACCACCTCATTCCTGCTCTCTTTGATCATCTCCCGTCTGACAAGTTCAACAACGAATTTCGATGCATTAGGCAACTTATCCAAAAACTCCTTTACATCCTCTGGGCAACTGATCGTCTTTACAGGCATTTACATTTCACCACCTTATTAGTATTTGTTAAGTACTGTATTATAAATAATAAAGTAATATGAATATTATATAAGTTTACTTTAGTATATATTTAAGGCT
>Ga0207747_1002215_pt1 | contig 11274 bp, 6 predicted proteins | sample HigsolmetaGSP11D_FD_184839 | JGI IMG/M metagenome (GOLD analysis project Ga0207747, IMG submission 184839) | High solid enriched microbial communities from the Joint BioEnergy Institute, USA - SP1-1-D (SPAdes) | ecosystem: Engineered > Bioreactor > SSF (Solid state fermentation) > Aerobic >...
GTTTGTATCTTACCTTTGAGGGATTGAAACCTGCATCTCAGTACATAAATCACAAGGCGGACAGGCGCGTTTGTAATCTTACCTTCGAGGGATTGAAACATCAATCTGTTGGGGTTCGCTGAACCCATCACGCGTTTGTATCTTACCTATATGAGGGATTGAGACTAAACGGAAACAGGATTCCTCTGAGTGGTACGGTTGGGTTTAAATTTTTGCCTATGAGTGATGAAAACATTCATAGAGACGGCCGTGGTAAACCGCACTCCGTTGTTGGTACTTACTTGTGAGCGAGCCCGAGCCACCTGTATGAAATCCGCAAGGCGTTTGAAAACGGAGACTGGGCAGAAAAGATCATCTTCCTCTTTCACGGAAAAAGACCTGCCGTCATGGGCAGGTCTTTTCGCATGCACCGCTCACTCTTCATTCTTCCAAAAATCATCCGCCAGCAGCGGAACTGCAAATGATCAAACTTGAAAATACCGGCATTCCCCTTTTCCGTCATAGTAAAACAATAAATAGTGATCCTCACGGACGATTTTTTTTGACTGCAAAAAGGCCGGCAAGTCGATGGGCATTTTTTCCGCGACCACATGTTTCATCCATTCCCGCTCGGACAGGTTCTTCAACGCTTCCGGCAAATCGTACTGGGGCAGCCCGCGGAAGATTTCCGCCCGTTCTTCCTTCGTCAAACCGTCTTCCCACCAGATTTTCCGCGGCTTATAATTCAGCCGGGACAAATAATCAAATTTCATCAAGGCCAGGGCGATGTCCATATCGCGGATTTCCGCATGGCGCAAAAATTCGAGGAGCCGGGTGAACAGGTCTTCCAGCTGATGGCCGATTTTGGACCATCCCCTGTCCGCCCAATAGATGCCGAACTGCTGAAAAAAATCGAAGGGGGTTTCAAAGGCGTAAGTCACCAAAAATTCCACCGTTGCGTCCATCCGGTGCCGGTTCCAATATTTGTCCAGGATGTCTTCCGCCTTTTTGAGCCGGGTGATGTCATCGAAGGACAAGACGTTATTTTTTAAAATTTCGTAGGGGGCCCGGTCCATATAGACGTAGTCCCATTGCTTCGCCTGATGGCGGAGGCCGGTGCCCCGCAGCATTTTTAAAAAGCCGAGCTGCAATTCCTCGGGGCGGAGGGCGAACACGTCATTGAAGGTTTTCCGGAAAGAATCGTAGTTTTCTTCCGGCAGGCCGGCGATCAAGTCGAGATGCTGGACGATTTTGCCCCCTTCGCGGATCAGGCGGACCGTCCGCGCCAGCTTTTCAAAGTTTTGTTTTCGTTTCACCAGTTCATTGGTCAAGTCATTGGTCGACTGCACGCCGATCTCAAAACGGAACAGCCCCGGCGGGGCGTTTTGATTCAAAAATTCGATCACTTCCGGCTTCATGATATCCGCGGTAATTTCGAACTGGAAGACGGTGCCCGGCACATGTTCGTCGATCAGAAATTGAAACATGTCCATCGCGTAGCTGCGGCTGATGTTGAACGTCCGGTCGACAAATTTGATCGTTCTCGCCCCGTTCTTCATCAAGTAGCGGATGTCTTCCTTAATTTTTTCCCGGTCAAAAAAACGGACGCCCGTCTCGATGGACGAGAGGCAGAACTGGCATTGGAAGGGGCAGCCGCGGCTCGTTTCCACATAGACGATCCGCTTGCCGAGATCCGGGATGTCTTCTTTGAAACGGAAGGGGGACGGGTGGTTGCGCAGATTGAGTTTCGGCCTGGCGGGGTTGATTTTCACTTTTCCGTCCTTGCGGAAAGCGATGCCCCGGACATTTTCCAACGGCTCGTGGTTTTTAAAACACGAAAGCAGCTCCTTAAAGGTTTCTTCCCCTTCGCCCATGACGATGCAATCCGCTTCTTTGAGCCTTTCCAGCCAATAAAACACGTCGTACGATACTTCCGGACCGCCCAGCACGATCTTGATGTCCGGATTGATCTTTTTGAGGATCTCGATCACCCGGATCGTCTCTTCGATATTCCATATGTAGCAGCTGAAGCCGATGACATCCGGTTTTCTTTCGATTAAATCGGCGACAATATGGAGTACCGGGTCTTTGATCGTATATTCCGCGAGCTCGACGGGAAAATCCGGTTCGGCATAGGCTTTGAGATAGCGGATGGCCAAATTCATATGGATATATTTTGCGTTCAAGGTCGCAACGACGGTTTTCATCGGAACGAAACTCCTTGAAATCGCAGTGATTGTTGCGGATTTTGGTTTTTCTTCCTTATTATTGTAGCCGTTTTCGCAATATTTTCCAATACGGGGTCATGGGGCCATAAGAACAGCCTTGAAGTCCAAGAATTTGCGTAACCATTCCCGGAAGGCCGTGTTCCCCCGACCGGAGGCAGGATTTTACCAAACTTAAAGACTTGATCCGAGGGCTGCTCCTTCGGATGCGGCAGGGGTCCGTATGTTCCGCAAACATGAGGCTTTATCCTTTTCACGATCCCGGAGGGAATTCCGAAGGACGGGAACTCATAGAAACGCCGCCGGTTCAACGTGCGGGATAATGGTAAGCGTTCATTCCAATGAAGCGGCTGCATGGTGCATGATCGATTTTTCACCGGCGGAGATCCGCGTCGCATTGTTCTAAACCGCGAACCGTTCCCATTTTCCCGGACCACTATATCCAACATTGGATTTTTCCCCGTGATGAGACGGTTCAACATTCAAGGGATTATGTTCAACATTTTTGGAAAATGTTGAATATAAGGGTTTGTATGTCCAATAAAAAGGGGAAAACGTTCCATATTTTTTATTGGTTCAAGGGAGGAACGTCCAACATTTCCATCCGAACGTTCAATATTTGGAAAAATTTGTCCAACATCCCATGGGAATGTCCGACATTTTCACAAATTGGTTCATCATTTTAACAATTACGTTCATCATAGAAAAAAATTTGTCCAATATGAAAGAAAAAATGATCATCATCCCGAAAAAAACGTCCATCACCGCAGGGAAAATGTCCATCATCGCATCCGGTGTCCAACATCGGGGGCGATTGGCCTGAAATCTGTACCTTTATGACGGATACCGGGAACGGTTTTTCAATCGTTACGACTTTTGGCGGAGATATTGTTGACTGCCTGCGTGCCGGGCGGGCCAATCTCCGCGAAGGCCCGGAGGCAGCCGCCGTTCCGGGCGTTTTCACCCTTCCCCGCAAGGATTCGCCCCTTTCTGGCCGCCTTCCCCTTCCGGAAACGGAAGGCTCCGGATCTTTCACGGGAAACGTAAAAAAATCGTTAAGGATTGTAAAAAAGTGCTTTATCATTTTAAAAATATGATGAATTTCCCAAAAGTAAAAAAAGAATGTGTTATATATTATTTTGGAAATTTTCCCGAACTTTTAGGGCTTTTGCACCATTTCATCGGAGGTGTTTTTTGCAAAAATAGAAAAGGAAGATTGTCCCTTTTCATTGAAAAGCGTGTCCGCAAACGAATTCCGACGGTTTGCCAAAAACGCCGCCTGAATTGAAACGGCCAAAGGAGGAAGAGGATGAGAAATTTTCTCGAACGGTTTTTGAAGGTTTTTGTCGTGTTTGCCCTCTTATTGAACTACTCGATCCCCTTTGCACAAATTTCCCAAGCTGCAGAAAATGAAAACGGCAAAGTATTGACGGTTGCGGAAGCGATCGCTGAAAATTCCGGACAGGCGACTGTCGCGGGATATGTCGTCGGTTACGTGAAGGCCAAAAACAATATTCAATTTGAAGCCCCGTTTCCGGATGATTATAATTTCGCCCTCGCTGATACGCCCGGCGAAAGGGATCCCGCCAAAATCTTGCCGGTGCAAATCACATCCGGTTTCCGCGCGAACTTCGGTTTAAAATCCAACCCCGGCATTCTCGGCAAAAAAGTCTATGTCACCGGTTCCCTCGAACCCTATTTCTCCATGCCCGGTTTGAAATCGCCGACGGATATCCGCTTTGAAGAGGGAACGCCTGAACAGCCTCCGGAAGAACAGCCCGGTGAAGGCGAAACGTTGACGATCAGCGATATCCAAGGGGAAGGGCACTTTTCCCCGTACAAGGACAGGAAAGTGAAAAACGTCCAAGGGGTCGTCACCTTTGTCGTGGACAACAGCAATTTTTACATCCAGTCCCCGAATCCGGACAACGACCCCGACACTTCGGAAGGGCTTCTCGTCTATAAAAGGGATCACGGCGTCCGGACGGGCAATCTCGTCGAAGTGAGCGGAACGGTAAAAGAATGGGTCATCACCTCCGGCAAAAAAGACGTGGACTTGCCCGTGACGGAAATCAATGCCGATGAAGTACGGGTCCTACAGCCCCAAGCGGAATTGCCGGAGCCGGTCGTCCTGGATCCGCCGGCCGAGGTCATCGATAATGACGGATTCTCTCAATTCGACCCGGAAGAAGACGCCATCGATTATTACGAATCGCTGGAAGGGATGCGCGTATCCGTCGTCAATCCCCTCGTTGCCGGGCCGCAAAGTTACGGGGAGATCCCCGTCCTGACGAAAACCGCCGAAGGGAAGACGTACACGACGGAAGGGGGCATCCTGTTAACGGAGGAATCGGCCAATCCGGAACGGATTTTCATCGATGTGTTCGATCCGAATTTTGACGCCAAAACCGGCGACCGGTTCCTGGGGACGGTTACGGGCGTGCTCACCTTCGATTACAGCAATTTCAAAGTTTTGACCGATAAAGATTCCCTGCCGGAATTGGCGAAGCGGGAATTCACCCCGCCGGTCACCCGTTTGAAAAGCGGCGGGAACGTCCTGACCGTCGCCACGTACAACATCGAAAATTACTACAGCGGGCTTGCGGAAAAAACGGAAAAGATCGCCAAGTCCATCGTGGTGAATTTGAACGCCCCCGACATCATCGGCCTTGTGGAAATGCAGGACAATGACGGAGAAAAGGATAGCGGGACGACGGCGGCCGACGCCAATTACGAGGCGCTGATTCAGGCGATCAAAGCCCACGGCGGCCCGGCCTATCAATGGACGGACATCGCCCCGAAGGACAAAGCGGACGGGGGCGCCCCGGGCGGCAATATCCGCGTCGGCTTCCTGTACAATCCGGAACGGGTGCAGCTTGTCCCCGGGAAAAAGGGGACCGCGGATGAAGCCGTTCAATTTGAAAACGGCAAATTGACCCTGAACCCGGGCAGGATCGATCCGGCCAATCCCGCCTTTACCGACAGCCGGAAACCGCTGGCGGCCCAATTCCGGTTCAACGGGGAAGACATCATCGTCATCGCCAACCACTTTAATTCCAAAGGCGGGGACGATCCGCTCTACGGCGTCCATCAGCCGCCGGTTTTGAAGAGCGAAACCCAGCGGATGCAAATCGCCGAAGTCGTCCATAATTTCGTCGCCGGCATCCTGGCCGAGGATCCGGAAGCCAATGTGATCGTGCTCGGCGACTTAAACGATTTCCAATTCGCCAACCCCTTGAAAAAGTTAAAAGGAAATATCCTGGAAAATTTGATCGACAAAGTCCCGTTGAAGAAAAGATATTCCTATATATACGAAGGCAATTCCCAAGTGCTTGACCATATTTTGGCCACGAAAAAATTGGCTGCCGCCGCGAAGGCCGACATCGTTCACATTAACGCACCCTATATGGAAATCCACGGGCGCGCTTCCGACCATGATCCGGTGATCGCCCAGTTCGATTTCGGCCAACAGCCGGCGGAAGAAAAGGAATTCGACCTGACGGTCATGCATACGAACGACACCCATGCCAATGTGGAACAATTCCCCTTCTTGGCCACGGCGGTGGATGAGGTCAGAAGCCGGGCGAAAAACAGCCTGCTGCTCCATGCCGGGGACGTCTTTTCCGGCACCCTGTATTTCAATACCCAGCTGGGACAAGCGGACCTGTATTTCATGAACGCGGTCGGCTACGATGCGATGACCTTCGGGAACCACGAATTTGACAAGGGATCCAAGGTGTTGGCCGATTTTGTCAAAGGCGCCAAATTCCCCTTTGTCAGCGCGAATATCGACTTTTCCAAGGATGCCCTGTTGGGTCCCCTTGTCGAAAAGGAAATCGGCCAACCGGGAGATGACGGGAAAATTTACCCGGCGGTCATCGAAGAGATTGACGGGGAAAAGGTCGGCATCTTCGGACTGACGACGGAAGACACGCCGACGATCTCGAGCCCGAGCGCGGAGACGAGATTCTCCGAAGCGAAGGAAAAGGCGGAAGAAACCGTCGAGTCCCTGGAAGACATGGGGATCGACAAAATCATCGCCTTGTCCCATCTGGGCTACGACAAGGATTTGGAATTGGCCAAAGCGGTGGACGGCATTGACGTCATTGTCGGCGGGCATACCCATACCGTGCTCGAACAAGGTGTGCTTGTCGATAAGGAAGAACCGACGGTGATCGTCCAAGCCGGAGAAAAATTGAATTATCTCGGGGTGCTGGACGTCACCTTCGACGAACGGGGCGTCGTCCGGGATTACGAGGCGGAACTGCTTCCTCTAAACGCGGACAATTACGCGAAGGATGCGGTTCTGGAAGCGAAGGTCCAACAATACAAGGCGGAAATCGACGAGCTGCTGAAAGAGGTGGTCGGGGCCACAACGGTTGATTTGGACGGCGAACGGGCCAATGTCCGGACGAAGGAAACGAATCTCGGGAATCTGATCGCCGACGGCATGGTATGGAAAATGAAGCAGTTTCTCCCGGAAACGACCATCGCTCTGCAAAACGGGGGAGGCATCCGCGCTTCCATCAAGGCCGGGGACATTACGATGGGCGACGTGCGGACCGTCCTGCCTTTCGAGAATACCCTGGTCGCCATTCAATTGACGGGGGAAGAATTGCTTGAGGCCCTCGAACACAGCGTCAGCGCCTATCCGGCCCAGAGCGGCGGATTTTTGCAAGTCTCGGGACTGCGCTTCAAATTTGATCCGGAAAAGCCCGCGGGCGAGCGGGTCTGGTTCGTGGAAGCGAAGAATGCCGACGGCAAGTTCGAGCCGCTGAAAAAAGACGCCCTTTACACCGTGGCCACCAACTCCTTCACGGCGAAGGGCGGCGACGGCTACGATTCCTTGAAGCGGGCCTATGAGGACGGCCGCATGAAGAATCTGGACATCCCCGATTATGAGGTGTTCAGCGAATACTTGCGCCAATTCGGCCCGGTTTCGCCCCAAGTGGAAGGAAGGATCGTTGCCGAAAAACAACCGGAAGAACCCGGTGAAGAACCCGGGGACGGAGGAACGGAACCTCCCGGAGGCGACCAGCCCGGTGACGGGGAACCGGGCGGTGACCAGCCGGGCGATGGGGGCGGCCAGCCCGGGGATGATCAGCCCGGCAGCGGCGATCAGCCCGGCGATGATGAGCCCGGCAGCGGCGATCAGCCCGGCGGCGGTACCGAACCGCCGGGGGATGAAACCGGCGGAGGGGAGCTGCTTGACCATGTCACCGCCCGGCCGGCCGTGAAAGGGAATACGGCGGCGATTGCCGACGAAGACATCGCGAAGCTCAAACCCGAAGGCTTGCTGACGGTGGAAGTGGACGCGGATACGGCCGTTCTCGCCCTGACGGCGGATCAGGTGCGGCTCCTGAAAGAAAAGAGGGCGACGGTCCAATTCAAGAACCGTCTCGTTTCCGTGGCAGTACCGGCGGAGGCTTTGCCCGATGGGCCGGTGAAAATTGAAATGAAAAGACTGCCGGATCTGAAAGAAGCCGTCAGCGCCGTTTACGATTTCAACCTTTACGACGGAAACGGGAACAAAGTGACCGGCTTCAACCCGCCCGTTACCCTGGCATTTCACGTCCGGGCGGACCATAAGGACAACTTGAACATGTATTATTACAACGAAGGGAAAAAACAATGGGAACTGGTGCCCGGCGCCGTCTACAAGGACGGTACGGTAAGCGCCCAGGTAAGCCACTTCAGCATTTACACCGTCTCCGATAAAGATTTGACGGAAGGAAACGGTAAAGCCGGCGCCGGCAGCCCCCTCCCCGATACGGCGACGGGCATGTTCCAGGCATTGGCGGCCGGCCTGGTGCTGATCCTTGCTTCCCTGCCGCTTGCGGCAAGGGTGAGGAGAGCAAAAGAACAATAAGGATCTCTTTCGGGAATCTCCCCAAGCGGGGAGGTTCCTTGTTTTTGCCCGCCAAGAACAGCCAACGGCGATTCCCTTTATAATTCTCCTAATTACAAAAAATAGAAATTCTGATAAAAAATATGAATAAAGATTGCTAATTTTCTTTGCGATTGGCTGCCGGGATATGGGAAAGTCTTGACGGGAACAGTTCGCCCGGTTGAAATGGAAGGGCAGGCGCAAGATCTTGGACGGTGAGAATATGCGGACCCTGATTCAATTGGAATTGAAAGCGGTGCGGTCGTTCCCCATGAGAAGGGACAAAACCTTTCCGGGGCGATCGTGGAGGCGCTCCGTGAAGCGAGGTGATAGGGCAATTTGGGGCTGAAGCGGCCTTTCTTGTTTTGTCCGACAACCGCATGTCTCATTTCCGGCGCCGCGCCGGCATGTTGGCTTTCTGCCGGTCTTGGCGCAATCATCCGGACGAAAGAATGGGGGCGTCTGGGCTTTCCGGATCCCCGTTTTTTTCATAAGTTTCCTTTGGGAATCTCGCCCAAAAACAACAAGGTTCTTTTTTCATAAGGTTTTTCCTTTGCCTTTTTTGCAAATGGCTGGCCGGTGGTCAAGTTCTCATGTTTGTGTAAATTCCCGCTCCATGTTCCAGGAACACAGTCTTCCGGGAATGGATCCGCTTTGCGCCCGCTTCTTTTTACACAAATTTTTGGACTTCATCGGGCCGGGCCGGACAAAATCTTTCCGAAAAAAGCGCAAGGGAATCGGCCGCCTGCCCCCGCGGACTCCGTCCATCCGATACTTTCCGGCAAGCAATATAGTGGAAAAAAATTTGGGGATCGGGTAGAATATTCTTCATGCAATTGCCGATATGGGCCCGCGCGTGGGCATTTGAAGGGGGATTTTGCATGGATCAAAAAGGGGTCTTTTACGCGGCCCTTTCCTATTTTTTATGGGGCGTGCTGCCGGTCTATTGGAAAATGATCGATCATGTCCCGTCGGGGGAAATTTTGGCGAACCGGATCTTTTGGTCCTTCGTTTTTATGGCGGCGCTGATCGTCTTTTCCGGGAAGCTTCCGGCATGGAGGGAAACGGTGATGGGGTTCCGGAAAAGGCCGGAACGGGGGATCGCCTTGGCGGCCGCCTCTTTCATCCTGTCCGTCAACTGGTTTATTTTTATTTGGGCCGTCAATCACGGGCATGTGGTCGAATCGAGCCTGGGCTATTACATCAATCCGTTGATCAGCATTGTCCTCGGGATTCTCGTATTGAAGGAAAAGCTGAACGGGGCGCAGGTCCTGTCCGTGCTTCTCGCCTCCGCCGGCGTGCTCGTCCTGACCGTTTCCTACGGGCAGTTTCCCTGGATTTCCATGGGACTGGCGTTGACTTTCGGCGTCTACGGTTTGCTGAAAAAAATGGTCAACGTCGATTCCTCCGTCGGTTTGGCGGTGGAAACGATGACGGTATGCCCCTTCGCCATCGGCTATATCCTTTATCTCATTTTCCATAAGGAAAGTTCCTTTTCCGTCCATTCGCTTTCCACGGACCTTTTCCTGATCCTGACGGGTCCGGCCACCGCTTTGCCCCTTTTGTTTTTTGCGAAGGGCGCGCAGCGGATCTCCATGTTTATGCTCGGCATCCTCCAATATATTGCGCCGACCTTGATGCTTCTTTTGGGCGTGTTTTTCTACCACGAGCCGTTTACGGCCGTGCATTTTTGGGCCTTCCTCTTCATCTGGACGGCCCTGGCCATCGTCGTCCTGTCGCAAAGCAGGGGAACCGGCCTCTTTGAACGGAAACCGCTGAGCCGGTAAGAACGCCGGATCCCGCGGCCTTTCTTTAATCCCGCCGCGGCGCTTTCCGGAAAGGAAAACCGGAAAAAGGCCGCATTCCTTTTCGCAACGAAGGATCGGCAAATGCCTCGACCGAGGGACCGGATGATCCCGCCCGACCGCTATGTTTTCGGCCCTCGCCGGAAAATCCGCGGTTCCCCGCCGCTTTTTCGGTTTTTGATACCGCCGATTTCCGTCAGCTTGGCATTGAAAAAACGCCGCTTGCATGCGGCGTTTTTGTTTTTACCGTTCGGGGAAAAACGGAAATTTACGACAGACTTTCCGTCCGGTCGATCTTGGCGAATTGGAACAGGGCATAGGCGACGGCGGAAAAGAACGCCCCGGCCAAATAGGGGAGGCCGGAATAGATTTGGAAAAGGGCGCCGCCCAGGGGCGGCCCGATGATTCGCCCCAGGGAATCGAAGGAGGAAAGCAGCCCGGTTACGCCGCCATGCCCGGTTTTGGAAATTTTCGTCAAAAGGCTGGAAACGGCCGGGCGGATGACCCCGTTCCCCAGGCCGAAGATCGTCAGGAAAAGGGCCGCCGTCGCAAAATTCTTCGTGAACAAGATCAGCAATAATCCGATGAAGGAGACGGCGATCCCCCCTCTGATGACCGCCGCTTCCCCGAGTTTGTCCGTCAGGACGCCGATCAGCCCCCCTTGCACGACCGCCCCGGCCAACCCCATGATCATAAAGATATATCCGAGTTTCACCGAAGTGAGCCCCGCCTTTTCGGAGGCGAAGTAGGCGAAGGTCGCTTCCAATCCCGAAAGGGAAATGGAGACGAACAGCTGCAGGAAGAACAGCAGGGCGACGGGCCCCTTTAACAGGCTGAAACGGGAGGGCTCGTTTTCCGCCTTCGCCCGCTGCCGCGCTTCTTTCGGCAGCGATTCTTTCAACACGAAGATGACGAGCAGGAGGGTCAAAAGAGAACTGGTTCCGGCGATATAAAACGGCAACGAGAGGCTCGTTTTGGAAAAGACGCCTCCGATCGCCGGCCCGAATATGAAACCGAGCCCGACCGCCGCCCCGACCAATCCCATGCCCTTGCTCCGGTTTTCCGGCGTCGTGATATCCGCCACATAAGCCATGGTGACGGGCATGTTGGCGGCGGACAGGAAGCCGCCGAGGATTCTTGCGGCAAACAGCATCCACAATTTGTCGGCCATCGCCATCATAAAGAAAGACAGCGCCAGGCCGCTGATCCCGATCATGAGCACCGGTTTCCGGCCGACGGCATCGGAAATTTTCCCCCACATCGGCGAAAAGATCAGCTGCATCAGGGAATAAACCGCCATTAACAGCCCCAATTCCGCCGGATTGGCGCCGGCCGTTTTCGCGTAAAAGGGCAGAACGGGGATGATGATGCCGAAGCC
>Ga0207747_1002217_pt1 | contig 11265 bp, 9 predicted proteins | sample HigsolmetaGSP11D_FD_184839 | JGI IMG/M metagenome (GOLD analysis project Ga0207747, IMG submission 184839) | High solid enriched microbial communities from the Joint BioEnergy Institute, USA - SP1-1-D (SPAdes) | ecosystem: Engineered > Bioreactor > SSF (Solid state fermentation) > Aerobic >...
GGTGGATGCTCGAGTACAACGAGGAGCGTCCCCACGATTCGCTCGGCGATCTGACCCCGGCCGAGTACCGCCAACGCGTCGCCGGAAGTTCTACTTTTGAAATGCCTGCTTGACGGGGAAGCTTACGTCGGGTCCGAAGTGCGCAGACCATACAGATACAGCGTACCGAGGGATGTCGGCGCGGCGGTTGCGGGCCTGGACAGCAGATCGAGGTTGAGCCCATTCTTCCTGGGATTGCTCTGCTCGCTGCTGGATGAACTATCGTCCTGTGTCATCGCGTCTTCGTATCGAACTCATCGGTGCTGAACGTCACATTGCAATCAGAGTAGGGCGTGCTCAAGTCTCTGCTTGCGCGCCTGCCAATCCGGCAAAATCTGTCCAAGCAAAGCGAAAAACGCTGAGCCGTGGTTCTTGTGCACCAAGTGGCAAAGCTCATGCACGATCACGTATTCGATACAAGGACGTGGGGTTTGCACCAAACGTGAGTTCAACGTCATTTGGCCGTTTGGCGACAAGCTCCCCCAACGGCTGCGCATCTCGCGCACGACGATGCGTGGCCTCGCGTGCCCAAGTCGCTGGAACGCATCAAAGGCATCCGTCAGCACGGCATCGAACACTTCACGCGCCCGCCCGAGATACCAGCGTCGCAGGAGCGCCTTGACCTTGGCGGGGGGAAGCTCCCCCGGGCTGATGACCCACATCTCGCCACGGGTCAGTTTCACTTGATCCTGACGGGTGTGCGGATCGTTGGCCTTGACGCGCAAGCGGTACTGCCGTCCCAGGTAGCGATGCGATTCACCGCTCAGATACTGCCTCGGGGCGGTGTGCTGCTCATACTGCGCGAAGGTGGCTAGCTGCCGGCTGATCCAGCCGGCGCGCAGGCGGAGCCTCTCATCGATGGTTGCGTCATCACACTCTCTCGGGGCGAGCACGACAACGCGCCCTCCGGGATGAACTTCGATACCCAGCGTGCGTCTCGCCGGGCGTTCCACAACCTCGTAGCGGATGACCTCGTCACCGTAGCAGACCGATCCGCGTCGATCGCTCATACCACCATCCGGTGCCGAGCCAGCTGCATCGTCCGATCGATGATGTCGTCCATCTCGCCGGTCGAAAGCGGCACGCCTTTCTTGTCCTTGACCTCGTCGTACAGGTAGTCGTCGATCTCGTTCATCGTTCGACGTTGTGCGTCCAAATCGTCCCAAAAGCCCACCTTCTTGTTGCGTTGAATGATCGACCAGATGTCGACGGCCGCGTTGGCGGCAAGGGTCGCCGCCGCGTCTTCTGACTTCACATGGCCGCTCACATAGGGCTTGAGAACGCCGTACAAAGCAAGGGCGTTGTCATTGCCGGCCAACTGCGCCGGTGCGTCGTCACTGCGCCGGTTGACCACCGCATCCTTGATCTCGCTGACCTTGTTCAGGTACTCCAGGTCGGAGATGCGTTGCGCGCGGAAGTCGTCGATGGCCTGTTGGATGAGTTTCGAGAACTTCTCGTAGAACGCGGGGTCCTGTTCCAGGCGCTCACTGATGGCCTTCTTGGTCGCGTGCGCGATCATGTCGGCCTTCGCGGCGGGGGTCCTGGCTTCACCTCGATCCTCGACCACCTCTTTGAACGCCTTCTCGTCGAAGATGTTCACGGGCTCATTCAGCCGAACCACCTCGCTCGCTGAAATGTGGGTGTCCAAGAGCTTCTTGATCTTGGGTTCGAAGTCGCGGTAGTCCACCGACTCGGCGTAGCGCAACTTGACGGACGCCTTCAGGTTCGTAAACCGCTTCAGGTCGGTCTTGTACGACTGCAACTTCTGCTCGGGCGTCGAGGCGATGAACTGCTCCGATGACATCGCAATCGAGAGCGTCTTGCTGAAGGCCGCCAGCCGCTCATAAAACGTCTCCCGCAGCTTCTCGTCCGCTAGCAGCTGCTCATAGGCCTCTTCGTCATGCTGGTTCTTGACCTCTTTGAAGAGGTCCCAAAGATCGGCATGCCGCTGCGGCAGCTTCTTCACTTCCTCCTGGATGCTGACCAGGGCCCCGGCCAGGTCGGCCTCGTCGAAGCCGTCGAGGGCGCTATAGGTCGTCAGTGCCTGATCGAGCTCACCCAGAATGCCAGCGTAATCGATGATGTAGCCGAACTCCTTGGGCTGCTTGCCTTCGTCATCGTCATACAGACGGTTCACCCGGGCGATAGCCTGCAGCAGGGTGTGCTCGCGCAGCTTGCGCGTCAGGTACAGCACCGTGTTACGTGGCGCATCAAAGCCGGTCAAAAGCTTGTCGACGACGATGAGGATTTCCGGATCGTCGCCGTACTTGAACTGGTTGATGAGCTGCTTGTTGTACTCCTCCTCGGAGCCATAGCGCTTCATCATCCGTTCCCAGAAAGCCACGACCTCATCGGTTGGCTTGTCATCCGTCTCCTCGTTGCCTTCGCGGGTGTCCGGCGGCGAAATGATGACTTCGCTCGTCACATGCCCGATCTCGTCGAGAAACTTCTTGTAGGTGAGGGCGGCCGCTTTGCTTGGCGCAACGAGCTGCGCCTTGAAGCCGGTGCCTTGCCAGTTTTGCCGGTAGTGCTCGCTGATGTCGAAGGCCCGCATGTAGATCACCTGATCGGCCTTGTTGAGCATCTCGGCCCGGCTGTATTTCTTCTTCAGGTCCGCCTTTTGCGCATCCGTCAGCCCTTGCGTGTGGCGCTCGAACCAGGTGTCGATGGCCTTCTCGTTCTGCTCCATCTCCACATGCCGCGCCTCATACAGCAGGGGAACCACCGCGCCATCCTTGACGGCCTGATTGATCGCATAGGTGTCGATCAAGCCGCCGAACTTGGCGAAGTTGTTCTTCTCCTTCTTCATCAACGGCGTGCCGGTGAAGCCCAGGTAGCAGGCCATCGGGAACATCTGCCGCATGCGCGCGGCAAAGCCACCGAAGTTAGTGCGGTGGCTCTCGTCGACCAGGATGAAGATGTCGGCCGATTCCTCGACGTGCTTCTTGATCGACAGCGCCTTATCGAACTTGTGAATGAGCGTGGTGACGATGTGCGCCTTGTTCTCAGACACCAGCTCCAGTAGGTGGCGCCCGCTGTCCGCCCGATCCGGCGTCAAGCCGCATGCGGCAAAGGTGTTGCCAAGCTGCTTGTCCAAATCCACCCGATCCGTCACCAGCACGATGCGCGGGTTCCGGATGTCGGGGTCGAGCGCCAGGGCGCGCGCCAGCATCACCATGGTCAGCGACTTGCCCGACCCTTGGGTGTGCCAGATGATGCCGCCCAAACGCCGCCCTACATCGTCCCGGTGCTTGACCCGCTCGAGCACGCGCTTGATGGCAAAGAACTGCTGGTAGCGGGCCACCTTGCGGATGCCCCCATCAAACACGGTGAACCGCAGCGCAAGATCCAGCAAGCGCTCGGGGCGGCACAGGCTGTAGAGCGTACGGTCCTGCTCGGTGACCTGGCGTTCACCCTCCTGTTCCAGCGCATCAAAGAACTTCCGTGCGATGGCAAAGTCGCCGGAAAAGAGCGCCGCCTTGTCCTCGGGCTTCAAAGGCGCGTTGACGGCCGTTGCGACCGCGATCGCGTCATCGAACTGCTCGCGCCACAGCGCCCAGAACTTGGCCGGGGTTCCGGTGGTGGCATAGCGGCCAGCGTTCTTGTTCACGCCCACCAGCAACTGGGTGTAGGTGAAGAGCCTGGGGATGTACTCTTCGCGCTGGTTGCGGATCATCTGCGACACCGCCTGCCCGACCTCCACCTTGGGCGACTTGCACTCGATCACCGCAAACGGAATGCCGTTGACAAACAGCACAATGTCCGGCCGACAGGTCTCGACGCTGCGCGTGCGCTCGACCGGGAACTCGGCCGTGACGTGGAAGACGTTGTTGGCCGGGTTCTTCCAGTCGATGTAGTTGAGCGTAAAGCTCTTGCTGTCGCCCTCGATGGATTGTTCCAGCGCCACGCCCAAGGTCAGCAGGTCATAGATGGCCTCGTTGGTCTTCAGCAAGCCGTCGTACTTGACGTTCTTCAGGCGCTGGATCGCGGTCTGGATGTTTTCCTCGGAAAAGAGGTAGCTCTGCCCTTTGTACTGAATGCGGTTGATCTTCTTCAGCCGCTCGCGCAGTACCTCTTCCAGCAGCACCTGCCCCGGCTTGCCCCCGCGGGCGGCGAGCGCCTGTTCGGGTGTGAGATAGCCATAGCCCAGGGTAATGAGCAGTTGCAGCGCGGGAATCTGCGAGAGGTATTTCTCGTTGAAGCGAAAGCCGTCCATCTCGCCCCCCGTCACACTCGCCGGTCGTAGCTAGCCAAATCGGCATCGAGCGACCAGATGCGCACGCGCCTGTTCGGATTGAGCTCACAATTGCGTTCCCACTCTTTGATCAATGAATGATCTGCAAGGCTTTTGCCACTGCTCGCGGAATCGGGGAATGTGGCGAGCCAAATCTCGAACTCATCGCGCTTTGGAAAATGGGTCGGACGATAAGGCGCATCGCCTGCGAACGCAGCCTTGACATCGGACACGAGCTTGGATGCGAAGGTACGGCGCAACCGTCCATCGGCGAGTTGAGCCACGTGCTTGCCGGATTCCCAGACGCACGCTAACGGCAGCAGGAAACTGTTTTGGGCTTGAATGGCGTGCTGAAACTCTTGCAGCACCTGCGCACGATCCTGATTGAACCCCGGCACATCCAGCACATTGAGATAAACCGAAGTGTCGAGCAGCACGATGTCACTCATGGCGCCCCCCCCTGCCGGATTGATTCCAGCCAGGCCAGGGCGCGCGCCTGCCGGTCCAGCGCCTGCGGTTGCTTGACGAAGCGCTCAAGCGCGCCGCTAGTGACCAGGCCGCCGAGCGAGTCCTGCGCGATCAGTTCGGGATAGTCGGGCACGTCTTGCAGGCGCACCACACGGCTCGCGCCATCCTGTGGGTCGCGGTAACAAAACAGCACATCCGGCAGGGCGGCATCCGGCAGGGCGTCGAGCATGGCCGGGTTGTGGGTGGACAACAGCACGCGCAAGCCCCGCCGTTCGGCCAGCGCCCGAATGTTGGCCAGTAAATGCCGGGCGCGGCTGGGGTGCACGCCGTTGTCGATCTCCTCGATCACCACCAGGCTGCCTTCGGGAGCCGAAAGCATGGCCGCCGCGATCGACAGCACGCGCAGCGTGCCGTCCGACAGCAGCGACGCATCCACATCGCGCGAGCGGCCGCCAAAAGTTTCCGTCAGTTGCACCATCACGCCGCCGCGCGGCTCCTCCAGAAACGACAACCGGGCAATGTCTTGTTCCGGCAAGCTCTGGATGAACGACAGAATGGCCTGACGCTGGGTCTTGTACGGCTCCTCGTTCTCGCGCGCGGCCTCGATGGCCTTGTCCCGATCGGCGCCCCAAAGGTTGTAGAGCACCGCCGACAGGTTGCGCCCATCCCCTTGCAGTTTCTTGTCGGAAGGAAACGCATACTCGCGCATGCGGGCCGGCACCGGGTCGAGGAACAGCATGTCCGACAACCAGCGCTCCAGCGCCTGCACCACCGGCGGGATACGGGCGCGCGCATCCTTGTGGGCCGCCTCGAAGGTGGCCGGGCTGGTCAGTTGCGTGAAGATGGCCTGCTGGTCCGAGCAGGTCACATGGGGCTTCCTCCCCCCCCGAGCGAAGTTGTTGTAGGCCACGCCGCAGTCCGTGCCGCGCCCACCGGAGGGCTGATCCAGCGTGTAGAGCGGAACGTTCGCGCCGTTGTGCGTCAAGGTCTCGGCCACGATGTGCAAGCCGTCGGCGCGGCGCAGTACACGCATCGTCAGCCGGTTCCACTCCGTCCGGTCGGTCTGCGCCCCCAGCCCGAAGGCATCGCCGCGCTCGAAAGGCAAATCCTCCACCGTGCCACGCACCACCCGCTCGCCGCTTTGCACGGCATATTGAATGGCCGAGAGCTTTTGCCCCTGCGCCAGCCAAGAGAGCAAGCGCATGCCTTCGATGGCATTGCTCTTGCCCGAGGCATTGGCGCCAATCAACACCGTCAGCGCGGCCAAAGGCAGCCGCGCCGAGCGGTAGCTTTTGAAGTCTTCCAGGGTGATGGCGGTCAGCATGGGGCAGCCTCCTTGACGGTGGATTCGCTGTCGGGCAGCGGCACGCGCCACTCGCCCGTGAGCAGCTTTTGCATCAGGCCACGTTTTTGGCGCTTGAGGGCATCAAGCAAAGCGCGAGATACATCGATTTCGTGCTGCATAATGGCTAGTGATTCGGCGATGCGTCGCTGCTCATCGATGGCCGGGATGTGAAGCTCCACGTTCAATAGCCCATCAAAGTCGATCGCCTTGCCTTGGCGGGCAGAGGTGATCAGGTAGCGCTTGCTCAGGCGCGTATTGAAAACCCGGAGATACCCCTCGACAAACTGTGGATCGGCTTCTACAACCTGAAAGGTTTTGTAGGCCGGGCTGACGCTGTAGGTTTGCGAAGTGTCATTGACACCAAACGCCATGGCATCGCTCGCCAAACCGAAGCAAAGCCAGCCAGGTCGAACAAGGATGTTGCGCGCATGATTGTCCGACAGCGCCTTGGAATAAACCTCGCTGCGCGGCTTAATGCCGTTCTTGCCCACCGAACCAATGACATAGGTCCCGTCGCCGTGAAGGGCTTTAACTTCCCGGAGCAGGCTTCCTAAGTGGCGTGGATGCCAATGGGCTTTTCGACGATAGAGCTTCTTGGCTATGCCGCTGGCCCATGCCTCCTTCGCCGCGATCAGGCGCTCGGTGGTTTCGATGGCGGTGTCCCACGACGACAGGGCGCTAGCTATTCGTCGTTGAACCCCGATAGGCGGAAGATGGACTTCCTGAAGTTTCAACGTCCTACCATTGATGACCGGAACCGTGCCAGAGTTGCAGAAACTCTGGAGGTCATGGAAGTCGAACCAGTAATACAGATACTCGGGATCGCAGACGCTTTTGTCACGCACCGTGACCACAAGAACGTTATCGTCGGCCAGGCTGTCCTCGACAAGAATTCGCTTGTTGTTATTCCGGAGGGCCGCCCCAACACGCGGAAATACAATGCTCCCTGCGGGAAACGGGGTCGCCCGCATCTCGCTAAGCACCTCTGAGCTCACGTAGTTCAGGGATCTACGCAAATACTTTGAGCTTGCGGGGGAGCCTATATCAGCGACTTTCACGTACATCCACTCCCCTGAAGATTGCCCCTGATAGCCAGGCTTGAACGTGTAGCCCTGCTGAACGGTCGCGATGTCTCCAATGTGGCGTGCGATTCCAGACCTCATGTCTTCCTGCCTTTGGGCGGTTTGCTTTCTAGCTGCCGCTCGATCCGTTCCTGCGCCTGTACATCCGCCGCATTCTCAGCCAGCCGGCCTTTCACAAACCGATCGAAATCCGACTCAATCCGCTGCGTCTTGTTGAATTCGGCATATTCGGCGAGCGCCTTGGCGTCCGCCTGTTTCTTGCTCACCCGTCCGCGCCCTGCGAGCACGCGGTATTCGTTGAAGGCGAGGAACTTGTCCACGGCGGCGACGAATTCGGCCATGCTAAAGAGCCGCCGGTTTTCGAGCAGGTTCTCGATGTAGTCGAAAAAGCCCGAGACCGTGCGTTCCAGGCGCTTGATCTCGGGCTCGGCTAGGTAATTCTTGGCGATGGTCACATCCGAGGGCAGGATGCGCCCCGCGGGCGCGTTTTTCCAGGTGGCGAGGCCCATGTTGGGCGCGGTGCGGTCGGCCTTGGCGTGGATGATCTCGGCGGCGGTCTGGCCGCTGATGGCGTAGTGGAACTTGTTCTGCACCGTGGCGAAGAAGTCCTGCGTGATCTCGCTTTGCGGGTCGTAGTCGATGCTGCACTCGGCGAAGATGTCGGTGATCTGCTGCCAGATGCGCCGCTCGCTGGCGCGGATCGAGCGCACCCGCTCCAAAAGCTCGCGGAAGTAATCCTCGCCGAAGACCTGCTTGCCTTGCTTCAGGCGCTCGTCGTCGAGGACGAAGCCTTTTCTGATGTACTCCTTGAGCACGCCGGTGGCCCAGATGCGGAACTGGGTGGCGCGGCGGGAGTTGACGCGGTAACCCACGGCGATGATGGCGTCGAGGTTGTAGTAATCGAGCGTGCGCCGCACCTGCCGCCCGCCCTCCGTCTGAACCGTTTCCATTTTGGAAACGGTTGCCTCGCGGGCAAGCTCGCCGGACTCGAAGATGTTCTTGAGGTGCTTGGAGATGGCGGGCACGCCGACCCCGAACAGCTCGGCCATCTGCGCCAGGGGCAGCCAGATGGTTTCGGCCTGCACGAGCACGCGCACTTTGACGCTGTCGTCCTGGGCGGTGTAGAGCAGGAACGGGGTTTCTCCCGGCGCGGGTGACAATGCGCCGGAACTTGGGGTCGCTGTCGGCGGCTTGCGCTTCATACGCCTTCCACCCCCAGCGCCTTGAGGTGCTCGCGCATGCGGGCGCGGACGTCGGCGAGCTCCTGCTCCAGTTGTTCGATTTCACGCTGCACGGCCGCGACGTCGATTTCTTCCTCCTCTTCGAAGGTGTCGACGTAACGCGGGATGTTCAGGTTGAAGTCGTTTTCGGCGATCTCGTCGAACGACGCCACGTAGGCGTATTTGTCGACGTTGCGCCGCTCGGCCACCGTCGAGACGATCTTCTGGAAGTGCCCCTCGGAGAGCTGGTTCTGGTTCTTGCCGGGGATGAACTCGCGGCTCGCGTCCACGAACAGCACGTCGCGCACATCCTCGCGCGGGCCGCCTTTCTCGCGGGCTCGGTCGAAGAGCAGGATGGCCACCGGGATCGAGGTGGTGGGGAACAGGTTGCCCGGCAGGCCGACCACGGCATCGAGCAGGTTTTCCTCGATCATGGCGCGGCGGATGCGGCCCTCGGCGCCGCCGCGAAAGAGCACGCCGTGCGGCACGACCACGGCGACCCGGCCTTCCTGCGGCAGGGCGCGCTCGATCATGTTGGTGATGAAGGCCCAGTCGCCCTTGGATTTGGGCGGCACGCCGCGCCAGAAGCGGTTGAAGCGGTCGTGGTCGGCATGCTCCGCCCCCCACTTGTCCAGCGAAAACGGCGGGTTGGCGACCACCACATTGAACTTCATGAGCCGGTCGCCTTCGATCAGCGCCGGGCTGTTCAGGGTGTCGCACCACTCGATGCGGGCGGCGTCTTTGCTGTGGATGAACATGTTCATCCGTGCCAGCGCCCAGGTGGCGCCGTTGACCTCTTCGCCGAACAGGGCGTAGTTGTGGCTGCCCTGCGCCTCGACCCACTGCGCCGCTTCGATCAGCAAGCTGCCCGAGCCACAGGAAGGGTCGCAGATGCGGTCGCCCGGCTTGGGGTTGGCCAGCGCGGCCAACAGCCGCGAGACCATCTTGGGGGTGTAGAACTCGCCGGCCTTCTTGCCGGCATCTGAGCCGAAACGCTCGATGAGGTAGATGTAGGTGTTGCCGATGACGTCTTCGGACACCCGCGACGGGCGCAGGTCGAGCTTGGCGAAGTCCTCCAGCAGGGTTTTCAGGCGACGGTTGCGGTCCTTGGCCTTGCCGAGGTTGGCCTCGCTGTTGAAGTCGATGTTGCGAAACACCCCTTCGAGCTTGGCCTTGTTGGCGTCCTCGATGTGGTCGAGCACGATGTTGATCAGCTCGCCGATGTTGGGCTCATTGCGGCGCTCGTACAGCGCATTGAAGTCGCCCAGGAAGCGGTCGATGACCCGGCTCTTGCCGGTCTCTTGATCGTCTTCCTTCAGCTCGACATAGGGCAGGATGAAGCGCTCGCGCTCGAGCTTGCGGCGGATGCGTTCGTCGTCATCGCCGTACTGCGCTTTGTATTCAGCGTAGTGGTCGTTCCAGAGGTCGCTGATGTACTTCAGGAACAGCATCACCAGGATGTAGTCCTTGTACTGCGCGGGATCGACCACGCCCCGGAAGGTGTCGCATGCCGCCCAGGCGGTGGCGTTGACTTCCTGTTGAGACAGCTTTTCGGTCACGTCTTGCTCCTTGTGATTTCTGCGCGGGGTGGCCGATGTCGGCCCCCCCGCCTTTCGGTCAGCCGGGGATCTTCTTGGGGTCGTTGCCGTGGCTGTCGGACTGACTGATCTTCCCGTCGCGGTTGTGGATCTTCAGTTCCGATCCCTCGCGCTGGCTCATGCGCCGTGCGGCGTCGATGGCCTCTTGCTTGGTGTCGTGGTGAGATCCGGCGCGGCTCGCCCCGCCGCGCTTGTTGTCCCACCCGCCCTTGGGGTTCGGCACCACGTGCCGCGTGTTGCTGGAAGAAGCCTTGTTGGCCATAATCGTTACCTCAAACGTTGTGTTGAACGACGTGCCGGTCTGAGTAGGTCCAGTACTCGGACCGGCTTCCTTCCCCGCTGAACATCAGGGGGTCTCCTCTGCACTACGCAGCAGGATTCCTTCGAGTAGCGACTTGCGGCGCCCCCTCAATTCCTCCAGCAAAGCGGCCTCGCGCGACGCCAGCTGCGCGACTTCGACGATCCGCCGCTGTTTCTCCAGTGCCGGCAGCACCACCTCGAGCTGGTCGAGCGCCCCCTTGCCAATCATCTTCACCGACGTTCCTGCCGCCTGCGCGGCAAGCGTGGCCTGCGTGGACGGGTGGTTGATGAACCACTGCAGGTAGGCGGGCTCGACGACATCCGTCTGCGGCCGGATCAGCAGCATTGGGGCGGCCAGCACCGCGCGACCAAGGCCGCCCCCGACCAGCGCCGCCGAGTTGGTCACTCCCCGCGACCGGAACAGCAGATCTCCCGCCTGCACCAGGTGGCGATCCTTCAGATCGGGCATCTGGACGCGGACCAGCCCCTCAGGGTGGAGGAGGTTGGCGTCATCGATGTCCTTCATCTGGATCACGGCGACATCGCCCAGCGCGTCCGCCTCCAAACGGCTGCGGAACGAGTAGCCCATGCGGACTTCAGCGATATCGGCCAGCGCGGAGATCATAGTGCTGTAATCCGGTTCTTGCATTCGAAAAAGCGACTCATGGGCGGATCGTAGGCGCCAACAACCGGCATGTCAAGCGCTGTAATGGGTTTTCTGTGTTTTTTCTGCTCGGCCGCCACGAGGCACGGTGGGGCATCGTGGCCTATGCAGCCACGAGGGGCTGGTTCGGGGTGGCCTGCGGACGCGACTTCAGGAGCCGACTGGCGAGCAGCCCCCGTCTCGAAAACGCGTAAGCTTCCCCGATCCGCAGACACCCCATAAGTAGAACTTTCTGGCATGTTTTCCCCAGCCAGGAGGTTCCATGAAGAAGTCCCGTTTCACCGAGACCCAGATCGTCTCGATCCTCAAGCAGGC
>Ga0207747_1002223_pt1 | contig 11236 bp, 13 predicted proteins | sample HigsolmetaGSP11D_FD_184839 | JGI IMG/M metagenome (GOLD analysis project Ga0207747, IMG submission 184839) | High solid enriched microbial communities from the Joint BioEnergy Institute, USA - SP1-1-D (SPAdes) | ecosystem: Engineered > Bioreactor > SSF (Solid state fermentation) > Aerobic >...
TGCTCCGCAATCGCCCGTCCGGATCCGCCAGCGAGATCTGCAGGTCGTCTGCCCTGCAGTTTCCCGCGTCGGTGTACGACAACGAAATAAAATAGGGCGCGATATCCCGGGAGATATCCACGCCCTCATATACCAATTCAACGATTGCTTGCCTCGGCATCAGGAAGTCCTCCTCCACGGCGGGAGCTCGGAGGCCGGCAGATCCTGCAACTCAGGTACCTGGAGCACGATGCCGGAGCCAAAGATCACGGTCCGCATATGCTGCGGATTCGCCTCCATCAGTCGCACTAACTGTAACGATGATCCGTATAGTTTATGAGCGATACCATCCCAGGTATCACCCTGAATCGTCGTGTACTCAGCCACCGAAGCTCAGCCTCCTATCCTCCCGAACATACCGATCCATGAGTGCACGGAACTCGTCAAAAGACATCCGTACGGCCTCACGAACCCGCGTCTCGACACCCGGCCCGCCGCCGGACACGGTGATGGTTGGCGAATACGTCACCTGAATGGCGGATCGCTCACGATCGCCGCCGATCAGCCGGTTCGCCACATCGAGCAGCTGACGCGAGCGCTGACTATGCTGAATCGGTATGGCGATCTCCGGGCCGGCTTCACCGAAAATTGATGGTCGGGTCGCGATGCCGCCTTCTGCGAATTGAGGCATTGACCGGAACGACGGAAGGTTGTACTGCTGCCGTATAGTCGCGGGAACCCCGCTGATACCGCGTGACTGATCGAAAAGGACTTCAACGTTGATTTTCTTCGACGTCGGCAGTTCAGTCAGTTTTCGGTTCAGCTCGTCCACCGCTATCAGCGCTTCATCAAACCGTCGTTTCTCCTCTTCCGTCAGCTCTGTATACTTCTGCGCCTGCTCCTCGAGCGTCCCGCCGAGGTCCATTTCGATCAGCTTCAACTGGGCGTCATACAGCGCCTGAAAGCTCTGTTCGGCCGATTGCAGTTCCTCCTGAGTCTTTTTCCATTTTTCAAAGTTTTCGTTGAAAGACTCATAGTTTTTCTGCATATCGTACACCAGGTTTGCCCAGTTGCCGCCGTAGTCCTTCCCTGTGAGCTCCCGGATCTGTTCAGCCAGTTGCTGCAGCCGCTGGAGCTGCTCGTCATAGGACAAGCTGCTGTCATTCACAATGGCCTGATGCTGCTCGACGAACTGGCTGTATTGGACGTAGGCCTCCCGCGCCTCGTTGTACGCCTCGTCATATTCGGCCAAGCTCTTCGTCAGCTTCTCGTATTCAGCCTGCAAAGCCGGTAAATCGTGCTGCGCCTGTATGACCTTCTGCTCCAGTTCCCGACGGGCCATCTCGCGCTGCGTCTCGTTCAGTTGCTGTACCAGATCCAGCTGCTCCCGGAAGTTCTCCTTCTTCGCATCCTCGGCTCGCAGGATATCCGGATTCAGCTCGATCAGCTCCTGCTCGACTTCCCGCAGACGTTCCCGGGCCGCAGCCAGATCCTCTGACGACGTTTTTGAATCCGATATGACCGCCTTCAACCGGTCATATTCCGCGATCAGATCATTCGTGCGCTTTGTGTGCTCTTCGATTCCACGGTGGTCATCGAAAGCTTCACGAAGCGCATCGTCCATGTTCAGCAGCTCACGCCGCGCGTTTTCCTGGGCTTCGCGGTATGCCAGGATACCGGCCGTCAGAACGCCGACCGCGCCAACGGCAATGCCGACCGGATTTGTGAAAAACCTGAGCGCTGACACAAATTTCGACGCGTTCTTCGCATTCCGGCCGGCGGCATCGGCAGCGTCGCTCACCGAGAGAAAACCGCCAACAACCTTCGCCGCGTTTTTACCGATCATAGCGGCCGGCGCCGCCAGTGCAAGAAACTCGATCAATCCTTTATTCCGAATCGCCCAGTCAGCAAGCCTTTCCAGCGTCGGCAGCAATTCCTCAGACATCGGAAGCACCAGGTCGGTCATAATCTGCCGGCCGAGCGAGATCCAGTCCTTTTTGACGCTGTCAAGCTTGACCTTCTCGATCTCGTTCATCGTCTCACGGGTCATGTCGAATTGTTCTTGGACTGTACCCAGCGAAGAGACGACCGATATTTCGAGGTCTTCGAACTGCGATCCCATCAGCGCGACGCCGATCTGATTCCGAAGCAGCGGATCCTCGACATTCTGCAGCTGCTCGATGACCATCCGGAATACGTCTTTGCCCTGCAGCGCGCCTGCGGCAAGACCGTCGAGGATTTCCTGCCCGCGGCCCATGATCATTTGGAGCACTTCGAACGTTTTGCTCATCTTGGTGCCGCCAGCTCGCAAATCTTCCAGCATTTGATCCGCTGTTTCTTTGCTCACTTTGGTCAGGAGTTCCATATATTGCTTGGACTTTTTCCCGCCTTTCATCAAGGCGTCCGTCCACTCCACGATGTCATCCGGCGCGAACAGTTGAGCCAACGCGTCGTTGGTTGTCTGGCTGCCGTCCTTGATCCGGATGTTAAACTCCTTGACCACGTCACCAACTTTGTCGAGATTCCACGCGCCGGCTTCCAGTCCGGCCGCGAAGATGTTAAACATTTCGTTGGCGGAAAAACCGAGAGCTGCGAACTGCGGCGCATACTCGTTGGCGGTGTCAAGCAACTCATTGGACTTGTTCAGGCCGCGTTGTGCACCCTGCGCAAGCAGGTTGAACGCCTGCGTAGAGGTGATGCCAAAGTTTTTCGTCATGGTGTCGACGGCCTTCACGCTTTCGCGGATGTCTTCGCCGAACACATCGCGGAACAGCATAGCCTCACGGGTCAGGTCTTCGAGCTCTTCACCGGTTTTCTGCGTGACCTGGCGGACCACGGTCAGGGATTCCACAATGTCCTGGAACCCTTCGCCGATGGGCAGCTCGTACAGCTCTTCGGCGATCCCGCGGAGCTCCTCCATCTCTTCCGCGCTCGCGCCGGTCGCGGCTTGCAAGTCTGTCACTGAATCGTGAAACTCCAGAACCGTGCCACCGATCCCTTTGATCGAGTCTGCGACTCCTTGGATCAGTGTGAACGCCCCGGTATATTCAGCGACCCGGCGAAGCGTGTCCCCAAATGTGCGCGTATCCCCTTCGACGTCGCGAATCGCTTTCTCGGCATCTCGCGCCTCTTTACTCACGCGCGCGAAACCGTCCGAATTGCCTATCTTTCGAAGTTCGCGCTCCACATTCTCAAGACTTTGCGATGCGGCGCCAAAAGCTCGGCGGAAAGAGGACTCCAGCTCCGCGTCCAACCGAAACGATACTTCGTATTCCCTTCCGCGGTTAGCCATGCTTCTTCCCGCCTTTCAGCAGTCTGTCTACTACTGAAATCCACTCCATCAACTCGCGGATCGGCATCGAGAGGAAGAAAGGAATGGGCGTGTAGGTCGACCGCGCCAACAGCGCGGCCAAATCCCGCACGCCCAACTCTTTGCTCAGGCCGATCCGATCAAAAAATTTTGTGCCCTCAGTGTGACACGGGTGAAGTCATTGGCAGAGAGCTTATGAATCAGTTCAACCGGCACGCCGGCAGCCCGTGCAGCCACAATTGCCTGATAGGTTTTCGTCGCCTCGACGAAGAGCAGCGATCCGCCGCCCGTCGCCGCATATTGCCGCTCACAAGCGAGGATATCCTCGCCGGTGAGCCGATCGAAGCCGAGATCCAATTCGGTGTAGGTCTTGCCTTCGAATTCCACAGGCCGCCGCAGCTTGTAGATGCTTTCCTTCTCGCTCATCATGGTTCACCTCACAGTCCGAGTTGCGACCGCACGTCGGCCAGCGCATCCTCGCCGTCAACCCGGAAAATAAAGTTGAATTTATCCAGTTCCAGCAGCTCGACCCCATCCTGAACGATCCGAATATAGGTGACTTCGAGCTCGTTCGATGCTTCCATTGGGTTCGCCGCCTGGAAGTTGCCCAGACTGCCCGATTTCGGCATCGCCCGTACGGTGACTTTCAGGCCGGCGGTCCGGTATGTTCCTGCGGCGCTGTCGTACACTTGGATAGCCCCGCGGAAATCGAGCGCATGCGCCTTCTGTTGCAGCAGCCGAACGGTCGATCGCTCAACCGATCGCCAGTTCAGCGTGACCGTCATCGAGCCGAAATGCCCGATCGTGGGGCTGTCGATTTCTCCGGCGATCCCGGCGCCGCTGAGCGTCTGCGTCATCGCCTCGAAGCTCGGCAGCGTGACATCCGAGACGCCCAGGAATTCATTCCCGTCCCGGTAGACGGAAAAGTTGATCAGCTTTTCAGGAATCTGCTTCACTGTTCAATCCCTCCTTATCAGACCGTCAGGCTGCTGAGGTACGACGTGTCGTACTCAACGATGAAGTCAATTTCTCTGGCCGGCGACGGCGGCGTCACGTACAGGTGGAACCGAACAATGCCGTCCATCAGGTCGGTATCCGGGTTTTCGTCTGCCCGGAACTCGACGCGGCCGCCGAGCAGCGCGCCGGTGGCGACCAGTCCATTCAACCACAGGTTGATGCTGTCCGTCACCGCCTCCGTCAGCCGGCGCGTGATCGGGCCGTCGAGCCGCTGCCAGTAGGAGAGGATCACCGTGTTCGAGATCCAGTCCAGCATGCGGCGAACCGGGATAAAGCTGTCTTTCGGGTCCGTGTTCGCCGGATACGCGCCCGTCCGGTTCCCCCAGGCTTTCCATCCGCCAACAAAATTAAGCGCCGTCACGATGCCGTTGCCATTGAGGTACGCAGCCTGATCCGGCCCCAGGAACAGCGGCGAAGCGTCCTCCAACACGGCCGAATCCGCCTGCATGGACTGGTTCGACGGCGATACATACGGCAATCCGCCATATGCGGCGTCCGTGGCGCAGATCACGCCGGCAAGCTGCGTCGACAGGTGGAATGTCTTATCCCCCAGCTTGACCAACGGATAGCAGTTGACCTGTCGCGGCGACGTGAAGCTGTTGGACTCCTTCCAAGCCGCAACATCCGTATAGGACTTGTCCGCGGGAAGGTCCGTCAGCGCAATCGCGCGGAACAGCCCGTTGATCGCGCTGGCTTTCGCCGTCATGACGGCGGCGACAGCCGGCTCGTGGGAATATCCCGGCGCCAGAATCAGGCTCGGCACCTGGCGGAAGCGCGGGAAGACTTGATCGATCAGCTCCAATCCTGTCGGCCGACCGTTGCCGTCGATGCCGCCGATGATGTCATTGGCCGTGACGGCATCCGGATCCAGTTTGTCATAGCTGACTTTCAGCGAGGCGCCTGCCGGGATCGACCCGCTTGCCAGCCTCTGCACGACGAGCTGGCCGGCATCGTCATAATCGAGCTCATAGTCCGTCCCCCGGTCATACGTTGTTGCTCCATCGTCCGATTTCACAATCACCGAGTCGATCAGGATGCCCTGTGACTTGACCGTCGCGAGGCCGTTTTCGAGCGTGGCCGTTTCATCGGTCACAGTCGTCTTGTGCTTCGCCGGGTCCAGGACGTTAATCAGCACGATCGGCGCCATTGCGTAGAGCGCAAAGTGAGCATAGACGGCCTCGCAGAGCGTGAACCTCCAGTCGTCGCTGAATCCGAACGCCTCGACCGCCTCCGCGTAGGTGTAGCACAGCACCGGCTCGTTCACCGGCACAGACGAACGCTTGGAAAGATGGACCGGCGCCGTTCCGATCACGACCGGCACACTGTTTACGGAGGCGGGCGGCGTGACGGCCGTCGGCACCTCACTTGCATAGACTCCATGTTTGTATGCCATCAGGATTTCGCTCCTCCTTTGAGGGCCGAGAAGGCCCGATATTCAATGGTCCCTGCCTTGCCGGCGCGCTGGATGGCCGCCGCCAGATCGGCCACCGGAACCAGAAGATGCGAGATCTCCGGCCGCGAATCGATCAGCGGGGCCAGGTACTGCGGCACGCCATCACGAAAAATGGTGTATTGTCGCAGCCGGCCGCGTTCCAGATTCGGGCCGATGTAGATGATCGGCCCGGCCGTGACTGCCGGCTTGTCCCTGGACCGCTTCCTGTCACTCCCACGAGAACGCATGGATGGCACCTCCTGTCTGTTGTTCCGTCACACTCTGGACCGTCCAGATCGTTGTCGCCTCTCCGACCCAGAGAGGATAGGGCTGCTCCTCCGGGATGGACCACTTGTACGGCATTTCGATCCGGAAACGGCTATTGATGACTTGCTTCCGCTGCAGCTCGATCCGGACATGCTCCATCAAGTTGATTAGGTCGTATGCCCCACTCGGCTGCAGGAAACCGTCCACCCGCTCCCCTTCGTCATACACGCCGAAGCTAAGATGCATCTGAACAGTGGAGCCGACATTGAGGTCCCGCTGATCTTCGCCTCCGACAATGCGTGCCACAACGTAGGGGAAATCGATCTTCTCCGGAGCCTTCGGGTTCTTGAATGGCAAATACCACTCGAAAACTTGCGGCGGTATATAACGCCCGCCGTCTCCCTTCGCGGCCGCGTATTCGGCCAGCAGCTCGCGGAGAAAATCGCAGAGCGCCCGCAATAGCATCGCTGCTGTCATTTCGTTTTCAGCCTCCCGAGCACGCGGTTTACTTCATGGTCCAGTCGAACGACCATCCGCTTGTGCGCTTCTTCCTGCAGATGTTCTGCAATGCCCGGCTCGCTCAGCATGACCGGTATGGCCGGTCCGTAAAGTTGATCGATCGGCAGCCGCTTCCGGCCGACGCGGCGGAATACACCTGTATGCCCGCTGTCCATCTGCGCCACGAACGCCCCCGGAATCGGCTTCTTTCCGCCTTCCTTCTTGACGGCTGCGCGCAGGACGCGCGCCTTCCGCGGTTGCGGCTTCGACGGCGTCGTGCGGAATCGGATTAGCGGGATGTTTGGGCCGCGGGATCGGAGCAGGTAGGCCAGACCCGGTCCATCTGCTTTCGTGACCTTGATCGTTTTCAGTACGTCACCGTGGCGGACGTAATACCGCTCGCGCACGGCGCGAGCGGCCTCCGTCTTTACCCCCGCCATGACGCGCCGAAGAGTGGCGTCAAACGCCTTTGGCAGATTGTCGCGCACGAATCGAAGGCCGACGGTCGCGGTCCTGAACTCTTTGGCGTTCGTGATCAGCTTCATATTTGGTTCCCCTCCAGCGTCACACTGAGCAGCCCCATATCCTCGCCAACCTGGACGACCAGATACTGCTGACCGTCAAGAGACATCACCTGACCCTCGACCGGACGGTATCCGAGATCCGATTCACGCGCAAAGAAAATGACTCTGTTCTGATACGTGCCCTCCGCGTACAAATGCGGCCGGCGATTGATCAGATCAGAGTCGAGTACAATTTTGACAGTCTCTCCATCAATGTCATGGTACTCGGCGAATTCGTCCAGGTTAAGGAACACGGACATATCAGCCGCAACACGATCCTTAAAGTTCTCCATCGTCCTCGCCATCCAAATTCCCAATCGCTTGGGATTTTTCAAGTTCGGCGATTCGTCGTTTTGTCCGCCTCCTCGGCGAATCATCGTCTGCCTCAACGATCAGTTCGTTAGCGTCAAACGCCGGCAAACGTTCCTCGTTCGTGCCGGGATGTCCTCCGTCCGTATCAGTCCGGTCCTCGGGATCCATACGATCCGACTTGGCGGCCTTAATCTCAGCCGGGGCAACAACCCCCTTGCGGATGAGCGCGCGCACATCCGCCTCGTCGGCATCAAAAACGGAGCCCTTCCGGAAAAGGGCTCCGTTATGCCGGACAAAACCGCGCAAAACCCGGTATTTCATGCCCGGTCACCTCATTCCTCGATTGTATTGATCACGGCCCAGGATGCCAGGTCGAACGGCTTCGGAACCGGCCGGGACTTCAGGATCAACGATTTGGTGTCAGTCTCGCGGTTGACCGTCACTTTTGCCGCCCGCGGTGCCTCGATCGTGACGAAGTTGATGCTGTCCTCCGGAATCATCGTGATCGCGCCATACAGCATTTCACCGAGATCCCGGGCGCCGATGATTACCTTGTTCGGCTCGATGTACGGCTTGAGGGTGTCCGTCGTCTCATCGTAGTACCATGCAAGGTACTGATACAGATCGAGACCGAGGCCAGCCAGCCGGCCGAGGTAAGCGTACCCGTTGCCGTTCTGCAGATTCAGCTGCGGATTGATTTCGCCGAAGAACGCGTTTCGAACATCGAGCAGCCTCAGGATCTTTTCGTTTTGCAGCAGCCAGCGAGCCGCTTCTTCGCCGAGAACAACCACTTCCGGGTTGTACCCGCCCTGGCGCACCAGGTTGGCGCCCACTTCCAGGTCGGTGTACGGATCGGCACCGGATTGATTCCATTGCTGCGATCCGGTCAGATTGATCACATTCTCGAACCCGTAGTCAATCGTGTCCGTCCTCACCTGCGTGGCCGAATCGTCCACATACCCGGTCACCGTTACGACGCCGGACTGCAGCAATTCGGCGATCATGAGCTCCTCACGGCGGACAACCATGTCGTCGAGCTCGTTGTAGTCGTTTTGCATGATCGCGAGCGCCCGATCTGCCGGGGCGATCCCGCTGTCAAACACGCTCTCACCGGGCAGACGAGTTTGCAGCACGCTAACGTCAAACGGCTTGGCGAGATTGATGAACGGCGCCTCGTAGATTTTGGTTTGATGCCCTTCGCGGCGGACGTTCACCGGCCGGCTTCCTTCCGCAACAAACGGCGCAACTTTCTGACGGTTTTTGTAGAAGTCCATCAGCACATGTTTCGTCGGGAACGTTTGAAATCCCGGAAAAAACGTGTCCCGCAGGAACGTGGTGACCGGCATCCGTTTGACAACCGGCCGTGCCGTGGACTGCGGCGTGTAGATGTTAACGTCGCCGCCTTGCACGGATGCCGCGTTTACGGGACGCGTGAAACGATTGCGGATGTGATTCGCGACAACACTTTGTCTGATTTTCATTAAGTCCCACCCCTTATCAGAAATCGGTCTTGTAGTAGATATTGCCGGCGCGCAGCTCCTCTTTGTGAGCCTCGACCGTGTCACCGGCGGCCACGTACAGGACATCGTAGTTGAAAATGCCCTGGGTGTACACGACAGCCGGTTGATCCCCGGTCGAGGTATCCACGTCTTCGGCCAGTACCACAGATGCGATCTGGCTGCCGTCCGCTGCGTTCTTGTCGACGAGCTTGTATTTCCCGTCCGCGGTCACCTTCCCAAGGACGGCGCCCTTTTTGAGCACGCCCTGACCGCCGGCAAGCGTCACCGAGGATGTCAACGCGGCGACTTCCGTACCGGCGAAGAGCGTACGGTTTTCCACGCTGCCAAATTCAGTCGAAATGTTCGCCATGGTCGATTACCCCCTTCTGATGTTCTGCGGCCGATGGGCCTGCGAAGTAGCCGCGAATGCGGCAAAGATGGCATTCACGTCTTTGAGGTTGTTGAGGTCGTACTCCTTTTCGGAGTTTTGCGGCAGGGCGCTTGCCTGCACGCCGTCGGTCCCGGCGGCTTTGTTCGCAGCTACGGCGGCATCGAACAGCCTGGAATTGATAATTTTGCCTTCCTTCATCGCCCGAAAAGCAAGCTCTTCGGCCGTCATCGGGTTGGGACCGTATTTCGCTTCCTTGACCAGCTCCGGATCGATGTTTGCGGCAATCTCGTCGATCGCCCGCAGCCGTTCGCGTTCCTGAGCGACCGGATCAACGACCGGCGTCCCGGCGGCCGGCTGCGACGCACCGGCTACCGCTTGCGGCGCCGAAACAACGTTTTGAACAGTCTGTGCCGCGGGCGCTTGCGCGGCCGGCGTTTGGTTCAGTTGATTCCCGTTCACGTTGTTCACTTCTCCTTTCTTCTTCAGCAATTCGTTTCGGATCTTGTCGATGACTTGCCGCGGCAACACCTGAACAGATGATGCGGCAAGTTTAAGCGTTTCGCCCTCGTCGAACATGATTTCATCGACAAACCCTTTCTCCAACGCCTCTTGAGCGTTGAGCCACGTCTCCTGATTCATCAGCTTAAGCAGCTCAGCTTCGCTCAAGCCGCTTTTGAGCCGGTAGGCGTTGGCGATGGATTTGTTCCAGTTCTTGAGCACATCCGACTCGTGCGCATGGGCACGGTAGTCGCCAATGCTGACCGACGATACGTTATGGATCATGATCTGGGCGGTTGGGCTGATCATGACCTTTTTTCCGGCCATGGCGATAACGGACGCAGCGGAGGCAGCGATGCCAACGATTTTAACGGTCACGTTTCCCCGGTATTCTTTCAGGGCCGTGTAAATCTCGGACCCCGAATAGACATCCCCGCCCGGGGAGTTGATGTAAATCTCCAAATCATCGCCGCCGGCTTCCTCCAATGCGCGCATCACCTGGGCCGGCGATGTGGATTCGAGCTCGAGCCAGTCGTAAATCCACTGGTCGTCGTTCGAAACGATGTAGCCCCTGATATCAATCCTGGTCGGCATTTCGGTTCTCACCTCCTTCGCCAAGGTTCGGCTCTCCGCCAGGCAAATCTCGTGCCGCCTCGTACTCACGACGCAGTACGTCCACGTTGTTGTCGTAGTCCATTCCGGTCAACTCCATCGTTTCGCGCTCGTGGGTGGAGAACTTGTACTTAATCCGCAGCGCGGCCGCCTGGACCTCCTTGATCGGATCGATTTGACCGGGGCTCGGCCCGATCCAAATCGCGGAACTCCACAGTTTCCGTCGCACGGGATCGTTCAAAAAACCGGGCGCCTGAATCCGCCCCGTGGCCACGGCCTCAAACAGCCACATCTCGTAAACCGGCTGACAGAATCCATAGGCGAACCAGTCGCGACGATCCCGAAACGCCCGCCATGCCTGAAGCAGAGCTGCGCGGCTGGCGCTGTAACTGGAGTTGAACACTCCCAGCAACACCTCGTAAGGCATGTCCAGCGATGCGCCGGCCAGCTGGGCCATCGCCTTTGTAAAGGTTTCGAACCCCGCCGTCGGATGCTTCGGGTCGCCGAACTTTACGTCTTCGCCTTGACCGAGGACGTTAATCGTGCCAGGCCCCATTTCGTAGCTGGCCAGACGCTCCTCAACCGGCAGGTTCACTTGCTGATCCTCCGGGATGGAATCGGTGAACGGGATGTCGTTGGTCTGGCCGCTCGTCGTGATGAACGCCGTGAAAAAGCTGTTGACGATCGCCGCTGCGATCTCCGCCTCCGTGTACCGATTCAGCTGCTTGATCTGCTCGATCACCGGAGCGAGATACGGCACGCCGCGGTATTGCTCCGCGCGCTCTGGATCCACGACGAAAAGGACGTTCGGCAGTCCGGTTACCCTGTTATTCGCCTCTACCCGGACCCACTCAATCG
>Ga0207747_1002226_pt1 | contig 11225 bp, 10 predicted proteins | sample HigsolmetaGSP11D_FD_184839 | JGI IMG/M metagenome (GOLD analysis project Ga0207747, IMG submission 184839) | High solid enriched microbial communities from the Joint BioEnergy Institute, USA - SP1-1-D (SPAdes) | ecosystem: Engineered > Bioreactor > SSF (Solid state fermentation) > Aerobic >...
TGCAGGCCGGGATTCCACCCCTCCGCCGCGGCTCATTCCACCGCGAGGTCGAGTTCCGCGCGCCGCATCGGGCGGCAGGTCAGAGCCGGTGCCATGGGTGCAATGCCTCTCCGCCCCGCAGGGTGACCCAGCTTATCCGAGCAGCCTCCGCATGGTCAGGGCGAATTCCTCGCCGATCTCGAGGCGTGCGATGTGGCGGCCCGCCTCCACGACGCGCCTGCCGCCGCAGATCACGGTGCGGACCGGGTTGCCCTGGCCGTTGAAGACCCAGGCGTCCAGCAGCGTATCGCCATCATGGCCGATGAGCGAAGGGTGTTCGGAGTCCAGCTCCACCAGGTCGCAGCGCATCCCCGGCGCGATGGCGCCGAGTGGGCGGCCGCTGGCCTGGACGCCGCCGGCCAGCGCCGCCTCCAGCAGCAGGCGGCCGGGATGCGGCAGGACCTCGCTGGTCGCCACGGCGCGCTCCCGCAGGGCGAGGCGCTGGCTGGTCTCCAATTGCCGGAGCTCGTCGCGCGGCGAGGTGCCGACATGGCTGTCGGTGCCGATGCCGAAGCGCCCGCCGGCCGCCAGCCAGGGCCGCAGCGGGAAGATGCCGTCGCCGAGCGAGGCCTCCGTGCTCGGGCAAAGGCCGGCGACGGCGCCGGTGGCGGCTAGGGCCTCGATCTCCGCCGGTTCCATGTGCGTGGCGTGGATCACGCACCAGCGGCGATCCAGCGGCGCATGGTCCAGCAGCCATTGCACCGGCCGGGCGCCGGTGGCGGCGAGGCATTCCTCCACCTCCCGCTGCTGTTCGGCAGCGTGGATGTGGATGGGGCCGGCGTCGCCGGATATGGCGGCCAGCATGGCAGGCGTCACCGCGCGCAGGCTGTGCGGCGCCAGGCCAACCGCGGCCTGGGGGTCACCTGCGGTTGCGCTGCGGCAAGCTTCGACGATGCGGGCGAAGTCATCCAGGTCGTTCAGGAAGCGCCGCTGGCCTGGCGACGGGTCCTTCCCGAAGATCCCGCCATGCCGGTAGAGGCAGGGCAGCAAGGTGATGCCGATGCCCGCGCGCCGCGCCGCCGCCAGATGGCGCCGCGCCATCTCCGCCGGGTCGGCATAGGGGGTGCCGTCCGGCTGGTGGTGCAGGTAGTGGAACTCGCAGACGCCGGTGAAACCCCATTCCAGCAATTCGGCATAGAGTTGCGCGGCCACCGCCTCGGCATCCTCCGGGGAGAGAAGGCCGACGAAGCGGTACATCGTCTCCCGCCAGGTCCAGAAGCTGTCCCGGCCGGCGGGGCTGCGGCGCTCCGCCGCGCCGGCCATGGCGCGCTGGAAGGCGTGGGAGTGCAGATTCGGCACGCCGGGGATGACGGCGCCCCGCAGCCGGTCAGCGGCACCGGGAGCGGTACCGGCCTCGACGCGGACGATCCCACCCGCCGAATCGGCGGTGATGCGGACATCGCGGGCCCAGCCATCCGGCAACAGGGCCCGTTGGGCGAAGAATTCCCTCATGCCGCAAGGCATCGCGCATCCGCCCTGCCGGTGCAACGCTTCGCCATCCAGGACTCCTTGCCCTCTGCCCCGGCTTGCCTATCGTCCCGGGGATGAGCACCGACCGCTACCGCAACGCCCCCGCCATCCGTGCCCCCCGTGGCCCGGAGATCACCTGCCGCCAATGGACCACGGAGGCGGCCATGCGCATGCTGATGAACAACCTCGACGAGGAGGTGGCTGAACGGCCCGGGGAACTTGTGGTCTATGGCGGCATCGGCCGCGCCGCCCGCGACTGGAAGAGCTACGAGACCATCGTTTCCGTCCTCCGCCGGCTGGAGGAGAACCAGACCCTGCTGGTGCAGTCCGGCAAGCCGGTCGGGGTGTTTGAGACGCATCCGGACGCGCCGCGCGTGCTGATCGCCAATTCCAACCTGGTCCCGGCCTGGGCGAATTGGGAGCATTTCACCGAGCTCGATCGCAAGGGCCTGATGATGTACGGCCAGATGACCGCCGGGTCCTGGATCTATATCGGCAGCCAGGGGATCGTGCAGGGCACCTACGAGACCTTCGCCGAGGCCGGACGGCAGCATTATGGCGGCGACCTCTCCGGCCGCTGGATCCTGACCGGCGGCCTGGGCGGCATGGGCGGGGCGCAGCCCCTGGCGGGTGTCTTCGCCGGGGCCTGCGTGCTGGCGGTGGAATGCCAGCCCTCCCGCATCGAGAAGCGTCTGGAGACGAAATACCTCGACCACCGGGCGGATGACCTCGACACCGCCCTGGCCATGATCCGCCAGGCCTGCGCCGAGAAGCGCGCCATCAGCGTCGGCCTGCTGGGCAATGCGGCGGAGGTCTTCCCGGAACTGGTCCGCCGCGGCGTGAAGCCGGACATCGTGACGGACCAGACCAGCGCGCATGACCCGGCCAATGGCTACCTGCCCGCCGGCTGGACCCTGGCCGAATGGGAGGCGAAGCGGGAAAGCGACCCCGCCGCAGTCGCCGCCGCAGCGAAGCGCAGCATGGTGCAGCATGTGCAGGCCATGCTGGACTTCCAGAAGATGGGCAGCGCCGTGCTGGATTACGGCAACAACATCCGGCAGATGGCGAAGGATGAGGGGCTGGCCAATGCCTTCGACTTCCCGGGCTTCGTGCCGGCCTATATCCGCCCGCTCTTCTGCCGCGGCATCGGCCCCTTCCGCTGGGCGGCGCTCTCCGGCGACCCGGAGGACATCTACCGCACCGATGCCAAGGTGCGGGAGCTGATCCCGGACGACCCGCACCTGCATCGCTGGCTGGACATGGCGCGGGCGCGGATCAGCTTCCAGGGACTGCCGGCGCGCATCTGCTGGGTGGGGCTGGGGCAGCGGCACCGGCTGGGCCTCGCCTTCAACGAGATGGTGGCGCGCGGCGAGCTGAAGGCGCCCATCGTCATCGGCCGCGACCATCTGGACAGCGGCAGCGTCGCCAGCCCGAACCGGGAGACGGAGGCGATGCGCGACGGCTCCGATGCCGTTTCCGACTGGCCGCTGCTGAATGCGCTGCTCAACACCGCATCCGGCGCCACCTGGGTTTCGCTGCACCATGGCGGCGGCGTCGGCATGGGCTATTCGCAGCATGCCGGCATGGTCATCGTCTGCGACGGCACGGAGGCCGCGGCGCGGCGGCTGCGGCGGGTGCTGTGGAACGATCCCGCCACCGGCGTGATGCGCCATGCCGATGCGGGATACGAGATCGCCATCGACTGCGCGCGGGAGCATGGGCTGGACCTGCCCATGCTGGGCCGATGACCACCCCCGGCAGCGCCGGGCTGCAGGAGCTTCGGGCCGTGATGGAGGGCGCGCCCCTGCGCCTGCCGGATGGCTGGCGGGAGCCGGTCGAGGCTTCCGCCGCTACCCTGGCAGCACGCATGGCGGGGGGCGAGGCGCTCTATGGCGTGAATACCGGCTTCGGCAAGCTGGCCTCCACGCGCATTCAATCGGAGCAGTTGGCGCAGCTCCAGCTCAACCTGGTGCGCAGCCATGCGGCCGGCACCGGGCCGTTGCTGCCGGCGCCGGTGTTGCGGCTGGTGCTGGCGCTGAAGGCGCTGTCCCTGGCGCGCGGCGCCTCCGCCGTGCAGCCTCGGGTGATCGAGGTGCTGCTGCGGCTGCTGGAAGCCGATGTGCTGCCGGCCATTCCGGCACGGGGTTCGGTCGGCGCCTCGGGTGACCTGGCGCCGCTGGCGCATCTCGCGCTGGTGCTGATCGGCGAGGGCGAGGCCTTCGTCGGCGGCAACATATTGCCCGGCGCCAATGCCCTGGCCCATGCCGGGCTGGAACCGCTGAGCCTCGGCGCGAAAGAGGGGCTGGCGCTGCTGAACGGCACGCAGGTTTCGACGGCGCTGGCCCTCGCGGCCTTCTTCGCCGCCGAGGATCTGCTGAGCACGGCCCTCGTGGCTGGCGCCATGAGCGTGGATGCGGCGCGCGGCAGCGATACGCCCTTCGATCCGCGCATCCACGAACTGCGCGGCCATCCCGGCCAGATCCGCGTGGCGGCGGCGTTGCGCAAGCTGCTGGAGGGCAGCGCCATCCGCGAGAGCCATCGTGTCGGCGACCCGCGGGTACAGGATCCCTATTCCCTGCGCTGCCAGCCGCAGGTGGCGGGCGCCTGCCTGGACCTGCTGGCCCATGCCGCGCAGGTGCTGGAGCGGGAGGCGAATGCCGTCACCGACAACCCGCTGGTGGTCGAGGGTGGCGACATCCTCTCCGGCGGGAATTTCCATGCGGAGCCGGTGGCCTTCGCCGCGGATGCGATTGCGCTGGCTCTCGCCGAACTTGGCAGCATCAGCGAACGGCGCATCGCCTTGCTGACTGATCCTTCCCTCTCCGGCCTGCCTGCCTTCCTGGTGCGGGAAAGCGGGCTGAATTCCGGCTTCATGCTCGCCCAGGTGACGGCGGCGGCCCTGGTGGCGGAGAACCGTGCCCTCGCCGCGCCGCGCAGCGTGGACAGCATCCCGACCAGCGCCAACCAGGAGGATCATGTCAGCATGGCGACCGGGGCCGCGCTCCGGCTGCACGACATGGCGGACAACCTGGCAGGGATCCTTGCCATCGAATTGCTCGCTGCCGCGCAGGGACTGGAATTCCACCGTCCGCTGCAAAGCTCCGTTGCCATCGAGAAGGCGCATGGCATGGTGCGGGAGGTCGCCGCTGCCTGGGACCATGATCGTGCCATGGCGCCCGACATCGCCGCGGTGAAGGCGCTGGTCGGGCGCGGCCGGCTCGCCGGACTGGTGGAGTGGGGATGATGTTCGACCGTGTCTGGGTGAACGCGCATCTCGCGACGATGGACGGGCCGGCGGATGCCCCGCTCGGCGCCATCGAGGACGGCGCCATCGCCGCCAAGGATGGCCGCATCGCCTGGGTCGGGCGGCGGCAGGACCTGCCCCACAGCCCGGCACAGGTGACGGACTGCCACGGCGCCTGGATCCTGCCCGGGCTGATTGACTGTCACACCCATCTCGTCTTCGGCGGCGACCGTGCCGCGGAATTCGAGATGCGGCTGAAGGGCGCGAGCTACGAGGAGATCGCCCGCGCCGGCGGCGGCATCCTCTCCACCGTCCGTGCCACCCGCGCCGCGGATGAGGACACGCTGCTGCGCCAGGCAGAGCCGCGCCTGACCGCTCTGGTGGCGGAGGGCGTCACCACGGTGGAGATCAAGTCAGGCTACGGGCTGAACCTGGAGACGGAACTCGCTCAGCTTCGCGTCGCCCGGCGTCTGGCGGCCGAACTGCCGGTGGAGATCCAGACCACCCTGCTGGCAGCCCATGCCGTGCCGCCCGAATTCGCCGGGCGGCAGTCCGACTATGCCCGCCATGTCGCTACGGAGATCCTCCCCGCCGTCACCGCGGCCGGGCTTGCCGATGCGGTGGATGTCTTCTCCGACCGCATCGCCTTCACGCCGGAGGAGACGGAACAGGTCTTCGCCGCCGCGCGCGAGGCCGGGTTGCCGGTGAAGCTGCATGCCGACCAGCTCTGCGACTATGGCGGCGCCGCGCTGGCGGCGCGCTGGGGCGCGCTCTCCGCCGACCATCTCGAATATGCCAATCCGGAGGGGCTGGCCGCCATGGCCCGCGCGGGCAGCGTCGCCGTGCTGCTGCCCGGCGCCTTCTACTTCATCCGCGAGGAACGGAAGCCCGACATCGCAGCCATGCGCGCGGTCGGGCTGCGCATGGCGCTGGCGACGGACATGAATCCCGGTTCCTCCCCTGCCCTTTCGCTGCTGCTGATGCTGAATCTCGGCTGCACCCTGTTCCGGCTGACGGTGGCCGAGGCGCTGCTCGGCGTCACCCGCCATGCCGCGGCGGCGCTCGGCCTTGCGGATCGCGGCATGCTGCGGCCGGGGCTGCGCTGCGACCTGGCGCTGTACCGTATCTCCAGCCCCGCCGAATTGTGCTATTGGATCGGAGGCAATCCCTGCGTCGCGCGCGTGTTTGGAGGCCGTTGATGAAGCCACCCGCAACGGCCGAGATCCAGGCCATCGTCCGGGCCGGCGTGCCGCTCGCCGCTGCCTGGAATGTCGAGGTGCTGGCCGCCGCCGAGGGCAGTGCCCTGGTCCGCCTGCCCTTTCGCGAGGACCTGCTGCGGCCGGGCAACACCGTCTCCGGCCCCGCCCTGATGGGGCTGGCGGATGTCGCGATGTGGGCGGCGCTGCTGGGCGTGAACGGCGGCAAGGATGAGAGCGTCACCTCCACCATGACGGTGAATTTCCTGCGCCCTGTCGGCGCCCGCGCGGTGCTGGCCGAGGCGCGCATCGTCAAGCGCGGCAAGCGCATGGTCTTCGGCGAGATCCTGATGCGGGCGGAAGACAGCGACGAGGTCGCGGTGCACGTAACGACGACATGGGCCGTCATCGCGCCCACGGCAGGCCAGGAGAAGCCGCGTGGCTAAGACCTACGTGCTGCTGCACGGCGCCTGGCATGGCGCCTGGTGCTGGAAATACGTCGCCGCCGGCCTGCGCGCCCAGGGCCATGCGGTCTTCACCCCGACCCAGACCGGCCTGGGGGAGCGGCACCATCTGCTCTCGCGCGACATCACGCTCGAGACCTTCGTGACCGATGTGGTGAACGCAATCGAGGCGGAGGAACTCCAGGATGTCATCCTGGTCGGCCACAGCTTCGGCGGCCTCGCCATCACCGGCGCGGCGGACCGCATCCCGGAGCGCATCCGGCATCTGGTCTATCTCGACAGCCTGGTGCTGGAGAGCGGCCAGAGCCCCTTCGGCCGGCTGCCGCCAGATGTGGTGGCCGCACGCCGGGCGCTGATCGCCAGGGAAGGCGGCGGCATCGCCCTGCCGCCGCCGCCCGTCAGCGCCTTCGGCGTCCCGGAGGACCATCCCCTCGCCCCCTGGCTGCGCCGCCGCCTGACGCCGCACCCCGCCGGCACCTATGAAAGCCCGCTGGTTCTGCGCCATCCGGTCGGCAACGGCCTGCCGCGGACCTATATCGCCTGCACCGCGCCGCTCTACGGACCACTGGAGGGGACGCGGCAGTGGGTGAAGAACCAGCCTGGCTGGAACTGGCTGGAAATCGCCACCGGCCACGACGCCATGGTCACGGCGCCGGAGAAGCTGACGCGGATGCTGGCAGCGATCGGATAGGCTTCAGTCCCGCCTGTCATTCAAGCGGTTCTTCGCCACCTGCCAGGCGATGCCGAGGGCGCGGAACTCGTGCCCCACGATCCTCTTCATGCGGCTCTCGACCGGGGCCGCGATCTCCCGCACCGGCACGCCGGCACTGGCCCTCGCCAGTTCCTGCCCCAGCGCCGTCGCCAGTGCCACGCCGCGGCCGTTACAGCCGGTCCATGCCAGCACGCCCGGCGCCAGCTCATAGACATGCGGCATCTTGTCCTGGGTGCCGCCGACATAGCCCCACCAGACATAGTCGAAGGTGAATTCCCCGACCTGCGGGAAGACGCGCGCGACGCGCTCCCGGATCCGGTCCTTGATGCGCTTCTCCCAGCCGAAGGGGATGATCAGCCCGCCGCCGGTCACCAGGCGCCCATTTGCGTCGAAGCGGTAGAAGTAGAGGTCGCCCCGCGTATCGGACAGCGCATGCCCCTCCGGCAGGATGGTCCTGCGGATGTTGTCCGAGAGGACGCTGGTGGCCATCTGGTAGCTGCGCACCGGCACCACCGTGCGGCGCAGGCCGGGCCAGACGCCGGCATCGGTATAGGCGTTGGTGGCTATGATGATCCGCTCCGCCCGCAGCCGGCCGCGCGGCGTCTCCAGCATCCACCCCCCGGGCTCCTGGGCGATGCGCAGGACCGGGCTGCGCGTGTGGATGACGGCACCCGCCTCCATCGCCGCCCGCGCCAGGCCGCGGGCGAAGCCCAGGGGGTTGATGCGCCCGCCGGTCTTGTTCTCCCATCCGCCATGCCAGTGATCGCTGCCGGAGAGCTTCGCCATTTCCTCACGCGAGAGCAGGCGCACCGGCGCGCCGCGGCTGCCCCATTGCCGCACCCGGCTTTCCGCCAGCTTCATGCGGGAAGGCCGGTGCGCCGGCTGGATCCAGCCGTTCTGCACCGCCTCCGCCTGAATCCTGTGCTTGCGGATCAGGTCGAAGACCAGGCTGGCGCTGTCGCGGATCAGGGAGACCAGTGCCTCCCCCTTCTCTGCCCCGCCGAGTTCCGACGGCACGGCGGCGACGATGGCGTCCGGATCTATGCGGGACAGGTTGGGAATGACCTGGCCGTTGTTGCGGCCGGAGGCGCCCCATCCAATCTCCGCCGCCTCCAGCAAGGTGCAGGCGATCCCGGCCTCCGCCAGGTGCAGCGCAGCGGAGAGGCCGGTGAAGCCGGCGCCCACCACGGCCACATCCGTGCGCGCCTCCTCCGCCAGCGGCGCCGTGGGCGGCGGCGGCGGGGCCGTGGCGGCCCAGAGGCTGTTCGGCATGGCAGGCGCGGCGTCGCTCATCACGGATCCCTTGCGGCGGTGCCGGATGGTGGAGGCTGGCGGCGCCGTCTGCAACCCGTGGCGGCGGTCGGCTCAGTCCGCAAGCACCAGGTTCAGGTCGCTGCAGAAGCGCTCATAGGGCAGGCCATAGGCGTGGATGGAAATCGCCGTCTCGCAGCCCAGATTGGCCAGGCGGTGGATCAGACCCGGATCGGCGGGGCCATAGGTGATGTCCCCCGGCCGGCGGAGATGCACCCCGTCCGGCATGAGCAGCTTTGCGCCGGCGGTATAGTAGCTCTCGGCCAGGACGCCGCGATGCACGCCAACCGAGCACCAGCTGCGGTGCGCATGAACGGGTGACATCTGCCCCGGCCGCCAGACCAGCGCCGCCACGGCCCAGCCGCCCTCCGGGTCCTCATGCAGAAGGTGGCGAACGTAGCGCTCCGCGCAGCAGGGGGTGGCAATGCCGTGCAGCAGCAGCGGATCGGCGACATGGGCGCCGATCGCCTCCGCCACCAAGCGCGGACGGTCCTCGATGGGCGCCCGTGCGGCTTCGGCGATGGCACCCAACATGGCATCCAGCGCGGCGCGGGTCGGGACATGGTTCATCCGGCGGAGCCTCACACGGCGATGGCAGCATCGGGGGCGGTGAGCGCGGCCAGCACCATCTCCCGGCTCGCAGCCACCTGTTCGTACATGATCCGCCCCGCCTCGGCGGCGCGGCCGAGGGCCAGGGCCTCGATCAGGGCGTGGTGCTCATGCGCCATCTCGCCGGTCCGGTCGCGGCGGCGGAGGCCAAGGACCAGCATGCGCGTGCTCTCGTCCAGCAGCCGGCCTATCTGCCGGGCGAGGCGGGCATTGCCGGACAATTCGGCGACCGCGACATGGAAGGCCTTGTTGGCGTCGAGGAAGGCGAGCGCGCTCTCCTCGTCCTCCGGCCGGTAGCCGGCGGCGCAGACCGCATCCAGCCGGCGCAGCGCCTCGGCGCAGACCCGGCCGGCGGCACGGCGCGCCGCTTCCGGCTCCAGCAGCAGGCGGAGGTCGAAGACCTCATGGATATCGCGGATCGTCACCAGGGAGACGACCCAGCCCCGACGCGGCACCGCCAGGACCAGCCCCTCCTCCGCCAGCCTCGCCAGGGCGGCGCGGATCGGCGCCTTGCCGAGGGAAAGGCGCTGCGCCGCCGCAGCCTCCGACAAGGTCTCGCCGGGGGCAAGACGGGTGGTGAGGATGTCCCGCCGCAATGCCGCGGTGGCCTGATCGGTCAGAGAGGATGGTGGCTCGATAGGGGTCAGAAGCGACATGGGGCTGGGTGACTTCCTGACATGTCATAACGATACGAGCTGATCCGCGCAGGGCGCAAGCAATTTGGCAGACGCCCCGGCCGGAATGCCGGGCCGGGGCGAGTCCGCACCCTGGCGTCAGTCCACCTGCGCACCGGAGCGGCGGACGATCGCGCCCCAGCGGGCGATGTCTTGCTCATGGACGCGGCGGAAGCCTTCCGGCGTCAGATCGGTGGGCGGGGTGATACCTTGGGTCTCCACCAGCCAGCGCTGGAACTCGGGCGCCTCCAGCACCTTCGCCACCTCCCGGTTCATCCGCCGCTGGATTTCCGCCGGCAGGCCGGGCGGGGCAAACAGCCCGTACCAGGTGCTGCTCTCGAAGCCCGGCAGGCCACAGGCCTGTTCCACCGTCGGCACGCCGGGCAGCGCCTGCACCGGCTGGCGGGTGGTGACCGCCAGGGCACGGACTTGCCCCTGCTGCACCGGGCCGATGGACGGGCCGCTCTGGTTGAAGAACAGGTCCACATCGCCGGAAAGCAGCGCCTGCATGGCGCCCGGCTGCCCGCGATAGGGCACATGCACGATGTCAATCTTGGCGGCATGGGCGAATTGCGCCCCGGCCAGATGCGTGGAGGCGCCGTTGCCGGTGGAGCTGTAGTTGATCTGCCCCGGCTTCGCCCGCGCCGCCGCCAGCACGTCCTGGCAGGTCTTGTATTGCGGCCGCTTCTCCGGATTCACCAGCAGCACGTTCGGCACATCCCCGAGCAGGATGATATGCGTCACGTCGCGCAGCGGGTCGAAGGGCAGGTGGCGGTACAGCGTCGCGTTGATCGCATGCGTGCCGGCGGTGCCGAGCAGGAACAGGTAGCCGTCCGGCTTCGCCTTCGCCACCATGTCGCTGGCGATGTTGCCGCCGGCGCCGGAGCGGTTGTCCACCACCACCGGCACACCCAATGCCTTGGTCAGCGGCTCGGCCAGCTTGCGGGCGTAGATGTCCACGCCCGATCCGTTGGGAAACCCGCCGAGAATGGTGATCGGCCGATTCGGCCATTGGTCCTGCGCCCATGCAGGCAGTGAGAGCAGCGCCATAAGGCCTGCGGCAACAAGGCGAAGCATCCCGGTTCTTCCTCTCCCGTTCCGTGTGTAACCATACTGGTCTAGCCTTTCGGCATGAACAGCAATCCGCCCTTCTCCGCCGCCCGCGGCATCGCCCGCGGCGGCAAGTCGGTCTATGGCGCGCCCCTCGGCATCCTGATGCTGGAGGCGCGCTTCCCCCGCATCCCCGGCGACATGGGCAATGCCGGGACCTGGCCCTTCCCGGTACTCTATCGCGTGGTGCGCGGCGCCAGCCCGGAGCGCGTGGTGTTGCAGGGCGCGCGCGGGCTGCTTCCGGACCTCATCGCCGCGGCGCAGGAACTGGTGGATCTCGGCGCCGAGGCCATCACCACCAATTGCGGTTTCCTCGCCCTGTTCCAGCGGGAATTGGCGGCGGCGGTGCGGGTGCCGGTCGCCACCTCCTCCCTGATGCAGGTGCCCTGGGTGCAG
>Ga0207747_1002227_pt1 | contig 11222 bp, 14 predicted proteins | sample HigsolmetaGSP11D_FD_184839 | JGI IMG/M metagenome (GOLD analysis project Ga0207747, IMG submission 184839) | High solid enriched microbial communities from the Joint BioEnergy Institute, USA - SP1-1-D (SPAdes) | ecosystem: Engineered > Bioreactor > SSF (Solid state fermentation) > Aerobic >...
CCGCTCCGGCCGCCCGAGCCCGACAACGGCCCGCCACGTCGCCGACGATCTGGCTGGCAGGATCGCCGGCATCATCGACGGCGGGCCAACTTCGGTCGGGCTCGAATCGACCGTCGTCGCGGTTGGCGCTCGCGGCCTCGAGCTGCTGCGCCCGGGAGGCGTGACGCAGCAGGCGCTGCGCGACGCTGTGCCGGATGTGCCGCTGACGCTGGCACCGGAGCTGCAGCGCCAGGCAGACGCCTCTCCGGAGGCGCAGCAGCAGGAGCAGGCGGCGGCGCCCCTGGCGCCCCGCGCGCCCGGCATGAAGTACGCGCACTACTCCCCGCAGGGTGAGATGCGCGTCATCACTTACGGCCCGTCTACAGCAGCGCGCGATGCGGTCCCGGATCGGGCCGCTGCACTGCTCGCGGAGGCGAAGCGGCGGGGCCTAAGCACCGGTGTGCTGACATACGAAGAGCATGCCGACCGCTATTCCGGCGTTGACCTTGTGGCCGTATGCGGCAGCCTGCGCGACCTCAGCACGGCCGCCCATCGGCTGTACGATGCGCTGCGCAGCTTCGATCAGGCGGGCATCGAGTACATCGTTGCCGAAGGTTGTCCGACGGAAGGGGTCGGAGAGGCGATCATGAACCGCCTCATGAAGGCCGCCGCTTACCGGATCGAACGCATCTGATGACAGGGGGACGAGGGGTTGTCATGCTTCCTCTGCGTGATACCCCCGTCCCTTTGTCACATTGGTATGATTCCCGTCTTGTCTGCATAGGTTGTACAGATGGAGCAGGACAAGGGGGAAGCGGATGCGATGTTGGCGTATATGGGTGTCGGTCAGTTGATCGCGATACTACTCATGGCCCTGGCGTTGGGGATGGATGCATTTTCGCTGGGACTCGGTATCGGGATGAAAGGCATCCGGTTGAAGGACATGCTGAAGATCAGCCTTGTTGTAGGTCTGTTTCACGTGCTTATGCCGCTAGCGGGCATATTCGCAGGAAGCTACGTCAGCGTGTTGCTCGGCAATGTTGCCACGTTATGCGGCGGTTTGCTGCTCATCATCCTGGGGATGCACATGGTGTTCAATTCTCTGCGCGGAGATCAGGTGGAGGCGGTATTTGACCATCGCACTTTATTCGGCCTGCTGCTCTTCGCTTTCAGCGTCAGCATCGATTCTTTCTCTGTCGGGATCACGCTCGGTTTGTTCCAGGCAGATATCTTGCTCGCCGTCATCCTGTTCGGCATCTTCGGCTGTGTGATGTCCGTGTGCGGTCTTCTGCTGGGCAGGCGCTTCAGCGGCATATTCGGAGACTATGGAGAGGCAGTTGGCGGGATCATCCTGATCGTATTCGGGACCAAATTTCTCTGGTAGCCGCCTCATCGCGAATACCACTCCCATAATATCGATCAGATAAGGTACAATATCTATATCAATCCAAATCCTGTCCACCAATCAGACGTATCTCCAGTCAAACGGAATCTTTACTCAACTGACCGACCACATGTAAGGAGGAATCGATCGTTGACACGCATCTTGTTCGTGTGCACTGGCAACACATGCCGATCACCGATGGCAGAAGCGTTATTCCGATGCATGGCTGAGCAAGCGGGCCTCGCGGTGGAAGCGCGCTCTGCCGGTGTAGCGGCGTTGGAAGGACAACCGATATCCAAGCATTCCCGGGAAGTTCTCGAGCAGAGGGGCATCGTGGACAAGCTTCAATCGAAGTCGCTGCGGCAGGAAGATGTCTCCTGGGCGGATCTGATCCTGACGATGACGACGCATCATAAACGGACCGTGATCGAGAACTACCCCGAAGCCATCGACAAAGTATTCACTTTAAAGGAATATGCCATGTTCGATCCGGAGCAGGAGGAATATCTGAAGGAGCGGGAGTCGCTTATGGCGAAGGTGCAGCTTCAGCTCGCGTCGGGAGAGACGGTAGATGAGCAGGATATGAATCGCCTGCTGGAACTGGAGCAGAAGATCCCGGATTTCGACATCGTCGACCCGTTCGGCGGCAACCTGACGACTTATACCCTGTGCGCGGAAGAGATCGAGGAGTCGTTGCAGGGCGTGCTTGAGAGACTGCGCGAGATGCAGGCTTCTGACGATGAGCCGGATCCATCCTCAGCGTAATGAACGGATATCTCTTTACAGAATATATGAAATGCAGTATGATGAAAACAACATTGCGGGCTCGATGTGACTGGCGACTAATGTGGGGGACCACGATGGAGCATCGAGCGATACGGCCGGTCGCCTGGGCAGAGCATTAGCGCTGGTAACAGCGCTGATTGCTCTGTTTTCTTTTTCATCTGCAAGGCTGTACGCAGGATTGTGACCGTCCTGGTCGCCAACACTGACCGGCTTGTCCTGAATTGGGGTATAATAGAGGAAATGCAGAGGAGGTTATTGGTTATGAGAATCGCAATTGGGTCTGATCATGGTGGATTCCGCCTGAAGGAAGAGATCATCAAGGTCATCGAGAAACTCGGTCATGAGGTAACCGACTACGGCTGCATGTGCGAAGATTCGGTTGATTACCCGGACTACGCGTTCGAGGTGTGCAATCAGGTCGTATCGGGCAAGGCGGATCGCGGCATCCTGATCTGCGGCACCGGCATCGGTATGTCGATCGCCGCCAACAAGATTCCAGGCATTCGTTGCGCTCTGGTGCATGACGTCTTCTCGGCCAAGGCGACGCGGGAACACAATGATTCCAATGTGCTGGCGATGGGCGAACGCGTCATCGGTCCAGGCCTTGCGGCTGAGATCGTGAACGTATGGTTGTCGACGGAATTCTCGCATCAGGAGCGCCACCAGAACCGGATCAATAAAGTCAAGGCACTGGAAGAGAAGCACGCGCTCAAGTCGTAATCTTGCACATCTGCTGAGCGGTGTAGACAGACTATAGCTGTTCGAACGTTGCGGATAGCAGCGTGCATGAGATAGTCACTGTTCAAGGCGGTGAGAGTATGACTGAACTCATGGACATATCGAATCAGGTAGAGAAGGTCGTACGCGAGACAGCGGAAGCCGGCAAGCTGACCGCCGGACAGTTGCTGGTGATCGGCACGAGCACCAGCGAAGTCATCGGGCGGAGGATCGGCACCTCAGGAACGCTCGATATCGCCGAAGCCATCTTTAATGGCATCGAAGCCGTGCGCAGGAAGATCGGATTCTGGACGGCATATCAATGCTGCGAGCATCTGAACCGGGCTCTTGTCGTCGAGCGGGAAGCGATGCTTAAGTATCGCCTCGAGGAAGTATCCGCAGTGCCAGTGCCGAAGGCGGGCGGTTCTATGGCGGCGTATGCCTATCGCCATCTGCGCGAGCCGTGCCTGGTGGAGACCATTCAGGCGCATGCGGGGATCGACATCGGCGAGACACTGATCGGCATGCATCTGAGGCGGGTGGCGGTTCCCTTCCGCCCCTCGATCCGGTACATCGGCGAAGCCAGAGTGACGGCTGCGATCACCAGGCCGAAGCTGATCGGCGGAGAGCGTGCGGTGTACAGGCTGGAGGCAGATGAGACCTGTTGATGGGCAGGCGGCGGGGATCCCGGCGTGGATGCCTTGTGCGCAGACATGATGAGGAATTGGAAACGCTGGCCGAAGTCATGAGCTTATGATTTTGATTATGAGATAAAGGGTGATTGATGATGAAACATTTGCGCAAATCAGACCCGGCGGTTCTGGCCGCGATGGGACTGGAACTGAAGAGACAGCAGGACAACATCGAGCTGATCGCTTCGGAGAATATCGTCAGCCGTGCAGTGATGGAAGCGATGGGTTCCGTACTGACGAACAAGTACGCGGAAGGATACCCGGGCAAGCGGTATTACGGCGGCTGCGAGCATGTCGATACGGTCGAGGACATCGCTCGTGAGCGGGCGAAGCAACTGTTCGGAGCGGAGCATGTGAACGTGCAGCCGCACTCCGGCGCTCAGGCGAACATGGCGGTTTATCAAGCTGCCCTGAAGCCTGGCGATACGGTGCTTGGCATGAACCTCGCACACGGCGGACATCTGACGCACGGCAGCCCGGTTAACGCCTCCGGTCTCCTGTACAACTTCGTCGCCTATGGCGTTCATCCGGAGACCTTCACCATCGACTATGATGAAGTGCGCAAGGCTGCTTTCAAGCATCGCCCGCGCATGATCGTCGCCGGGGCAAGCGCCTATCCGCGGACGATCGACTTCGATGCTTTCGCTTCTATCGCGAATGACGTTGGCGCCTTGCTGTTCGTTGATATGGCGCATATCGCCGGCCTGGTGGCAGCGGGATTGCACCCGAACCCGGTACCGCATGCGCACTTCGTGACGACAACGACGCACAAGACGCTGCGCGGTCCGCGCGGCGGCATGATCCTGACGCGCAAAGCATGGGCGCAGGCGATCGACAAGGCTGTCTTCCCTGGCTCGCAGGGCGGTCCGCTGATGCATGTGATCGCAGCCAAAGCAGTGGCCTTCGGCGAAGCGCTGCAGCCGGAGTTCAAGGCGTATGCCGAGCAGGTCGTGAAGAACGCGAAAGTGCTGTCCGAGACGCTCATGGCCGAAGGCCTCAACGTCATCTCCGGCGGAACGGACAACCACCTGATGCTCGTCGACCTCCGCAACCTGAACATCACCGGCAAGGACGCCGAGCATGTGCTGGATGAAGTGCGGATTACGGTGAACAAAAATGCCATCCCGTTCGATACGGCCAGCCCGTTCGTAACCAGCGGCATCCGCATCGGCACGCCGGCTGCAACGACACGCGGCATGAACGAGGAAGCGATGAAGGTGATCGGCAAGGTGATCGCTTCCGTGCTCAAGGCGCCGAACGACGAAACCGTCAAGGAGAACGCCCGTGCCAAGGTGAAGGAACTGACAGAGCGGTTCCCGATCTACAACGGCTTGCAATATTAATAATCGGCGCAACACAGGCTGCTCCCGCCTGTTCTCAGGATGGGAGCAGCTTGTGTCGTTTTGGGCAGGAAGGGAGTCAGCATTTCGTGAATGAACGCAACTCAGCAATAATTTGCCACCCGACTGAATACATAAGACCTCACGGATGGTGAGAAAATGCCCAATATCACCATGAAAGGGGCCGTGAACGATGAGACGCATCATGCTTGTTATGCTCGTCATGTTTCTGACGATCCTCGCAAGTCCGATCATAGAAGCGGAGAGTGGGCAAGGCGGGCCTTATCACTTCGGTTTCAAGCGAAGCAAGAACGGCAGCCTGCCTTCGATCGATCAGGAGGGCTTCAAGCCGATCTTGCAGAAGTACGGAGCCATTTTCCTCGGCGATACGAGCAAAAAAGAGCTGTATCTGACCTTCGACAACGGCTATGAGAACGGGTATACGGCGCGTATCCTGGACGTGCTGAAGGAGAAGAAGGTGCCTGCGGCATTCTTCGTTACAGGACATTATGTGAAGACCCAGTCTGAGCTGCTCAAGCGCATGGCGGCGGAAGGGCATCTGATCGGCAATCATTCCTGGTCGCATCCGGACATGACCACGATCTCTGATGCGGAGATCGCGAGCGAACTGAACAAGGTCAAGCAGGCTGTCGCAGAGATCACCGGGCAGCAGGAGATGAAATACCTCAGGCCGCCGCGCGGCATATTCGACGAGCGGGTGCTTGCAGTGAGCAGCAGGCTCGGTTATATCAATGTATACTGGTCGGTAGCCTACGCGGACTGGGATACCAAACAGGTGTGGGGCGCGCAATATGCCTATGACAAAGTGATGTCCCAACTCCATCCCGGTGCGGTGATCCTGCTGCATTCGGTTTCCCGGGACAATGCCGAGGCGCTCGGCCGCATCATCGACGATGCCCGCAAACTTGGCTATGAATTCAAGAGCCTGGACGAGCTTCAGGAGAAGACATATTGACGGGGACAGGATGGTTACGAACAGTTGTCAATCCCAAAAACGAACAGTACAGATCGCCGTCTCAGGAGACAAATCTGTACTGTTTCTATTTTTTTTCGATATTATTCGTTCTCACTCAATAATAATATCTTGCAACTTTAGTTTAACGGGGTTGGCGATCGAGTCTCCAACCGGGCATTTGCTTTCCAGGAAGCGGACAAATTCCTCAACTTTCTCTCAGGGCGAAACGTCGTTTCCGATGCAACTGGCTGAAGCAGGAATGTCCGCTGCCAACATGGGCAATGATAAAACGCGAGGAGGACGCTTCAGCCGCTCGTCCATAGAAGCCGTGAAGGGCCCTGGCGCAGAGTGGATCCGTTCATTTATACGTGATAATATGAATATGAACGAGGGAGGGTGATGGTGTTCATGGCAACTTCCAATATCCAGCTGGCGACATTTGCAGGCGGATGTTTCTGGTGCATGGTGTCTCCGTTTGAAGAGATGCCCGGCATCATCAAGGTCGTATCCGGCTATACGGGCGGGCACAAGGAGAATCCGACGTACGAGGAAGTGTGTTCCGGTACGACAGGACATTATGAAGCTGTACAGATCACGTTCGATGCGGATATATTCCCCTACAGCAAGCTGCTTGATATATACTGGCGTCAGATAGACCCGACGGACCCGGGCGGACAATTCTATGACCGGGGTGAGTCGTATCAAACGGCGATCTTCTATCATAATGAAGAGCAGAAGGCGCTGGCCGAAGCCTCCAAGGCGGAGCTTGAGAGAAGCAAGCGATTCGTCAAACCGATCGTGACGAAGATTCTGCCGGCAGGTCCGTTCTATGAAGCGGAGGAATACCACCAGGGCTATCACAAGAAGAATCCGTTGCACTATCGGCGGTATCGGGAGGGTTCCGGCCGCGATGCGTTCATCGAGCGGCACTGGACCGAGAAGCCGAGCGACGAGGAGCTGAGGAAGCGTCTGACGCCGCTGCAGTATGAGGTTACGCAGAACAATGCCACGGAGCCGCCTTTCCAGAATGAATACTTCGATCATCACGAAGAAGGGATCTATGTCGATATCGTATCCGGGGAGCCGCTCTTCAGTTCGCTGGACAAGTATGATTCGGGCTGCGGCTGGCCGAGCTTCACGAAGCCGATCAGCAAGGCGAGCATCAAGGAGAAGCTGGACCTCAGCCACTTCATGGTTCGCACGGAAGTGCGCAGCAGGCTGGCTGATTCGCATCTTGGACATGTATTCGACGATGGCCCGCGAGACCGCGGCGGACTCCGATATTGCATCAATTCTGCAGCGCTTCGCTTCATTCCGAAGGAGGATCTGGAGAAGGAAGGCTACGGAGAGTTCAAGGGATTATTCGAACAGAAGAAATCATGATATTAGGAGTTGCACTCAGGCTCTCCATATATTACGCTATTGACGACAAGTTTCAACAGCAGCCTGTTATTCTTAACCTTACGGAGGCATCAATATCAATATGGGAAAAGTTGTCGTATGCGATCATCCGCTGATCCAACATAAACTGACGTACATAAGAGACGCTGAGACGAAGACGAAGGACTTCCGCCAACTGGTTGACGAAGTGGCTATGCTGATGGCCTATGAGATCACCAGGGAATTGCCTCTTGAAGAGGTGGATATCGAAACGCCGGTAGCCAAGGCCAAGGGCCATGTCATCGCAGGCCGCATGCTCGGCCTCGTCCCGATCCTGCGCGCTGGACTCGGCATGGTGGACGGAGTGCTCAGGCTTCATCCGACAGCCAAGGTCGGTCATATCGGGTTGTACCGCGACCCGGAGACGCTGCAGCCGGTGGAATATTACGAGAAGCTGCCGACCGATGTGCAGGAGCGTGAGCTGATCGTCATCGATCCGATGCTGGCGACCGGAGGCTCCGCGAATGCGGCGATCTCACTTCTCAAGAAGCGGCAATGCACACAGATCAAGCTGATGTGCCTGATCGCAGCTCCGGAAGGGATACAGGCTGTACAGCAAGAGCACCAGGATGTAGACATCTACGTGGCAGCGATTGATGAACGGCTCAATGAACATGGCTACATCGTTCCTGGCCTCGGCGATGCCGGGGATCGATTGTTCGGCACGAAATAATCATGGCAACCTGCCTCTCCCGAACAAGACTCGCCAGGCGGCGATTCACGCAGGAAGACGGCAGGTTTCATCATATGAAGAGGTTGTGGATAATTTGGGTAAGATTAAAGTAATGACGATCTTCGGCACTCGTCCGGAAGCGATCAAGATGGCGCCGCTCGTGCTCGAGCTTCAGCATTATCCGGACGAGATCGAGCCGTATGTCTGCGTGACGGCTCAGCATCGCGAGCTGCTGGACTCCGTGCTGGATATCTTCGGGATCAAACCGGATTATGATCTGAATGTCATGCAGGACCGCCAGACATTAAGCGACTTGTCGATCCGCGTATTGCAGAGGCTGGAGCCGGTGTTCCTGGAAGCGAAGCCGGACATCATCCTCGTGCATGGCGATACGAGCACAACCTTCCTGGCGAGCTACGCTGCGTTCCTGCAGCAGATCCAGGTGGGACACGTGGAAGCGGGACTTCGCACCTGGAACAAGCTGTCGCCTTATCCGGAAGAGATGAACAGGCAGCTCACCGGCGTGCTGGCGGATCTGCACTTTGCGCCGACCTCCTGGTCTGCGGGCAATCTGCTGAAAGAGCATAAACCTGAATCTTCTATTTATATTACCGGTAATACGGTGACCGATGTCTTCCAATACACGGTCAAGGAAGACTTCACCCATCCGCTGCTTGATTGGGCTGATGGAAGGCGCATCGTGCTCATGACCGCACACCGCCGCGAGAACCAGGGAGACAAGCATCGCCAGATGTTCCGGGCGGTGAGGAGGATCGCCGACGAATTCGATGACATCGCCGTCATCTATCCGGTGCATCCGAACCCTGCGGTCAAGGACAATGCCCAGGAGATACTCGGCGATCATCCGCGCATCCGGCTGACAGATCCGCTTGACGTGATCGAGCTGCACAACTTCTACCCGCATGCGCATCTGATCCTGACCGATTCCGGCGGGCTTCAGGAGGAGGCTCCTTCCTACGGTGTGCCGGTGCTGGTGCTGCGAGATACGACGGAGCGTCCGGAGGGCATCGAAGCGGGGACGTTGGAGCTCGTCGGGCACGATGAAGAGCACGTGTATGCAAGGACGAAGGCGCTCTTGACCGATGAAGCGTTGTATACCCGCATGAGCCAGGCCGCCAACCCGTATGGCGACGGTCGATGCTCGCCGCGGATTGTCCAGGCGATCCTGCATCACTTCGGGGTCAGAAGCGAGCGTCCGGAGCCGTTTCAACCGTCGTGAATCCGGGCATCATCCAGGTGCAAACCGTCATTTGTTCATAGATTGTTCAAAGGTTCAAGCTTGTTAAAAATCGTTATTGGTGTTTAATTGACAAACTTGAGGCCACTTCGCTAAAATAATTAAGGATTGTGGCTGGATTCTTGTTTTTACGTCGTATATCACAATTTTCCTGTCTTACATATCACGAGATGGACATGCTGCCAAGCGTGCCATCAGATAGGATGACGAACGATGAATGACAAGAGTTCTGGGCATCGAAACCGCTCTGTTCTGATCACCGCACTTTATATTGGCGGCGTCGGCATCCTGTTTGCTGTCTGGATCATCCTTGGTTACTGGCTTGCTGCATGGACGGTGAACCGCCTCGGCGCACCTCCGCTAGTGAAAGCCCTCGGTGCCATTGCAGGCATGGCCATCGGCATAGTGAATATAATCTTGCTGGTCAAGAGATACCTGGGAGAACAAGATGGATGATATACGCTCAATTGTGAATACGATTACCAGAGTTACCTTCATCCTGACGTCTGCGTCCTTGCTTGTCTGGGCGCTGCTCCCCGCATACCGGGAGATCTGCACCGGTTTTGTGATCGGCATCCTGATCGGACTGATCAATATTCGCTATCTCGCCGTGAAGATCATCCAGATCACCAATTATGCCGCAGGTCAGGGCAAGAGGCGTTTCAGTCTGGGATTTGTGACACGGCTCTGCATCAGCCTGATCGGGATCATGGTCGCGGTAAGGTTTGAACAGGTTTCACTGGCAGCGACGCTGGTCGGGATATTCCTGATGCCGGTGCTGTTGATACCGGTCAGCATCATCCATACTTATCGAAGCAACAAGCTTTAGCGCTTAAACGTTGCACCACGCATGCATAGCAATATACTTCGCGGAAAGGGGTGAACACGTTGAATGCATGATTCACCGATTATAAACGTAGGCGGATTTAATCTTGACCTATCGGCAGTACTTATGCTGACTGTGACATGTGTCATTGTATTTGTGCTGGCACGTCTTGCAGTGCGCAATCTGTCCGTCGAGAATCCATCCAGGCTCCAGAACTTCATGGAGTGGGTCGTTGAGTTCGTCCACGGCCTCATCGCCAGTGCGATGGATCTGCGCAAAGGCAAAGGTTATGTCTCGCTGGGACTTACGCTGATCCTGTTTATCTTCATCGCGAACTTGCTTGGCTTGCCGTTTGCGTTCGTCACCGAAGCTCATCATCCTATGCATATATTCGGACAGGTGATTGAGTCGACGAAGGATCTGGCTGAAGGCGAACATTCTCACATCAACTGGTGGAAGTCGCCGACGGCTGACATTTCGGTCACGACTGGACTAGCCTTGATGGTATTCGTCATCATACACGTCCAGGGCCTGCGTTTGAACCGCAAGCATTATCTGAAACACTATGTGGAGCCGTTCTGGATCTTCCTGCCGATCAACATCGTGGAGAATATTGCGAAGCCGGTTGCTCTGGCCATCCGTCTATACGCCAATATCTTCGCGGGTGAAGTGTTGATCTACGCCATCTTGAAAGCCGGGGCATTCGGGATACCGTTCCTGGCAGCATGGCAAGGATTCAGTATCTTCGTAGGTGCATTGCAAGCGTTTATCTTTACGATCCTGACCATGGTGTATATCAGTCAGGCAAGTATTCATGAGGAACATTGATCCTGTTCATCGCGGGATCACCATTTATACAAGGGCGTGAAGCCCGTCAAACCAAACCAAATCAAATTAAATATTTAGGAGGAAATGTCTAATGGAATTTTTGGCAGCAGCTATTGCAGTAGGTCTAGGTGCGCTGGGCGCAGGTCTCGGTAACGGTATGATCGTCAGCCGTACGGTGGAATCGATCGCTCGCCAGCCGGAAGCAAGAGGTCAGTTGCAAACGACGATGTTCATCGGTGTTGGTATCGTTGAGGTCGTTCCCCTTGCCGCGACCGTTATCGCTTTCCTTCTCATGTTCGGTTGATCTAAATACTTGTCCTATT
>Ga0207747_1002242_pt1 | contig 11160 bp, 8 predicted proteins | sample HigsolmetaGSP11D_FD_184839 | JGI IMG/M metagenome (GOLD analysis project Ga0207747, IMG submission 184839) | High solid enriched microbial communities from the Joint BioEnergy Institute, USA - SP1-1-D (SPAdes) | ecosystem: Engineered > Bioreactor > SSF (Solid state fermentation) > Aerobic >...
AAGCTCATCCTGATGAGGTTAGGCATCGGCTATATGCCCGGAACTACTTTCCATGATTGCCAATTTGGCAATTGTAGGCTTTAATGTTCGTTATCTATATGAAATACGTCCTTCCCAATACGATCAAATTTTCGTTGATCGTAGGACCTTGCGGATATATGCTCCAGTTTCTGCTGGCATGGGCCCTCGCCCAGATTCCCAAGTGGCCAAGGACGATACTGGCGCTGGCCTTTTACTCCCCTTCCATCACATCGGGGGTGGCAATGGCGGTAATTTGGAAAGTGATCTTTGCCGGGGATCAATTCGGTTATCTGAATAGCTTGCTTCTTTATCTCGGCATTATTGAGAAACCTATACAATGGCTGCAGTCTCCTGAGTTTTTGATGAAGATAATGATCGGGGTTACATTATGGGGAAGCATGGGCATAGGCTTTCTGGCGATGCTCGGCGGCATCATGAATATAGATCCGCAGATCTATGAGGCTGCATATATAGACGGGGTTAAAAACCGTTTTCAGGAAATCATTTATGTCACAATCCCTTCCATGCGTCCTCAAATGCTGTTCGGAGCCGTTATGGCCATAGTCAATACCTTTAGTTCCGGAACCATCGGTGTGGATCTGACCGGGGCAAACCCAACCCCGCAATACTCCGGTCAGCTTATGGTCAACCACATAGAGGACCATGGCTTTTTGAGGTATGATATGGGTTATGCGACGGCGCTATCGGTAGTATTGCTGCTTATGATTTACTGTTTTTCCAAGCTGGCCAACAGATTATTTGCAGATAAGGATTAGGAGGTAGCGGCGTATGAGTTATCAGGGAACCAAAATCAATCCTTCCAGGTTCGACAAAAGCCAGATCAAGTTCTTTCTGGTGCTTGTCCCATTGGCAGCCTTTATGGCACTGCCCATATTGTATATAGTGACTACGGCTTTCAAACCATTGGATGAGCTTTTTGCCTACCCGCCAAGGTTTTTTGCCCGAAGGCCGTCCCTGGAAAATTTCAGGGATATCGCTTATGTTGTTACTTCTTCCGGTATTCCTCTTTCCAGGTATATTTTGAACAGTGTTGTCACTTCGGTAATCGTGGTGGTGTTTTCCGTAATGATGTCGGCTTCTGCCGGATATGTGCTTTCCAAAAAGAAATTCAAGGGCCGAAAACTGCTTTTCACCATTAACACGGTTGCCCTCATGTTTGTGCCTGCTGCGGTGAAAATTCCCCGTTACCTGGTCATAGAAAAGGCCGGCTTGCTGGATAGCTTTTTTATACTGGTACTTCCGCTTTTGGCCATGCCGGTGGGTTTGTTCCTGGTCAAGCAGTATATTGACCAGGTGCCGGACTCCTTGATAGAAGCAGCAACAATAGACGGAGCGAGCGATTATGCAATACTGCGCAGGGTTGTAATGCCGGTAATCAAGCCGGCCTTGGTCACCGTTGCAATCCTGGCTTTCCAGTCGTCCTGGAATACAGCGGAGCCATCAACCTTTTATGTCAATGATGATGCCCTTAAAACTTTTGCCTTCTATATGTCGGCCATAACTACCCAGACCGGCAATACAGTGGCAGGACAGGGCATTGCGGCAGCGGCATCCCTTATCCTGTTCATCCCCAACCTTGTAATATTTATACTGATGCAGAGCAATGTCATCAATACTATGGCTCATTCGGGCATCAAGTAGGAGGTGGGATGTATGCGCAGGATAAGAAACATCATCATATATGCACTGCTGACGCTTTTTTGCCTGCATGAAACGCCGGTATTTGCATCCACCACCCAGTCCACCGGTTATACGGTGACATATACCATCAATCAGAAGTTTGAAATAGGCCAGGACGCCTACTTGCCGTCGGGAGCCTTTCTTGACCTGGGCCTTAAGGAGCCCCAGGATTTGTATATAGCCGACGACAAGATGTATATTGCCGATAAGGGAAATAAACGCATATTAGTGGTGGACCTTCATACGAACACGGTAACGGTGGTAGGGGAAGGAATCCTTGAGGAGCCTACCGGAGTTGCTGCAGATAATGAAGGCAGGATATATGTAGCTGATTTCGGCAAAGCCGAGGCATATAGATTTGACGGGAATGGAAATCTGGAATTTACATTCACTAAGCCTGAGACTCCCAACTTTGGAAAAAACTCAAGCTTCAGGCCCAAGAAGGTTGCGGCGGCGGATGACGGGGGAGTCTATCTGGTGAGCGAAGGTTCGACTGCCGGAATAGTGCATATGAACTCCTCCGGAGATTTCCTGGGATATTTCGCCTCCAATGAGGTTAATGTCAGCTTTTTTCAAAGGCTGCAGGACCTTTTCCTTACTGCTGAGCAGAAAAAAGCTTTTCTGAATAGGACGCCTCCATCCTTCGGCAATATTTTCAGGGGGAGCGACGGGTTGATTTATACTACAAACATGGGAAAAGGGGTTTATGTGAAAAAGCACAGCATAAGCGGGTTGGACTTGTTTGAAAACTCCGACTCCAGGATAATGCTGAATGATCCTGCCGATATGTGCGTGACGGAGGATGGCAGGATATATGTTCTGGAAGCGAGCGGATCAATATCTGAAATAACCTATGACGGATACCTTATAGCGAGATTCGGAGGAAATTCGGACAAGACGGACAGGATAGGACTGTTTGAAGTTCCAAGGGGAATTGGAGTGGATTCGGAAAGCAATGTGTATGTCCTGGATGAACAGAAGGCTTTCGTGCAGGTATTTTCTCCAACTCCCGTACAATCCGGCATACACGAGGCATTGGATGATTATAACAACGGAAGGTATGAAGAAAGCAAGAGAATATGGAAGGAGGTACTGAAGTTTAACAACACTTCCTTTCTGGCCCACCTGTACATGGGAAGGACCTACATGCAGGAGGAGAACTATGAGGAAGCTCTGGAGCATTTCCGGATAGCGAAAGTTAAAAGCTATTATTCCACGGCATACTGGGAGATAAGAAATGCCTGGCTGCAGAAGAATTTAGGCTATGTTCTGGTATTGCTGCTTTTGATGTACATTATATTTTCTCTGTTAAAATCAATCGACAGAGAAAAAAGAATTTTCCGGTTTTTCAGGAATGTCGGACACAAAGTGATGAGCAACAGGCTGGTATCCGATATGCTCAGTATTAAATATGCGATGCTGCATCCGATAGACAATGCCTATAATGTCAAGCATGGACATACAGGCACTTATCTGTCGGCAAGCTTGATATATATCTTGTTTTTTGTGATCCTGGTATTATATCAGGTGGCAGGCGGATTCATATTTTCGGTGGACATAGCAGATTATTCGTTATTTAATACTCTGGTAACATATATCGTGGTGGTAGGACTGTTCATTGGGGGCAATTATTTTATCAGTTCAATAAATGACGGCAACGGCAGTGTACGGGACATATATGTTGGAACTGCCTATTGCCTTTCCCCGGCGGTTGTCATAATGCCGCCAGTCATACTCTTTTCAAATTTTGCCACCTTGAACGAGCAGTTTTTGATAAACACGGCCACGACAGCAGTCATAGCCTGGTGCATCATAAACATAGTGCTGATGATAATTGAAATACACGAATATAGCTTCAAGTTTACTGTATTTAACATACTGATGACTTTATTCTCCATGGGTGTTGCCGTTCTCGCTGCTTCCATGGGCTATCTCCTGTTAAACCAGCTTTGGGGTTTTATCAGGGAAATCGTAGTGGAGGTGTTGTTGCGTGTTAAAGCGGGTTAGCTGTTTTCTACTCGTATTTATCCTGCTAATCGTGGGCATTCCTTTTGCCACCTCGGGAGAAGATAGCGAAATTATTGAACCTCCTGTACCTTCAGCCAGGTTTACCAATATCAAGAGGGTTTCAGCCGACCCTGTCGGTGCCGCAAAGGGTGCAGAATTAACCGAAGCCGACCATATTGTCGCTCAAAATGCCCGGTTTGAGCTGTATTTGGATGAGCAGGCACTGATAGTGAAGGTGCGGGACAAATCCAACAATTATGTATGGTCCAGCGCAGTGCCTAAGAACAAGATGCAGTCATTGAACTTTGAATGGCAAAGGATTGCTTCATCCCTCCTGACGGCGGAATATCTAAACCCGGCAGGATCGGTAAGCCGGTCGCCTCTTAAACACAGCAATGCCAAAGCGCCGGAAATAACAAAAACTGAATCGGGATTCAAGGCTAAGGTGGAATTTTATGAAGCCGGAATAGAGCTCGTTGTGGAAGTGGAGCTTACGGAAAAGGGCATAAAGGTAAGTGTGCCGGATGAAAGCATCGTTCAGAAGAAGGAAAATATCCTGCACAAATTATATATCATGCCGTTCTTTGGGGCATCCCTGGCGGATGAAATACCGGGATATGTATTTATCCCGGATGGCTGTGGTGCGCTGATAAGGTATTCGAAGCCAAGGACATATATTTCATCCTTTTCCGAAAGGGTCTATGGTCCGGACTATGCGATGAAACGTCCGGCAACTGGTGGAATGTCAATCCTTCAGGCAGACAAAAAGATGATTCATATGCCTGTGTTCGGAGCGGCTCACGGGGGCAGGCAAAATGCCTTTCTGGCCGTGGCAACCAGCGGAGATGCGTTTATGGAAATAGAAGCCAGTCCTGCCGGGGTGATAACGGATTTTACCTGGGTTGGGGCAAAATTTATCTACAGGGATCTGTATACCCAGCCTACAAGCAAGAGCGGCGGAGCGTTCACAGCATTGCAGCCCACAAGCAATACTGTAAATGCAGCCATAGAGTACATATTCCTGTCAGGGGAGGATGCCGATTATGTAGGCATGGCAAAAGCTTACCGGGAAATGCTAAAGGAAAAAGGCATGCTGGGCTCGAAAGCTGAGGAGGGCACTCCAGTCAGATTGAAGATTGAGGCTATCATGTCGGAACCGACCAAGGGGCTGATCACCAACAGGAATGAGATCATGACAAGGATTGCGGATGTGCGCCGGTGGATAGACGAATTGGGGGCCAATGGTGTTGAAGACCTGTCGGTGGTGCTGTGGGGTTTTGAAAAAGGAGGGGTAAACGGGCATAAGTTGAACAGCTTCAGATTAGACCCCGCCATCGGCAGTAAAAAAGAGATGGAAGAGCTGTACAACAAGCTTGTGTCCGGTAACAGCGAACTGATGCTCCGACAAGAGGTGCAAAGCGGATATGAGGATCAGATAGACAAGAGCAGGCTGGCCTATCATATAGATGGAGGAATTCTGGAGAAATTTGAGGTTACGAAGCCTTTGTTTAACCATGTTTATTACCTTAATATACATGCTGTGAGGAAAGCTGTGGAAGGTTATGGCAAAAAACCTCAATACATGAGGAACATTGCCCTGAGCGGTGTGTCTACAAATCTTTTTTCCGATTATAAACGCGGCAGGGAAATATACAGAAATGAGATGGTGGAGGAGATAAGATCCGTACTGGCGGCAGCCCAGGAAAACACAGGGAAGTTGGCACTCTATGAGCCCAATGCTTACGCGTTCGGGTATGCCGACGCGGTATATGATATACCCATGCAGACCTCCCAATTTGTGTTTGAAACCGATACGGTGCCCTTCATGCAAATTGTTTTAAGCGGAAGCATCGATTATTATGCTCCCAATCTTAATTTCGGCACCAACACGGTGGAGGATGTGCTAAAGCTTATAGATTACGGAGCATATCCATCCTATGTGCTTACGGAGCAATACTCCAACAAGCTGGCCTCGACAAACCTGAACGATATTTATACCTCCAGGTATGAGGATTGGAAGCCGTATATTATTGAAAATTATAAAGCCATAAATGACATTTTATCCAAGGTGAGGGGAAAGGCGATAAATAGAAGGTTTGTACCGGAGGATGGCATTGTTCTGGTGGAATATGAAGGGGGAACTACCATATTAATCAACTATACGGATAAAAGCTACACATATAATAATCAGACGTTCGGCGGACTATCCGCGGCAATAGTGAAGGAGGGATAGCAGGTGAGAAAAAGCTTTAGAAGAAACAGGAGGCAATTGTTCGGATGGCTATTTATCTCTCCATGGATATTGGGATTTATGGTGTTCACCGCATACCCTCTGTTTGAAACCATGCGTTACAGCCTAAGCACGGTCAGGTTCCTGCTCGACGGCATCGAGATGGATAATGTCGGCTTTACCAATTATACGAATGTATTGCTCAAAGACCCGGATTTCAAGCTGGCCCTTCCGGGATACCTGACAGAGCTTCTTTTCTTTGTACCCATGGTACTGGTCTTCTCCATACTGTTGGCCTTGCTGCTCAACAGTCCGATAAGGATGAGAAGGCTGTTCAGGTCTTTGTTCTTCCTGCCGGTGGTGATAATGAGCGGACCAGTTGTGGGCAACCTGAGACAAATGGGAGCCACTACTCTTAAGGGATTGAGGAGCTTCTTCATCTACAGGTTTATTTCCGAATATTTTCCCGGAGTAGCGGCAGCACCTGTTTTATATATATTTGATAATGCCGTACTGATCCTGTGGTTTTGCGGAGTTCAGATATTGATATTCTTATCCGGCCTGCAAAAGGTAGATAAAAATATATATGAAGCTGCAAGGGTGGATGGCGCATCCGGCTGGCAGCAATTATGGAAGATAACGATGCCCATGCTGAAGCCTTTTATATTTCTCAATGGAGTTTATACTGTCGTGGATGTTTCCATGTCCTCCCTAAATCCCGTAATAACCGTGATCAAAGAGGGTTTGTTCAACATAAGGAAGGGCTTTGGCTTTTCGGCGGCAGCTTCCTGGATATATTTTCTGATTATCGTGATGGCGGTGATTGTAGTATACTTGTTATTTGGTAGGGAAGAAAGAACCGTGGCAGGAAAAAAGACCGGAACCGCCTTACAGAGAAAATATGTGCGGAGAAGCCGCTATTGAAAATAAATTCTACTTTGTTTATTGCCAAGCAAGAGCTATCGCTAAAAGGATATCAGTTTTCGGCTTGTCCGGAACATACCATGATGCGAAAAACATAACACTTGTAATTTATATCGAAGGTGGGAAAGTTCATGATGCCTGAAGTTAAGAGGGATATTATCCTCCCCAGGGGGAAATTGCACAGTATCAAGAAATATGGAGATATACCGGGGAGAATTGTTCAACATCTTTTGCTCATTGGAATAGGTTTTGTATTTGTATATCCTATCCTTTTGATGTTAGCTGAGAGCACAAAGGACACCTATGACCTGATCAACCCTCTGGTGCAATGGATTCCTACAAAAATATATGTCAGCAATTTTATCAAAGCCTGGACAGTTTTGGGAGGATTTAAAACGCTGCTCATATCGTCAGGGTATATGCTCATGGTGGCAGCTGCCCAGACATTATCTTCGGCTTTGATAGGCTATGGCTTTGCCAAATTTAATTTCCGGTTTAAAAACGTAGTATTCCTGCTTATGATTGCAACCTTCATCATACCGGATCAGGTGACATTCATGCCAAGGTACCTTACTTTCAAGGCCTATGGCATGCTAAGGACGATAATGCCGTTTTTTGTGCCTGCTTTATTGGGCCAGGGCATAAAGAGCGCTATTTTCATACTGATATTTTTCCAGTTCTTTAGAATGTCACCGAAGGCATTGGATGAGGCCGCTCAAATCGATGGAGCAGGGGTTTTCAGAGTTTTCTCCAGGATAAACCTGCCTTCAGCTGTTCCTGCCATTATAGTGGTTTTCATATTTTCCTTTGTATGGCACTGGAACGAAACATATTTGGCGGACTTGTACTTTGAAACGTCCATAAGGACCTTCCCTTTGGCTCTGGAGAAATTCACGGAATACTACGCAAAGATGTTTCCCGTAACTGATGCCACAAACCCCCTCATGAGGCTGAATGAAGGTGTGAGGATGGCCGGAACGCTCCTTTGCATTGCTCCGCTTTTACTGCTGTATGCCTTGGTCGAGGGAAAGCTGGTGGAAAGCATAGATCGTTCGGGCATTACAGGGGAGTAAGAACCCTGCCATATATTATGGTATAATTGGCATTTCAGCAAGCCGGCTCACTTTTAAGGCTCGGAATTTATGCTTGGGATGTGCCGGAATGACTGGTTAATTTATGTGATTCATGAATGAATTCATCTAATAATGGATGTATTGATTGTCATTGCTTTGAATCCTTTCGGAACACAATCATCCATTTCAATTGCCTGAATTCAAACTAATTTTTATATAGATTGGATTAAACAATCCGGAGAGATGAGGTCATGTTTACAACATGTTTTTAAAAAGAAGGATATCAATCGGACAATTATTGGAGAAAGAAGTAAAAGGCTGTTTTGAATATTTCTGGAATGAGGCGGATAACAGCCACAGGGGAGCAGGATACGGCCTGATCCATGATCGATGTCCGACCCATCGGGGTATTGCCAGCATCGCTGCGGTAGGTTTCGGGCTTGCAGCGTTGTGCATTGGGGCTGAAAGGGGATACAGGGCTTATAGAGAGATTGAAAACAGAGTATCGGGGACGCTGGATACCTTGCTGAACAGTGCAGAGAATTGCAATGGCTTTTTCTACCACTTCCTCGATATGAAGACGGGAAAGCGCGCATGGAATTGTGAGGTATCCATAATCGATACGGCTATCGCAATATGCGGTGCCATTTCGGCCGGCGAATATTTCGGCGGAGAGATAAAGGAAAAGGCTGAAGCTATATACCGAAGGGTTGACTGGAAGTGGTATGTTGATGCTTCATGCAACCAGTTTTATATGGGTTATAAACCGGAAGGAGGCTTCTGGGGACACTGGGATGAGTACGCGGAACAGCTTATGCTGTACTTTCTCGGGTCAGCATCGCCAACGCACCCGACGGATCCCGGCATGTTCTATGCCTATCCTCGCACCGAGGGGTACTACGGGGAAATCGGACCAGTCATACATTCTACTTCAGGATCACTCTTTGTGTATCAGTTTTCCCATGCTTTTTTTGACTTGAGAAACAAGCAGGACAGCCTCGGCGTCGATTGGTGGCAGAACTCTGTCAATGCAACCCTGGCAAACCGCCAGTACTGTATAGATAACAGCGACATTTTCAGGACATATGGTGAAAATGCGTGGGGACTTACTGCCTGTGATGGTCCCGGAGGTTACAGCGGAATCTATGGAGCGCCTCCGCGCAAGACGGAAAAGCTTTTCGGAAACATACATTACGGAAATGATGGCACAGTGCCTCCCTGCGGTCCGGCGGGATCAATGGTGTTTGATCCGGAGCATGCCCAAGAGGTATTGATATACATGTATGAGAATCATCCCCGGCTCTGGGGCAAATATGGCTTCAAGGATGCCTTAAATACCAGCGTAAGCCCTGTATGGTATGCCCGGGATTATGTGGGAATTGACAAGGGAATCAGCATGCTTATGATTGAAAATTACCTCAGCGGCTTTATTTGGAATGTATTCATGAAAAATTCCTTTGTGAGAAAAGGTATGGAATTGTGCCAGGTTACTGAGAAATCAGGCTTGCTCATGGTTTAGGATGGCATTTTCATAAAAATCGGAGTACCTTAAAGCAATGAAATTGTTTTGTCTTTGCAAGGTACTCACTTTTAAAGCTCGGAGCCTGTGATTAGAAGATGTTGGTATGGAGAAGATACTGAAATGAAAATAAATCTTTATGAAGGAAGGATGAGCATGGTAACTATAGAGAACAAGCAAATTTTAATCGATGGCAAACCGACCATCATAATGTGTGGAGAAATCCATTATTACCGCCTGAAATTTGATGAGTGGAAGGACAGGATAGAAAAGCTGAAAGCTGCAGGCTGCAATGCCGTGGCTTCTTATGTGCCGTGGATATGCCACGAGGAGAGGGAAGGGGACATAGATCTCGACGGACATTCCAGAAAAGAGCTGAATCTTGGAGCCTTCATAGACATGTGCAGGGACAGCGGACTGTATTTCTTTGTGCGCCCCGGGCCTTTCATAATGGCGGAGATGAAGAATGAAGGAATACCTTATTGGGTGTTTGAGAAGCATCCTCATATAGTTCCGATAAGCTGGGATGGCAGCAAAGCTACGGCAAAAACCGTTGATTACCTTTCACCGGAATTTCTGGAGGAATCCCGCAAGTGGTATTCGGCAGTCATGTCTGTTATCGCACCAAGGCTTTACGGCAAAGGCGGGAATATCATCGGAGTGCAGCTGGATAATGAGATAGGCATGCTGTCGTGGGTTCAAAACAAGCCGGTGCTGAATGATAATGTTATAAAGGATTTTGCGGCCTGGCTTCGAGGGAAATATGCCCCTTCCTCCCTCAGGGAAAGGTATCCTTTCGATATCGGAGATACTTCTCTCCTGGCTGAAAAAGTGAGGACTCCGGAAGATACATATGCGGCGGAGCTTTTGCATGACCTGGGATATTTCATGAGAAACCGCTTTGCCCGATATGTGGCAACACTGCGGGCTTATGCCGAGGAATTCGGCGTAAAGGAAGTACCCTTTGTTATTAATATCCATGGAACGGGCGGGGGACGCGCCCTGATGTATCCCATAGGCATAAGCCAGCTTTATGAAGCTTATACCCAGGATAAAGGATATATTTCCGGTTCGGATATATATCTGGGGGATCTGACTATGAATAACTTCCAGGATTTATATATCATCAATGGCTTTATGGATGCCGTCGCCAATGAGGACCAACCCCTGACATCTATAGAGTTTGAGTGCGGTGACGGCAATTATGGCTGCACTTTAAGCCCGCGCTATGATGTTTCGGCAGCGGATTTCAAGACGAGGATGTGCATAGCCCAGGGAAACAGGATGCTCAACTATTACCTTTTTGCCGGCGGGCGAAATTATGTATTAAACCACAAGCCTCATGACGGAAACGACAGGATAGCGATAACGGGTGAAAGGCATGGGTTTGCAGCACCGGTTAGTCCGGAGGGGGAGCTTAACTATACTTATCCAAGAATGTCCAGAACCATAAAAACGATCCTCGCCGCCGGGGAAAAAGTGGCTTCAATGCAGGAAGAGCATGATGATGTGGCTTTTGCTTTCATACCCGATTACTACATGACGGAATACTGCTATAAAAAGAGCGGGAGAATGAAGGGAATTGTGGAAAATCTTGAGGCAAGGCGCGCCGGAGGTGCATGGGAAATAATGGGGCGTGCCATGCTGCTGGCGGGATACAGATTTGGAAGCATAGACATTCAAAA
>Ga0207747_1002243_pt1 | contig 11158 bp, 11 predicted proteins | sample HigsolmetaGSP11D_FD_184839 | JGI IMG/M metagenome (GOLD analysis project Ga0207747, IMG submission 184839) | High solid enriched microbial communities from the Joint BioEnergy Institute, USA - SP1-1-D (SPAdes) | ecosystem: Engineered > Bioreactor > SSF (Solid state fermentation) > Aerobic >...
CTCCAAGGAGAAAATGATGTTTTTTTGATATGTTATTAAAAATTGATTTCCGTTCCGGGGACGCTTTCCGCGGGCCCGGCTCGAGCCTCCTCGGAGCTCATCCCTTCGCTCCTGCGGGGTCTCGAGAAACGGGCTCGTCGCAGGAGTCGCCCCGTCACTCCAATCAATTTTTAGTTATATCAATTTTTTATCAAAACTCTTTCAACTGCCCCTTTAATTTTTTGTTTATGTCCTAGCCTTTTTTTGCTGAAAAGCATTATTTTATTAACAAAAGGTTCGAATATTTCTAAAAAAAGACAAAAAATGAAAAAGAAAAAATCTGTAAAAAATGGTATAATATCTTTTAGTAATTTCATAAGGGGGTTGCCTATGACATTTGAGCAAAAACATCATGAAAAATTAGAGAAATTGATTGAACTTGTTCCAATTATTAGACAATTATTCGCAACAGATGTTGGAATTGCGATTTCTGATACGGAAAAAGTGATTCATTTAGATTTTCCGGAGTATCTCAATCCTGGTAATGCGGTAGGTCATAAACTAAACCCTGAAGACCCTATGACGATTGTAATGAAAAAAAATCGCAGGGAAATGATTATAGTACCAGAGGAATTATATGGATTAGAGTTAAAACTAATTGCAGTACCAATTACCGATGAAAATAATAAAGTGATTGGTAGCATTTGCATCAGCACGAATCGGGATAATCATTCAAAATTGTTAAAAGCTGCGGAACAATTTGCAACGTCAGCCGAGGAAATTTCCGCTTCTACAGAAGAATTATCAGCTTCCGCTAATAATTTTAATAGCTATCTTGAAAAGTTGTCTGAATCTCAAAAAGAAATGACGAAGCAAGTGGAAGATACAACAAAAATTCTTGAATTAATCAATAATGTGGCAAAAAATACGAGAATCCTTGGGTTTAATGCCGGCATTGAAGCTGCACGAGCTGGCGAATATGGAAAAGGATTTAGTGTTGTGGCGAAAGAGATTACAAAACTCGCAGAGCAAAGCGCAGATTCTGTAAACGAGATTCGCAATTTGTTGGAACAGTTAAAAGATAAAGTAAAACAAGTTGCAACATATGTGAACAGTACAGTGGAAGTGAGTTCTAACCAAACATCCGCACTTAACGATATTTCAAATAGCATACAAAATATTGCCCACGCGGCAGAAGAAATTGAACAAATGGCTCATAAAATATTCTAAAGTAGTAAACATTGAATCGCAGCATTTATACATAGCTCGAATGAATCTAATAGATGTACTTTATAAGAATGGGTGTTTCGAATTGTTCCAAACACTCATTCTTTTTGATATAATGATTCTAATTAAACATGGTTCCAAATAAACCATTCCTCTTTAAAAAATATCCTCGCACCAAGTCTTTTGATAAAATAAATGTAACACACGTACAAAATAAAGGAGTTAAATAAGTATGAGAAAAAATACTTTTATCATTAAACAGCGGGCGTTTTTAAAACTGTACATGCTTCATGAAGCAGAAAAGGGGAGACTTTATGGACTTCAAATTCTGGAAAATTTGCAAGATTATTTTAAAGATTTGGGTTACAAGCCGACAAAGTCAGAAGTATATAAATCCCTTCATGAATTATTAAAAGAAGGATATGTGACAAGAGAACCGATAAAAAAAGAAGGGGCTGAAATGCAGACATTATATATTTATAGATTGGGAGATAAAGAGAAAGTGAAGGCTTATAAAGATATGGTGAAAGCGGATTTGGACCGCTCCATCGCTTTGTTGAATCGGGCATTGAAAGATAACTATTCCCAAAAAAGAGGATGAGGAATTTGCAAAATGAAAAATGGGGCGCCAATGAAAGACGCCCCAGCATATTCTTATTGATGTTTCTTTTGGAAATCATACATGAAATCTCTTAAAGCAATGCAAGCTTCCATAGGAACTGCATTGTAAGCAGATGCGCGGCAGCCGCCAACAGAACGGTGGCCGTTTAATCCAACGAAGCCAGCTGCTTTTGCTTCCGCCAAGAATTGTTTTTCCAATTCTTCATCCGCTAAACGGAATGTAATGTTCATGAGAGAGCGGCTGTTTGGTTCAGCATGGCCTTTGTAGAATCCGTTGCTTTCATCGATGACATCATAAATATATTTTGCTTTTTCTTCGTTGCGTTGTTGAATGGCTTCAAGACCGCCTTCTTCTTCCACCCAACGAAGCACTTCTCCCAACATATAAATGCCGAATGTTGGAGGAGTATTATATAAAGAATTTTTCTCTGCATGAGTTTTATATTTTAACATTGTTGGAATATCTGTATTCGCTTTTTCAATTAAATCTTTGCGAATGATGACTACTGTTACGCCAGATGGACCTAAGTTCTTTTGGGCACCAGCATAAATAATGCCAAATTTGCTTACATCAACTGGGCGAGACAAAATGTCGCTGGACATATCTGCCACTAATGGTACATCGCCAGTGTTAGGGAATTCTTTCCATTGAGTGCCGTAAATTGTATTATTTGAAGTGATATGAACATATGCATCATCAGCATTAAATTGAATTTCATCTAAGTTTGGAATATTGCGGTATTCATTTTCTTTCGTGCTTGCTGCAACCGCTGCATTACCGAAAAGTTTAGCTTCTTTATGGGCTTTTTCAGACCAAGAACCAGTCAACACATAGCTTGCGGTTTTGTCTTTTGTTAAAAAGTTCATTGGCACCATTGTAAATTGAAGGCTTGCCCCACCTTGCAAAAAGAGTACATCGTAGTTTTCTGGGATGGAGAAAATTCTTTTTAAACGTTCGATGGCATTGTTATGAACTTCTTCATAATCTTTGCTGCGATGGCTCATTTCCATGATGGACATGCCTGAATCGTTAAAGTTTACTAGTTCTTTTTGAGCTCTTTCTAATACTACAAGAGGTAATGCGGATGGTCCTGCGTTAAAATTATATGCACGTTTATTTGTACTCACTTTAAACACTCCTTGATATTTCAATATATTTTGATTATATACTCTTTTTTTTAAAATCAAACAATATTTTTAAAAGAAAAAGTGAATTTTTCCTAATTCAATAATTTTGATGACGAATTGATAAAAAATTTTTCGTATTTCATCATTCCATTTACTATAACAAATCCAAAATGAAGGAGAGAATTATGGCAAATTTTTGCGGAAATGATCAAAATCACTCAATGAAAATGCTAAGAAAATATGCGCCGGAGCAATTTAAAGCTTTTGCTCAATTTGACAGAAACATTTTTAAACATGGAGCCTTAACGAAGAAAGAAAAAGAAATCATCGCTGTTGCGGTTGCCCATGTTACAAAATGCCATTATTGCATTGATGTTCATACTAAAAAAGCAAAGGCACAAGGAGCCACTTTGGAAGAACTGGTGGAAGCGGTCTTTGTTGTATCAGCAGTAGAAGCTGGAGAGGTCATGGAACATGCTTCTCTAGCCTATGCCAATTTTTATGAAGCTGCATTCAAACAAGGGAATATAAGCGGGGAGTTAAAAGCGCTGATTGCCGTTGCTGCCACATGTATACTTCAAAATTTTGAACTCATGGATTACTACACGAAACAAGCGTTGGAACGGGGAGCGACAAAGGAACAAATAATAGAAGCGAAGTATGTAGCGTCTGCACTAAAAGCTGGAAGCGTTTATGCCCATATGATTCATTTGTATGAGAGTTTTATTGAATAAATGATGTTTAGAGAATGGTATGGCGGCAAAAAAGCATATAAAAGTAGTAGAAAACATTTGGAGGATTGTTTATGTCGATTATCGTATCCGTACTATTTTATGTAATTCCGGCATTAATGATTATTTGGTTTATGGTCAGCATCGTGTCGGCTTTAAGAAGAAAAAATAAATTATTGGAAGGGATTTTAGAAGAATTAAAGAAGAAAAATGAATAGCATCTTCTATTATAACGGATTGGGGATTTTCTTCAGCCATGATAAACTATTCACAGAAATATTTAATTAAAGGGTTGGGAAGTATGTGTTTAATTCATTTTCATTATAAGGAACATCCAATATATCAACTGATCGTCATAGCCAATCGTGATGAAATTTATGACCGCCCAACAGCCCCGGCCCATTTTTGGGAAGACGAGCCGGAGATTTTGGCGGGCAGGGACCTTCTTCAAATGGGTACGTGGCTAGGAATATCCAAAAATGGTCGATTTGCGGCCATCACCAATTTCCGTGATCCGACTTTGCCGGAAAGACCTCGTTCCCGCGGAGAAATTGTGCGGAATTTTTTAGCGGGCCAGGTTCCCCCTAAGGATTTTATTGAAAACCTGGCAAAAGAAAAAGATTGTTATGGCGGATTTAACGTCATCCTTTGGGATGGAGAGCATTTGTTGCATTATAACAATATTTTTGATGAAAAATATGAGATTTCCCAAGGCACCCATAGTGTAAGCAATCATACATTAAACACTCCATGGCCGAAAGTGGTGAAAGGGAAAGGGCGTCTTGAGGAATATATTAAAACTCATCCTCATCTCGTTCATATTGATGATTTATTTGAGATTATGATGGACCGGGAAATTGCACCGGATGAAGAACTTCCGGATACAGGCGTCGGTTTAGAAATGGAGAGAAATTTATCTGCAACCTTCATTCAACTGCCTCACTACGGTACTCGCTGCTCAACGGTATTATTAATTGATAAAGAATGGAACGTAACTTTCGTTGAGCGGACTTTCAATAGCGGCAACTTTAAATTTGAAAAAAGATTTCAATTTAAAATAGAGAAATCATAAAAAATTTCTAGAAACAAACTACGCATTTGTCATACCTCCCTGCTTCATTAAAGCGTACACTATAGTACCGAAAGATGAGGGAGGGATACTCATGGGCTACGGCTATGGAGGATACGGCTATTGCGGAAATAGCTTTGCGTTAATTGTCGTTTTATTCATCCTTCTAATCATTGTTGGTACACATTTTAAATATTCTTGTTAATGAACTTTAGGAAACTGATTCTTTCTCATTAGAATCAGTTTCCTTATTTTATTTTCATATTTGATTCATTCTCCATCCAAACATTTAGTTCTAGAAAGCAGCGGTTCATTCATATGAATAAATGAGAATAATTATAGAAAAGTGGGGATGAATGATGGGAATATATGATGAGCAATGGTCCTATTTAGAAAAGCCAAAAATAGAAGAAATACCGCCAGATTTGCAAGCTTACTTTGAGGAAAATATCCGCAAACAGGAAGAAAAGCTTGGGGCCGTAAACACTTTATTTCATATTTTGCCGTTAAATCCTATTCAATTTAAGGCATTTTTAGATTTCATGTATTCTTTATTTAATACGAAAAATACGTATTTAGATTTAGTGGACAAGGAAATGATTGGCCTTGTAGTCTCTTCAGTGAACTGCTGCAACTATTGCTTAACGACCCACAGCGACACATTGCGCAGGTTGACAAAGGATCCAGTTTGGGTTGACACGTTGACCTATAACTACCGCAGTGCCAAATTGACGAAAAAACAGCGGGCATTATGCGACTACGCTTTCCGTGCAACTAAGTATCCCGATGAAATTACCACAAAGGAAGTGGATTTGCTAAGGGAAGCGGGATTTAACGATCATGAAATATTAGAAGCGGCTTTTGTTGTTGGGTTTTTTAATTATACGAATCGATGGGTCAGCACAATCGGCGCTATTCCAAATCCGAAACATAATCAAAATCATCGGTAATTGTTCTAAATCCACGTTCTCAATGGGCGTGGCTTTTTTATGGAATAAGATGCCATGTAAAAAATTGAAACTTTCTTTCCTATTCAATCGTATGTTAAAGGAGAAAGTTAGTGTAAACTATAATACATAGAGAATGGTTTTAAGGAACGGAGGATTGCCATGCCAGAAATGAAGAACCCATTGTTTGAGGATTTAGATATGAAAAAAAACGAAAAAAATCATGAGATTGTCGAAGCCCCTACTCAACTTGTAACTGAAGAAGAAATGTCTCAATTACGCAAGCGGCAATTAGAACTGAAAAAAGATCCAGCTGTGCGCGCCCTTGCTGAAAAAATAGATGTAAAAAATCAAATCGCCATACTGGAATTTGGGAAAGAAACCGCCAGTGCCATTTCGAAATTTTCCGATCGGATGCTTTCCTCAATTAAACAAAGCAAATTAGAGAAATCCAGCGAACTCATTAATCATTTAAATAAGATTATGTCCCGTTTTGACCCGGAAGATTTTAAAGAGGAGAAAAAAGGTTTTTTCTCCCGTTTGTTTGGTAAAGGGAAGGAACAGCTTCAAAAAATTTTAGCTAAATATGATACGATGAATAAAGAAATCGATGCCATTTATCAAGAAATCACAAAATACGAACAAGAAATGAAAAAAAATACGATTGAACTTGAGCAAATGTACAATCAAAATCTCGAGTATTTTAAAAGTTTAAGTGAACATATTGCGGTCATTGAAGTGAAAGTGGAGGAGTTGAAGCTGGAACTGGAAAAATTGGAAGCCCGTTCCAATGAAGGAGACCAAGAAGCATTAATGGAGCTTGAGTCTTTGCAGAGGGCCATTGAATTGTTGGAGCAGCGCAGATATGATCTGGAAATGGCACAGCAAGTGTCCTTCCAAGCTGCCCCTCAAATCCGTTTAATGCAGCAAGGGAACAATCATTTAATTGCAAAAATCAATTCTGCCTTTGTCACAACAATTCCGATTTTTAAGCAAGGATTAATCCATGCGGTTACAATTCAGCGGCAAAAATTAATTTCCGATTCAATGCAAGAATTAGATAAACGCACGAACGAAATGTTGATGAGAAATGCAGAAAATATACGCAAAAACAGCGTTGATATTGCCCGATCTGCCGGCCAGCCTAGCATCAAAATTGAAACGATTGAAAATACATGGAGAACGATTTTGGCTGGCATTGAAGAGACAAAACAAATTCAACAGGAAACGATCCGAAGCCGCGAAGAAGGCAGAAAACGGCTTGAACAGCTTCAATTGGAATATGAAAAGCTAAAGAAAATGTAAAAAATAAAAACTGCACCCCCGTTGATTTAAGTGGTGGTGCAGTTTATTTTTGCTATTAAGAATCAAAACGTCTTTGCTGTGGGTTGAAGCATTGTGGATTAGGATTTCCCATGTTGCCGCATTGTTGAGAAGTTTGGTAATATTCATTAACTTCGGAGTACGTTCTAGGATAAAAATGTTGGTGATGGTAGATATGGCGATTTACAGTTGTTGTGTGAATCGGATGAAAGTGCGGAACGATTGTATTAAAAATATTTGTTCTTACTACTTCCTGAGTCGGCGAAACTTGCGCCGGTGCAATTTGAGTTGGCATGATATTTGGTGGACAGCAAATAGGTCTCATATGATGATGTCTATTAAACATTTTTTCACCTCCCTGCAAACATTTGTCATCATTAGCATATGGGAGATTGAAAAAATAGATTAGATAAATACCTATGTAATAAAATTTTATAAAAAATAGAATCGAGGTATATAAAAACTACATCAACCAATTCATTAATGAAAAAATATGTTTTTTTAAGTGCTGAAGGAATTTTGTCAAAAAGGATTGGCATAAAAAGTTTTTCTTGAATGTTGAGATGGAAAGTTATACAATTAAAACATAGTAATCAAATAAGGATTATAAGAAAAAGGTGAACTTTTATGTCCAATCTATTGCTTAGCACAATCAATTATTTAAAAGAAGCTAATCAACATCCCTCTTTATATACAATGGATCCCATCATTGAAAGAGAGAAAAGAGAAATTGCTTTAAAATCAAAAAGAAAACATCATTCAAAAAATGTAACAAGGAATGAATATTTGATTCCAGTAAGAGATGGAAGTTATATAAAAACTCGCAGCTACATACCAAAAGGAAAAGGTCCTTTCCCGATTATCATTTATTATCATGGTGGAGGCTGGGTATTAAATAGTATCGAAACTTGTGATGAATCATGCATGCTGCTTGCCGAAATAACTAAATCCGTCGTTCTTTCAATCAATTATCGTTTGGCTCCTGAACATAAATTTCCTATCCCTGTCTATGATGCATATGATGCATTTCTTTGGACGGCAAACAACCGCCACATCTTAAAAGGCGGCGATGCGATTCTTGTAGCAGGAGATAGTGCGGGAGGAAACTTGGCGACGGTTGTAACTTTATTAAATCGAGATTTGCAAGGTCCTGAAATTCAAGGACAAATTTTACTCTATCCGGTAACAGATTTAACCTTTAATACACCATCATATGAAGAGTTTGCTGTTGGATATGGGTTATTGAAAGAAGATATGGCATGGTTCCGAAACCACTATATAAAACAAGAGGCCGAAATATATCATCCTTACACGTCTCCATTACAAGCAGAGAATTTATCCCATCTGCCTCCAGCATTGATTGTGGTGGCTGAAAATGATGTTTTAAGAGATGAAGGAATTCTTTATGCAAAGAAATTGAGAGATTTTGGCGGAAACGTTGAATTAACAATTGCCCGGGGACTTGTGCATAGTTTCTTTACAAAAAATGAATTTTTTCACCAAGAAATTCAAGATACCATTTTTCAAATTCGGACATTTTTGTCTGCTTATATTTCGAAAGGGAAGAAAAGCGCATCTTAAAACATACTAAGATTAGTAGTACAAACCAAGGCCAAGGTTTGTGCTGCCATTTTTTATAGTCGAAGTGAAGAAAAGTCGACCAGGTTGTTTTCTCTTTAGGATACTTGTAAAAGGTCATAATGAAAGCTCCCTATTAGGTCAGATGAATTTTTATTTTTTCATCTGTCTACCTATTAGGGAGCATATCAAAGTCCATTTTAGTTGAAAATCCGCCAAAATTAAAACCCAAAGAATGTTGATTTTACAGCATTCTTTGGGTTTGCTTTTTTTAGATTTCGGAATCAAATACTACTTTTCGGACAGCCCCTTAGAAAAATGCTTAAATGTGTTTCAAGCAGCAGTAACAAAAAGGTTGTTTAAAAAACCCTCCACTATTCAACTATTAATCCTCGTTAGCGTAATCAAGATCTCTCAAAGAAAATCGCTCAAAGCTGTTTTCTAAACAAACTCTTAAACAACGGCTTCCGTAACTGAGGTGTAAATGTAAGGAAGATGATGCCTTGGCTCGTCATCAATCACCCTGCTTGACCATCGTACAAGAGGGATAATCAGCAGCCATCGTCTCCGCCCTCTCTGATCAAGTATCAATTTGACCGAACCGATTCAATGTACGGTAGACCGCTGACTCGAATTCGATGAAGCCCAAGTATGAAGCCACATCCGATGTCTATATAATGGCGAAAAAGCGGTCACTTAACATACAACGCTCATCCTAATCATAAGAAAAATTCCTCCCAATCCTCCGTTTTCAGGTTCACGATAAATATTGCAAATTCTTCAATGACTTGTGGCGACAAATCTAATTCAGGTATTTCTAGAAAATGAAGTGCTTTAAAAATCAACAATTATATAGATCAATTATTCATATCAGTAATAATGGAATTTTATGCTAAAATAGAAGAGTACACTGAATTTATACAATATATGCTTAATAAGCAAGTTTAAATGGACAAAAATGGATGTGGTATCTTTGGGGAGTAGAAAGCGTAGATTTGACCGTAGTCGGTTTTCATAAAGAGTCAAACACCGTTCATAAGATTTTCATAGATGGCTGGACAAAACCGACAGCCGGTCCGAATAATGGTGCAGATGCTCATATCCCTTCCAGCGTGAAAATACCGAAGCCAGGTGAGTGGTTGATATTGCTTTATACCGATGGAAAACTATTTGATATATTAGTCTTTAAAATTAATAAATAATAATGAAGGAAAAAGAATCTCTTAAGCAGGAGTGTCCTATTTATGCGGCAAATGACAAAGGAAGAACTATTAGATTGGGAGGATGATTGGCTTGAGCGGGACGGCCTTGATGAAGGTGATGAGCGAAATGCATGGCTAGAAGAAGGGATAAACCTTTACAAGCAGTTTCTTCAGCTAGACCCAAAGGAACCCCGCTATGCGATTATGCTTGCCGATTTGTATTTACAGTGGGGGCGGGATGAAAAAATTCGCAGAGGGAACCATCACAATGCCAATAACATATTACGAAAGGCGACGATTTACTCACCATCAAAGCCCGATGCGTTTTACCATCTATCCTTCATTTTTGCCAATGAAGAGCGAAAGTGGGAGGCGGTCCTTTTTTATGGAAAAGAAGCGCTTGAAAAAGGAATCGACGGCAGCAAACGAATCAAACTGCTTTGTAATGTCGCGTTAGGATATGCAAGACTTGGTTATATTCAGAAAGCGATGGAGTACATGAAAGAAGCATGCGAATTGGATAAAATGGGGGAACACGGCTGGTTTATCGAATTGTATATGGACAGGATTAAAAAGAGAGTAACAGAACCGATCTTGTTGAAGGAGCCCGAGGAGAAGCGGAAGACGGTTTCAAGACGCGATGCGAATCAAGTCAAAGAAGACGCAATGGAAGGAAAGTGTGTCGTTCTCGATTTGGCTGGAGATGAAAAATATTTCTATGCATACCATGATACAGTCCGGCTTGAACGGAGAGAGGCGGAGATTCTCGGTTACTTGATTGATCACCAGATGACATCGTGCCCAAAACATAGAATAGAAGAAGCGATTTGGCACGATCGCCCGGTAGGAGCTGCCACGGTGAAGCGGTATATCGCCAGTCTGAGAAGAAAGCTCTCTCAAGCAATGGGGCGTGATGATATTTTTGAGAATATTTTAGTCACTACAGCTGAAGGATACGAATGGAAAGCAGATATTCCATCGATTGTCCTTCGTAAAGGGTAACGGTCCGGTTACGATTTCGTAACCGGACTTTTTTGTGCGCCCGGCATGTACATGAACTATAGGGTGTAAGTCCCGAACGCGGAAGACAGAAGTAGAGGTTAGCTCAACGCAAGGGTGTCCGTGGTGACGCGGAATCTGAAGGAAGCTGGAGGCAAAACACCGGTCCGAGGAACATGAACCTCATATAAGGCTAGGTATGATTGAGTGAGTTTGCGAAACAAAACAAAGCTCTTTCTGTCGAAGGTCATATCGAGTAAATGAGGCGGATAGATGGTGTGAAAGTGCATGTACTTACCCGGGGAGGTCTGGCGGATAGGTGAAGTACGCTTCATAACCTACTTAGTGATAAGT
>Ga0207747_1002244_pt1 | contig 11155 bp, 10 predicted proteins | sample HigsolmetaGSP11D_FD_184839 | JGI IMG/M metagenome (GOLD analysis project Ga0207747, IMG submission 184839) | High solid enriched microbial communities from the Joint BioEnergy Institute, USA - SP1-1-D (SPAdes) | ecosystem: Engineered > Bioreactor > SSF (Solid state fermentation) > Aerobic >...
ACAAAACATTGACGAATTAATTCTTTTACTTCCGGATGCACACGAAAACGATTGATCGTCCGATAACTTGGTTCATATCCTTGTGCCAACCACATCATTCGTATACTATCCTTTAATAGCGCTTCAATTTTTCGACCTGAAAAGACAGACTGCGAATAGGCACACAAAATAATTTTTAGCATCATGCGTGGATGATAAGCAGGACAACCTGTATTTCGAAGAAACGGCTGGAAGGCTTCATCTGGAATACTTTCAACTAAATGGTGGATGTGGAAGGCAATATCATTTTCTTGTAATTTTATTTCTAAATCTAAAGGCAAAACTAATTGATTCATGTTATAATATTTAAACATATGGACCCTTCTTTCTGTTAGTTTTGGTGGTAACTTAATTTTAACAGAAGAGGTCCTTATTTTTTATTGAAAAAATGAAGAACAGCTCATGAATTTTCATTCCAAAATTTCATGAGCTGTTTCCATTTTAGAGGGGGTTTTGTCCCAGCCTCTTTTTACAGTTATTACGCATATCTCAAAATGATTTGCTGAAGTTTATCTTCAACTCGGCCATAATCTGCTTCCGTAATCGTCACTCGAACGAGGCTTTCATCGACATCCAACATTTCCGCAAATAAACCGCCAAGACCCCGCGCTTTCCGATCCACTTCCAATAATAACTCCACTGCTCCTTCCTATTGAGCTAAAAAGGCGATTTCCAACTCATCCAAACGGCCGCGGAAAGGACCGGATACTGGCACAAATTCAAATTCTTGAATAAATGGATAATTTCTTCGATAACGTAAAGACACCTGCTCATTTTCCGCTTTGCGCAGACGGAACCCTAAATTTTGAACAGCTTCCAATACTCTGGATGCCAATCTTGATGGGCGCACTTCCATATAGTCTTTATCTGTTGAGTCAAACCCGCTTTGTATATCCAATTCCGTTTTCACCCACACTCTTGTGCTTCCAATCGTAAGAGGCGTATCAACAGGCAGCTTAAAAGAAAATGGGATGATTTTTACTTCATTCGCTTGAATTGTAAATGGATCGCTGATTTTAAATTTATAGAAAGCATATGGAACCGTCACTTTCCGGTCATCGATTTCTTTTATATAAGTCGTGTATAAAGTAAAGTAAATCGTATGAATCTGTTGGTCAACACTTCCCCCATACACTTCCACTTCACCGCGAACGGTTTCGCCGGCACTGTAAGAAGATTTCTCCAGCTGCGTATCCACTTTGGCAGAACCAATTCCAAAAGATGCAAGCATTTTATTAAAAAACGACATTTGAACTCCCCCATATTTACAAAATTACTCTCAATCATACGATTTAATATCCAAAAAGTTTCATTGAGGGGAATTTTTAATAAATGAAATAATCTCCACATACATAGCTGTCATTTCTTCAGGCGTTTTGTCCATGCCATTTTGAATCCATTGTTCTATCAACCCTAAGAAGGCCGCCGAAATGAAGGACAAAAAATAATCAATAGGCACTTTTAGGTTTTTCACGAAATGTTCGTTCTTTTCCAAATTCATCCGCAATTTTTCAATAAAGGCATCCCGCATGCGAAAATGAAACCCCGTACTTCCATGAACACTTAAGAAGATTTTTAAAACGTTGGAATAGCTTTCAAAAAAACGAAATAACGTACTTGCCAATTGTTCTTGCTCTTTTTCAAACGTAATGGTGGATGTATAACGGGCTTGCAATTGGTCAATAGAATCTCCTAATTTTGCAAACAGCTCTTCTTCCATTTTCTCTTGTAAATCATATTTATCTTTATAATGTAAATAAAAAGTCCCTCGATTGATATGGGCTTCTTTTGCAATTTCCCCCACTGTAATCGTTTCAAAAGATTTTTTCTCCAATATCTTCAAAAAGGCATTTTGTATTAGCTGTTTCGTTTTCCGATTCTTTTCCACATAGGTGCTCATCTTCATAATCTCCCTTTCAAAATTCGACACTGTGTTCAATTTTGTTCATTGCTTTGTCTATCGAGTTCATTATAAGATGATTAAGCATCACTGAACAACTTGTTGAAAATTGAGAAAGGAAGTACTTCATGAGATTATTTAAAGAAAAACTCGCTTGGGCTGCTCCGATTGCGGTCATTCTAATTATTGCTTTATTTTCCATCAACTTATTTGCGCAAGGAGATCCGAAAATACGGAATCTGCCCGTTGCATTGGTGGTAGAGGATGAAGGCACTCACGTAGAAATGGTGGAAAAAGCTATTGAGCAAATGAGCAAAGGCACGGATGGAGAAGAGCCGATGTTTGCATTCACAAAGGAAAAGGAAGAGGATATTGAAGACCTGTTTCAAGATAAAGAATATTATGCTGCTCTCGTGATTCCAGAAGGATATAATGACCAATTAAATAATTTGTTAACAAGCAGCACGCCAGCTACATTAAAAATTTATATCAACCAAGGATATAACGTAAGCGGCGCCAACACAGCGAAAAATGCTTTAAACACTTTAGTTAGCCAATTGAACCAACAATACTATACAAACTTTACATCTCAATTGGCAGGACAAAAAATTGATGCAAACCTTGCTTCTGCGCTAGTAAACCCTATTGTCACAGAGGAAAAAGTATTTAATGAGGTGACAGCTGCAACAGCCAATGGCAGTGCGCCAACTTTAATGGCTGTCCCTGCTTGGGTAGGAGCATTAATTGGAGGATTTATTGTATTCTTAGCCTCTTCCAATGTATTAAAAAGAGAAATGCTTACAAGAAAACAAACGTTGCGCTTAATGGGTGAACAAATGCTATTTGGCATTTTAATTGCTCTATTCTCAGGTTTTACAGTAGCAACATTAGGATCAATTGCCGGCATAAATATGCCAAGCTACTTCTTAGTAGCATCTTTCGTATCCTTTGCAGCATTCTGTTTCTTCTTAATCATCTCTGCTATTACCGCGTGGATTGGAAAGCCGGCCATTACGTTATTTATGGTTGTCATGCTTTTAGGTATGGGCGTATTAATGACGCCAAAAGAAATGCTTCCAGATTTCTTTGTGTACTGCATTCGTCCTTGGGTGCCAATCCGATTTGCATCTGAAGGTTTGAGAGAAATTTTCTACTTCGGCAGCGGCTTCTATACAGGCTCATCTTTCAATACCATCATCTGCATTGGGATAGCAGGTTTAATCATTTATATCCTATCCATCTTTAAACCTGTGCGCCCAGCAAAAAACGCCAATGCATCAAAATAAAGGGGAACTATAAAATATTAAAAGGATAGACCAACAGAAATTTGCCTGTCTGCATCTATCCTTTTTTATCTTCTATGAAATTTGCTTTTGTTCTGAATACCATTTTAAAAATGTATTTTTTTCTATTACATTCAATAGACACGGAACTTTTAATTGCTCTTGGACTTTCTTGTATTTTTCCAGAAACTCATGTTGAACATTCATTCGAATATACGGCAATTTTGCTTGAGCTTTTTGCGAACGAATATTTGTTTTTTTCACTGCAACAAATACATATTCTAAATCCATCTCAGCAAAAGCCGTGTAGAGGATTTCCTTTTTTGCCAATTCGTTGTATCCTTTCCCCCAATATGGATAGCCAATCCAAGTGCCAATTTCACAAGTTTTCTTGGTTTTATCAATATCTTTTAATGTAATAATTCCAATCAACTCATTATTTTCGTTGAAGATAACTCTTGAATATTGTGTTCCTAGTTTTTCTTGCTCTTGCATAAATTCGATAAATTGAATCGTGCCTTCAACAGAAGTTTGGTCTTCAGACAGTCCTAATGGTTCCCGTACTTGAGGTTGCGACGAAAGAGAGGAAATGGATTTTGCATATTTTATATCATGCGGCATTAACAAAACTTTTTTCATAGAATCACTCCAACATTTCAAAGTTTAATGACATTTTACTATATAATGTAAAAATTTCAAGATTCCATATAATCCAATTAAACATTATCTTCAAAGGAAAAATGCAACCTTATAGAATTCAAGGCTGCATTTATAATAGCCTTATTATTTCTTTTTCAAGACGATGCATATACTCGTCGCGTATGCAATCAAATTTCCTTCTTCATCTATGACGCTGCATTCCAACAATCCAAGTGTTGATCCCCGCTTGATGATTTTACTTTCAGCTTTTAAAGCTTGATTGGTAGGGGCTTTTAAGAAGTTGACTTTTAGTTCGACCGTTGTGGAGATTTCATCCTCTGCCAAAGTGGTTGAAAAAGCATATCCCATCGCAGCATCTGCAATAAGGCTAATGATTCCTCCGTGAACGGTTCCAATGGGATTATGAAAATGCTCTGTTTTTTCCAATCCCACAACGACTCTGCCTTTTTCCGCTTCCAATACTCGATAACCAATCATCTTTGCCGCACTGCAGCTCGGAATTTGGTTTTGGGCAAAATAAATAAGCTTTTCCAAATAACTCAACAGAATCTCTCCTTCTTTTAATCTTTTTTGCAGGTGCTTTCAATTTTATAATTTTTCATTATGTTATAATGTTTAAAATTAGAATTTCGCCAAGGAGGCTATATGACGACAAAGGGTGAACGTTCAAAACAACATATACTGGAAGTGGCCAGTATGCTGTTTAGTAAAAACTCTTTTAAAAACGTAACCATGCGACAAATTGCAAAAGAGGCCGGAATTTCACCTTCTCTCATTTATAAATACTTTCATACACAAGAAGATTTGTATTATGCTGCTTTGCAGTCAGCCAGCCAAGATTTATTAGAGCGTTTAAAAACGATTGACCGTTTAGAAGATTTTGTCCATGAGTATTTGCGCTATATGTTTTCATCCGCATTATTTGAAATGATGGCGTATTTTTCTCTTGAACATGATTCATCCAAAAACTTTATCCCTATTACAAATGAGATCAATAAATTTCTTCAATTATTGGAAGAAAAAATATCCGGACCTAATGCAAAAATTGAAGCCCAATTGTTGTTTTCCACCCTGAACGGGCTTATTATTTCATACAAAAAAGTACCGCGCGACACGGAAGCGAAAATTGCGACCATTCAAAAATTAGCTGACTACTATATTGCCAATTTAAAAAAGCGAATATAAAAGATAGCTGTCTAGTTAGTAGATTACTAGCTAGACAGCCAACATTTTAAACGGGATTTTTTTCTTCTGCTAATTTTGACTTTATAATTTTTCCTACTGCATTGCGCGGCAGTTGATTAATAAAGACCACTTCCTTCACCGATTTGAAAGATGCCAAATGCTCTTTCGTAAAGGCAATGATTTCCTCCTCTGTAACTTCTGTGCCTTCTTTTTTCACGATAAAAGCCCTCGGCACTTCTCCCCACTTTTCATCCGGCTTACCAACAACTGCTACTTCTTGTACTGCTGGATGTTCCGAAATCACCGCTTCAATCTCTGCTGGATAAATATTTTCCCCGCCGCTGATAATCATATCTTTTAATCGGTCCACTACATACAGAAACCCTTCTTCGTCAATGTAGCCCACATCTCCCGTATATAATTCACCATTCTGTACCGTTTTCTTATAGCTTTCTTCATCTTTATAATATCCGACAAACACTTGTGGACCACTTAATACGATTTCGCCAATTTTCCCTTGTTGAACCGGCTCTTTTGTTTCAATATCGACAATACGCAAACCAGCCTGCATAACAGGTTTTCCCATCGATTTATATTTATCTCTGTTTTGCGATTCCTTCCAAAAGGTAATGGCACCTGTAAATTCTGTCATTCCGTACACTTGCTGTATTGGTATGCCAAGTTGTCTGAAGCCAAGAATCAATGGCGCAGGTACAGATGAGGCGCCGCATGAAATATTTCGAATACTTGAAATATCTGTTTTGACAGAAGGATAGGTTTTGAGCATAAATGCCAGCATCGCCGGTACACTCATCATTGTCGTAATTTGATGGCGTTCAATTGCTTTCCAAGCTTCAACCGGATGGAAATCTTCCATCAATATCATCGTAGCACCTACATGAACATTTGTGATAAGCGGTGCAAATCCCCCAATATGGAAGAATGGTGCAACCATCAAGAATCGGTCTTGCTCCCACCAATCAATTGTATGCGTGAGCCCGATGGATGCCGCTTGTAAGTTAATGTGGGAGATTAATGCACCTTTAGGTTTACCTGTTGTCCCTGATGTGTACATCATTAAAATTGGTTCATTGTCATGGGTCACATATTGCGGCTCAGCAGCTTTTTGCTTATAAATGTCCGTTAACTCATTTGTGCTGATGGCAGCAACAGGCAATTGTTTTACCGCTTCTTCAAATACTTCATCATACACTAATAATTTTGCATCACTGTGGGTGATAATGTATTGCAATTCTTCTGTATGTAAACGATAATTTAAAACAACTGTCACAACGCCAATTTTTGCTGCGCCAAAAAATGCTGCTACTACATGCTCATTATTTTTGCATAGCAATGCAATTTTATCTCCCGCTTTGATTCCCTCTTGTTGTAAAAACTGTGCAAAACTATTTGCTCTTTCATTCATTTCATTAAATGTCAGTTGCACATCATTGCGGATAAACCCTACTTTTTCCCCCTGCAATATTGCACGGCTGGCTAAAATTTGACCAATATTCATACTCCCATCCCCTTTTTATAAAGTAGCTCATTATAAAATAGGCAAATGTTCAAAACGTTTCGTTATAAATTCTTGATATGAAACAAACAACTCTTCCCATAAGGCTTCCCATCTGCGAGCAGCGTGCATATTATCCTTGTTCGGTAAATCTACTAAATTTATTTCCTTAATCGAGGAAATTTCCTCCGCATATTTTCTTATTTCTTTTATGGATAAATGCGGGAACATTTCCTGCAATACAATTGTTAAAGGCCATTTTGACTTCTGCAAATCACGATAAATTTGTGCTAATAAAACATTTCTTGGTCCTTCCCATAATTCGTTAACCATGCTGTCTCTAAATAAACGGGCGATATCATTAAAATCCTCAATGGCCCCATTGCCGCCAAAAAGAGAAATTGCTAATCTCAGCTTTTCAACCGTTTCCTTGGATGTGTAAATTTTTTGCAGCAAAATCAGTTCTCTCAATGCAAAATTATCCAATTCATTATCGCTTGGGTTTGCAAATTTTTTATATATATGAAAAGCCGTTGCAACAGTCCTTTTTGCCGCATATTCCAAATCTTCAAGCTGGGCAGCTGCCATCGGAAATTGGTCAATTTTTCGATCAAAGACATCCCGGAAACCGGCATAAAGTTTTGCTTCTCTTGCAGCACGCATCATAAACGCCCCACTGGCAAATCCAATATCTAGACGGGATCTTGTCAGCACAATACTTACGGCAATAGCAACCCCACGATTTTGAGGACCAATGCGATAAGCCAGCGCCCCTTTATATTCAATTTCACCAGAAGGCAATTCACAAGTACCAAGTTTCCATTTCAATCGATTAATTTCATAATCATTGCGGATTTCCTTCTCTTTATTGCCAGGAAGCCATGAAGGTACAATAAAAACCGCAATGTCATCTGTATCTTCAATTCGGGCAGTTACTACCGCATAATCTGCATGTACAGCTGAACAGAAATATTTATGGCCATACAGTCTATACACATTTCCATCAGGCACAGCTTTTAATACATTGGCAGGTATATTAGACCCACCCTGCATTTCTGTCATAAATTGCGCCCCTATTGCAAAATCGCCGTTTATTCCTTCTTTGGCATGGCGATGAATTTCCCGAACTGCATACGGAACCTCATCATAATAGGCTTCAATCAACGCGATTAAACCATCTGTACACACAAGCGGGCACGAAATGGCTGCTTCCCCATTACTTTGCAATAAATAACGTTTGCAAATCCCCTCATAAGGCAAATTTTTATCAGAAAAAAGGGCTTCTTGAAAAACTTCTTTTGTCACTTGCACTGCTTCTTGCGGTTGAATGATTCGATCAATGCGATGATTAAAAGCATCAAAATGCCGAATTTTCGGATGGTTTTCCGGGCGGGCATATTCTGAAATCAATTGGCGCCACCGATATGCCACTTTCTCACTAAAGGGTTTTAATGCTGCAATCAATTGTCCATAGCCATCCCCTGCCAATTCTTTTAACACTTGCAGCAAAAATGGATTATCCAAATCATTTAATTGAGCGCGTTTTTTTAAAAATTCATCAAAGGAGTACCCTTCATTTTTTTCTACTTTAAGCATCAAATCCCTCCTTTTATTTAAATTTTACAAAAATTCAAATTAAAAGTAAACACTGTTCACTTTTAAAAAATGAACAAAGCTAATGCCCTATTCCTAAACTATTGCAATCTAAAAACTTTGAAAAAGCAAAAAACTTGAATCCAAGTTTATAAGAAAATATAATGTAATAAATACCTAGTAAAAAACTTTGTTTAGGAGGGATTTTGATGGGCACTTATAAAGTGAATATTGCATTGAACGATCAAAAACAAGCGGTGGTATCAGCAAGAGACCAACAAATTATTTCGGACACAATTCCGCAATTTGGCGGAACCGGTGAAGGGTTTACACCTCCAGAATTGTTGTTAGGCGCTTTAGGTGCTTGCCAATTAATTACCGCAAAATTGTATGCAAAAAAATTTGATGTAGACCTTCAAAATCTATCAATTGAATTAGAGGGAACATCTGAAAAACAGGATGGCGCTGCTGATTTCATTCCTGAAATCAAATTTCATTTCACAGTTGAGTCCAATTCTCCGGAAGAAAAAGTCCGTGAATTTTTCGAATTTGTTGAGAAAAACTGCTTGATTGGGGCAACTCTTGCAAATCAAGTGAAATTGACACCAGCAGAAATTACAATCCACAAACCTGTTTCAAAATAACAAGTCATGCAACCTTGTAGAATTATACGAGGTTGCTTTTTTATTTTATTGTAAAAAATTGAGTCTACAGCATTCCCACATCCAAAAATTCAAAAATAATTTTTATTATCATCCACTCTTTTCAAAAATAATAAAACTTCTCTTTCTCCCCAATATTTTCTAATCTCTATCATCTAATATAGTCTTATTTTACTAATTATTGACTTCATTTTTAGTGTATTTATCACATCGAAAGTCTAACATCATAAAACGATAGGTTCACTTTTCTGAGAAAATATGTTATTTTTTCTCCTGTTGTAGAGATTTTTAATATTGAGGTGTCTATTCGTGAATAGTAAAAAAAGAAAAATACCCATTTCTTTGAAACTCGTCGGAACCGTTGGAGCCATCTTATTAATTTTTAGCATTTTTTGCATTATTTGCATTGTGGAAATCAAAAAAGTGGACGACTCTTATAACAACTTGCTTGACCGGCGAGAAAAAGTCATTGAAAACGTACAAGAACTTCAGTATATGATGACGAACATGGAAGTAGCAGTTCAGCAGGGATTACTATTGAATGATGATTCATTAAAAAAATCCTATGACGAACTAAAGCAACACTTTGAAAACACATTGGATGAATTTTATGCCACTGCACCAAATAAAAAATCCCAAGAGCAAATTGATTTATTAATCGAGTATTACAATACATATTGTGAAGTTTTGGAAAAAGCGCTTTCACAAAATTTTAATGGAGAACAAGAAATTAGAGCATTTCTTCAACAAACAAATTTCCAAGAAAAACATGATGCTTTCCATAAGCAAACTGAGAACATTTTATCCATTGCCAATCATGTCATGAATCAAGATCGGCAAAAAACCATACATAAAACAAAAACCATTATAACCACTTTTGCGATTGTCATTGCCTTGTTTTTAATCATCGGTGCCTTTGTAAGTTACCTATTGGGCCGAAAAGTGGCAAAACCAATCAATCAAATTGCAAAACGCATGAAAGAATTAGCACAAGGAAATTTTGATGTTGAACCGTTGCAGCTGAAAAGCAATGACGAAATTGGCAGCTTAACTGCCTCTACTAATACGATGGTAGAAAACATAAAAGAGATGTTCCAAGAGGTAAAACACTCAGCTGAAACGATTGTTGAATCGACATCATTAATTACTGAATCAACGGAACAAGCGCGAAACATATCAGAAAACGTGGCAAATATTGCTCAAACAAATGCCGCAAACGCAGAACAGCAATTGCAGCATTTTGAAAAAGCCCTTGATCAAATGCAAATGGTGACAAATGAAATTGGCTCCATTGAAAAAGAAAGTGAAAATATGGAACAAACAAACACCCATACTTTATCACTATCCGCCCAAGGGGAAGAAGCTATTCAGGATGTATTAAAAAATATGGCACAAATTCAAAGTTCCTCACAGGAAATTACGGAAATCGTTCAAAAACTGGAAGGAAATATTCAACAAGCGGATAGCATGTTAACACTAATCACATCCATTTCAGAGCAAACAAATCTTCTTGCTTTAAATGCGTCCATCGAAGCGGCTCGAGCTGGAGAACATGGTAAAGGCTTTGCCGTTGTGGCGGAAGAAGTTCGCAATCTAGCAGAAGAATCTCGAAAATCTGCAGACAATGTGCGGGAAATTGTCGGCTTTATTCAACAAGGCACCGAACAATTGACGGAATCTGTCAAAAAAAGCAACAACAATGTTCAAACAGGAATGCATTCGTCAGAAAATGCTCAATCCATTTTTATGAACTTGCATGACACGATTAAGCAATTATCGGACAATATCAATCAAGTCGCTCATTCAATCGGACAAGTTCAACAAATTCATGGAAAATTGGCCGCCTCCATTCAACAATCAAAGGATATTTCATACAAAGTGCAGAAAACTGCTCATCAAACAACGGAAATAGCAGAAGAACAAATTGCAGTATCAGAACAGCTTGCATCTAGCGTAGAACACTTTGAGGACATATCCAAAACGTTGAGCAAAAATGTCGCTCATTTTAAGGTGGGATAAAAAAAGGAGGCTGGGACATAAATAAAAAATTAAAGGGGCAGTTGAAAGAGTTTTGATAAAAAATTGATATAACTAAAAATTGATTGGAGTGACGGGGCGAGTTCCTGTCGCGCACGCTTAGTCGCAAAGCGGAGCAAGTTCAAGGAAGTAAATTCAAAGCTTTCCTGCGACGAGCCCGTGTCTCGAGACCCCGCAGAAAGCGTCCCCGGAACGGAAATCAATTTTAATAACATATCAAAAAAACATCATTTTCTCCTTGGAGAAAATGATGTTTTTTTAGATTTGTCCCAACCTCTTT
>Ga0207747_1002246_pt1 | contig 11144 bp, 16 predicted proteins | sample HigsolmetaGSP11D_FD_184839 | JGI IMG/M metagenome (GOLD analysis project Ga0207747, IMG submission 184839) | High solid enriched microbial communities from the Joint BioEnergy Institute, USA - SP1-1-D (SPAdes) | ecosystem: Engineered > Bioreactor > SSF (Solid state fermentation) > Aerobic >...
CATGGCCAAACAGGCACAGTCCGGGTTTACGACCATCCAATCGGAGATTGCATACAAGGAATACTCCATCTATGATGGCACTACGGTCACGGGAAGCCAGGTCATCAATGCAATCCGCAAGTTCCAATATGTGGAACCTTTCGCTATACAGGTGCGAACGAGAGGCAATACCTCCGGATATTGGTACCTGTACAATGCCACGCTGTCTGGAAATACCGTGAACATGGGTTCAAAGAAGTCCGGGACCGTAGGTTCGGACCTCCAGAACAATGCATTCAACCCGAGCAGCAACAACTACATCAATCCGACCGCAAAATTCACGTCTACCATTTACACGGACGTGAACCAAATGGTCAGAGCGATAGTATTCGTGCAGCAGTGACGGCACGGCACACAAGTTCACTTCGGTAAACTGAATCTGCGCCTGCAGATTCATTTACAATACAACAAACCACAATATGCAAAAGGAGAGGTATCCAGGAAATGAGCAACGCACAAAGGGCACTCATCATGGCGGCTGGTCTGTTCCTTGCCGTCGCTCTCATCACCCTGGCGGTGATCATCTTCGGGTCGGCGCAAGATGCGACCAAGTCCGCACAGAGCAGCTTCTCCGACATTCAGACGGAGCTGTCGCAGACTTCGTTCGCAGCCTATGACGGAACGATCCTGTCCGGCAACCAGGTTCTCAACGCCATCCGCAAGTACAGCGGCAGGGAGGAATTTGGCCTCCGGGTACAGACCGGCAAGCACAAGGAAGAAAACATCGTCGGCGTGTGGTACAACTACCGCATCGAATTCCTCGGCGGTGGGGACGACGGCATCGTGGACCGTCTCGACAAGAATTCGGCAGACGGCACTCTGCAAAACGCCATGTCGGAATCGCACATTGACTACATCAACCCGACTGGCAAATTCAAATCGACGCTCGTTTACGATCGCAACAACGTCATCCGCGGCATTCTGTTCGAACAGATCACGATGTGATGACGTCCGGCAGGTGAGGCATATGCCGTCACAGTCGGCGGCATATGCCAACACAGTGTAAATTGGGTTCGGATGCCAGACATCCGGACTGTACATACCGAAATTTCGGTTTGGGGGTGAATGGTGTATGGGGTCCAATGTAAATAAAATGCTCATGTTCGCGGCCATGGCGCTTCTTTTCGTCATCGCTGCCAGCGCGTCATCCGTCATGTTGCAGCAGACGTCGGCCGCCACGGATGCCGTGGAAAGAATGACGTCTTCCATGCACAGAAACGTTCTCCCCAACAAATCCGCAGACGTTGACATGAGAAACGTCGAACACATTGTGAAGGGAACCGTGGCAATCCAAAGCATCAGGCACATTGAAGAAATCGGAGTTCGCATTCGCGTGAACGGGACCCTGTACACGCCGACTTCGGCACCCTCCCAACCGAATGTGCCGACGAATCCCGGCAACCTTCCGACAATGCCTGACGAACGAGTTGGCACGTTTGGAATAAACCCGAACGACAACTACTCCGTGACGTATGTATACCAAAACGGGAACTTGTATGAAGCAGTATTTACCCGCAAGTGATGTGAAAACTTACTCAAGCGGATATGGGAAGCGAGGCGAAATCTAATGGGCAACATATTATCCAAAATATTGGCAATCATTTTGGGATGCCTGCTTCTGTATATCGTGCCGACCTACTACACATACATCGGACAAGACGACATTTCCAAACTGGTGGTAAAGCAGGCCGTCGTGAACTTTGTGGACTCCGTACGCAACAAGGGGTACATATCGCCGGCCATGTACATGGAATTTGAATCGAACCTGCTGGCTTCGGGCAACGACTACTCCATCGAAATGATCCATTCCAAGAAGCGCTACGACCCCGTCTACGATCACAACGGCAATTTCATGAACGACGTCATGGTAAACTACGACGAATACGTGACGCAAGACATTCTGAAAGTTCTGTTCCCTGACAACAATTGGTCCGTGGACGACAAACGCAGGCTGTACATGATGTCGGTGGGTGACTTTTTCTACGTAAAAGTACAAAATATAAACAAAACGAGCGCGACGGCTGTCAGAGAATTCCTCACAGGTTCCAACTTCGGCACCGCTCCGGTGCTCGTCGTACCTTACGGAGGGATGGTCTACAATGAAGATTATTAATGTAGCCATCCTGTTTGTTTTGGCCATTTTTCCCATGTTCATGATACAGCATCAGGAAATCCGGTGGCAACACGAAGCGCAATACCTTGAACATATGTACGACTTGTACCTCGACACTGCGGTGAAAGATGCCGTTGCCGTCTTGGGAACGTCTCGACTGAAAGATGGAGACAGACACGTTTCGGACATCCGATTCGATCTGAACCTGGACGAAGCCATCCGCGCATTCACCAAATCGCTTACGCAAAATTTCGGCGCGGACGGAAACGAATACACGCAAAAGCATGTCCTGTCGTACGTGCCGGCCGTAGCCGTCATCGACTACGACGGATTCTACATCTGGGCCCTCGATGAATACACGGATTCATCCGGTGCGCGCCGCCTGGAACACGTTTGGCGCGCAAAAATGCCGTATGCGTATTCCGATTCTTCCGGCAACAGCATTTCGTTTACGTTGGACGACTACGTGCACGTATTTGTGCAAAGCACCGGCCAATGGTTCGAAGGTACGTTTGACGAACTGCGCGGAAAAACTTCCGTTGCCGTTCTCAACGATCGCGACTTATTCGAACGCATGAAGCGCCAGACGATCATCAACCTTTTGCAGGACAGTCTGGAATACCACATCAACCGTCACACGCAGCTTGTATACAACATTGGAGTGAAATACACGTTCGTACTTCCCTACATTGATGACGATGCGTGGGTCAACACCATTTCTGACGTCGGAATGCTCGCTTTTCTGCAGGGAATTCCGGTGGGGACGAGAGAATACAACAACTTCGCACTCGGCGGTGCAAAACTTCTCAGGAAAAGTCCGGTGATCGGAACGACAAGAAACAGCGACGGCAAAAGATATTATTTCGACAGCCGTTGCAGCATTCCCGCCGGATATACAAGAATCGAAGTGTTCCAATCCAAATTCGATGCAGCAAAAGCGGGATATATACCCGTGGACTGCTTGAATCCGGGAGTGGTATAAAAATACAAACAGGGACGTCTCATGCGCGGGACGTCCCTTCACATTTATTGCCAGTATTTCATCAGCCTGACGAGATCGTGTCTCGCAAGCACCCACTTGAGCACTCTGCGCGCATGGCGCGCGCCGGGCGTTTTTGCCATGCCTCTTTCCATCACGAACATTTTGAATATCCTCTCTGCACCCTGTGCATTGTGCGCAAAACGTGGCACCATTCCGATGGCTGCAAAATACAAGACGTTCTTTCCGCACCTTGCGGTTCTGTGTATGTCCGCCCCATGTTCGAGAAGAACACGAACTGCTTTCTCGTTTCCGCATTCCACAGCCATATGAAGTAGCGTTCGGCCGTCTTGTTGTATGGAAACTTCCGGACTTCCTCCGTCCCGAAGCCAGAACACAAGTTCCTCTACATCGCCGTTTACGATGCAGAACACAACATCACTCAAATGGATTCTCTTCATGGCGATCACTTTATATTCCCCCGCTACATTTCGTTTTTTGCCATTTCATTGCCTACATGTTCAGGTATGTGCTGCAATTGGCGAAAGAATCTTTGTTGGAGGTACATCATGCAAAAGAATTCAGACGGGACAACTTGTTCTGCCATGTTCGCGCAACTTTTCCCCGCAACGGTCGTTGCCGTGGTTCCAGATTGGCACGCAACAATAGCAGTCGCAGTGTATGCAATAGTTCTGGCAAACTTTGTCCTGTGGATCGGCATAAAGCTTTTCGTCAAATCTCCGACGCATGAACGCACCATTCCGCGCATTTTCCGGATAACACAATTGGACCTTTTTGCACTCCTTGGCGTCGGAATGTGTTGGAGGGCATGGGGAAGTTCCTGCGGCTTCTAGCAACACTTCTTGTCTGCTTCTTTTTGTGCATGTTCCTCGGACACATGCTTGAAGGACGCCGAGGACGTTCTGACGCCAAAGAAAAGAATCATTTTTTACACATTTCTTGCAATGGGTCCGGTAGCAGGCGGATTTGTCGGATACGCAGGAAGCCGTGCTATTGCAAACATCGCACCGGAAGGTGAACAGTTTGCATGGATAGCAGCCGTGCTCTTGCCGGTGAGTATGTACATCGTGACTGCCGTGCACGCCCATTGGAGGAAAATAGAACGGTAAACGGATCAGTATGCTTCTTCCATCCTGCGTTCGATAATGCTTTTGTATTTTGGGTTCCTTTGGAGTCTCCTCAAGAGGTATTTGTCATATATCTCAGTCATCCAGATGAACGTCTTCGGACTTTGGAGAATGCGCAGCACGACGTCTTCGAAGTCTCTCTTTTCCGCAACGTGAAGCGGCGTTTCGCCAAAAACGTTGTGTACGTTGGGATTCGCACCCTCCAGAAGAAGAACGTCTACCATGTCAAAATAACCAGATTCCGCTGCATGGTGGAGAAGCGTGTTTTTCTTCGAATCCGTGATCCTGTCGAATCCATCATATTCGCTTTCCATATACAGGTACAACGTGAGAAGATCGTTCCTGTAGATTGCTTCCACAGCATCTTTCATATCCACGAATAACACCGTCCAATTCCCAGCAAAGCATGACCCGACTGCCATTATACCATGCGATGGATGGTTGCGTCAATAGCAATAAAAATCACATTGACAATCACCTTCCTTCTGTAATACAATGGAAATTGCCATGATGGAAACTCCTTCCCGGGGACCGCACTTCAAGGTCCCCCAATTTTTTGTAAGGAGGAAACTTTTATGATCGAAATTGTCGGCAGATACGGTTCGGCCCGCGTATATACGACTTCATCGACGATACGACGTACGGGCAGATCTTGAACATCTGCAACCTCCCAGTGGCGGAAAACGTGAAAATCAGAATCATGCCGGACGTGCATGCAGGGGCAGGATGCGTCATCGGAACGACCATGGAAATCAGGGACAAAGTCGTGCCGAACTTTGTCGGTGTGGACATTGGATGCGGTCTGCACGTGGCAAAGCTCGAAGTCGGCAAGAACGAAGTGGACTTCGCAAAGCTGGACGAAGTCATCCATTCCAAAATTCCGTACGGCAGAAACGTGCATGAAGGATTCAGCATCCATCGCTTCGCAGACATGATCGACTATTCGAAACTGCGTTGCCAAGTAAGCGACGAACACGTACGTCGCAGTCTCGGAACGCTGGGAGACGGAAATCATTTCATCGAACTGAACGCAGACGACGACGGTCAGGTGTACCTCGTAATACACTCCGGTTCCAGACATCTCGGAGTGCGTGTGGCTTCGCATTATCAAAAGGAAGGCTACAGGGCACATATGCACGGCAGCCGTAAAGAAAGGAACGCGATCATCGAAAAACTCAAGGCCGAAGGAAGGCACAGGGAAATCGAAGCTGCGCTGAAAGCCTTCAAGCCGTCCAAGCCGCACGTGGATCCGGACACGGCCTATGTGGAAGGTGGACTCATGGAGGACTACCTGAATGACATGGACATCGCACAGGATTTCGCGAGACTGAACAGACGGGCGATGGTGGATATCATCGTGAAGGCGATGGGTTGGAAGATCGTAGAATCTTTCGACAGTATCCACAACTACATCGACCTCGACAACATGATCATGCGGAAGGGTGCGATTTCGGCGAAGAAAGGCGAAGTTGCAATCATTCCGATGAACATGCGGGATGGTTCGCTGATTGTCGTGGGCAAAGGAAATCCGGAATGGAACGAATCGGCTCCGCACGGTGCAGGGCGCGTCATGAGCAGGTCCATGGCAAGAGAAAACATCAGCCTAGATGAATACAGGGAAGCCATGAAAGGCGTATGGACGACTTCAGTCGGAGAAACGACGATCGATGAAGCACCCATGGCTTACAAACCTATGGAAGCCATCACGAAATTCATTGGGGATACGGTGGATGTCGTGAAAGTCATCCGGCCCCTGTACAACTTCAAGGCGCACTAATGGTTTCATTTATTCTCAAGTGAACAGCATATGTCACATAAAGAAACACCCTCTGTGCCACATACATGTTTCACGCCATTTGATGTCACGGGTTTACAAACAAGAGAAACGTACTCCTGATGCGCATGCACCCCGCATGTGCCATATACATTGTTGGCACAGCATGTATATTATTGACACAGCATATGTATTTGTGGTATACTGAAGTTGGATGCTATGGTGACTCCAATGTTAGCCATCGGTTTTCTTTCTGCATTCGCACTTGTCTTCTTCCAATCCAACCAGAAGACCCCTCCGGTGTGGCGGAGGGGTCTTCTCATTGTCACATTCCTTATTCATGGACATTTGTTACACGAAGCACATATGTTATCCATCGGTTTTCTTTCTGCATTCGCACTTGTCTTCTTCCAAGATGAAGAACAGGAGAATGAGAAATCCCGTTGCATTCATCACGTGGACCAGCACATTGTACAAAAGGTCCGGAAAAAGACTGTCCACGAAAGCAAAAAGAAGAACCAACTTTCTTCTGTGCTTTCGTGCAAAGTCCATGGATATTATAATAATCTCCTTTCCAACCGAACCGAAAACATACGTGACGTGTGTTACAGTCTGCACACGCCATGTGTGTTTTCGGCGTGTGCAGTTTCACGGATATTTGCACATCTGGTTCAATTGTACCACATATTTTCAATCAAGACAATACTTTAATTGTCAGCGACAATTCCGATATGATACAATAAAACTGCCGAGAATTTGGTATCATTTGATGGAGTGGTACGTCATGTTGGATAAAGACAGATATCCCAATTCTTTTATGCTCATCCGGCAGGAAATGATTCAAGAAATTATGGAAAACTTCGAAGACGGCATCTGCAGCAGGGAAATTGCCGAAATGTATGCGCAAAGGCACGCCAAATTCTTCGTACAGATGGCGCAACACATAGTTGCCATCCGACGGGAACCTACGCTGGACCGAATCCGAAGTGCATACTTGACAGGTCTGCGTTGCGGAATGCCCACCTACCTTGTATACACGGTTCTGACGGAAGCATTCATTAACGAACCGGAACTTCTTCGCGCAATGGATAACGTGAACCCGTACACACTGCAAACAAACCCACATATATATGTGCATTGAAAGCAATCGGCCCGTTGCTGTTTTGCAACGGGCCGATATGTCTGTATGAAAGTACATTGTGCCACCTTCGAATTTGGCTTCATGTCCGGGTTTGGGTTTGGAATCTCCGACACGCCACGAACAGAAATGGTTCGCAGACGGCGTCGATGGGGAGATCAACTTTTGTCAGTTCACAGAAGGATCTATGTACGGACCGCAGGATGCCGTCGTCCAACAGTGCCGTTTCCCGCCACCGCACGTGTTCCTCGGATGCTTGGCGGAGCTGTTCATCCGACAGTTGTTAGAATGCTTGTTCGAACAAATTCGCCATTGTCGTTCAACCCTCCCGTGCGAATGCAGCAGATCATAAAAATAAGTACGTACGCGACGGCACCGACAGATCAGACCATTGCAGGGACGCGTTCCGAAATGTGCACCGTTTGCAATTTGTCATTGAGGATGAACTGAACGGAATGCACCTTCTTGTTGTCTTCGTTCCAATGGATTCTGCCAAAGGTGATGGATCCTTCCGGCACCAAATGGCGCACAGTCCCTGCCGGTCTCCGGCTCCGAGCAGCGTCGCGGATGTCTTGCAGAGGAATTTCCTTCCTGGTGTACACACCCGTGCGGTTTCTGTCGAGCACCAGGCCTGCCGCCGATCGATCGTTGACGGTCAGAAGAAACATCCTATGTTCGTTGATCCTCACCCAACTCCCTGTCTTGATTTCGATCATGACTCGTACCTCCTCCGTTGTTCCATCCAAAATTTGTCCTATTGTATTATAACACATTGGACACAGCCTTGTCAAATAATTTTTCATCACGTCAGGAGTATATCATAGACAACTGGGAATGCCGATGTCGGCCATTTATAGCATACAGCGAGCAATAAAATTCGGAATTTCATCTGTACGGGCGTCGACGATCAACTTCGAGTCATATTGTCTTCGGCTTTGTCCATATGCTATACTTTTTGCAGAAATAGTGATCTTAAGGAGTGTTGTGAAGGTGAACGGCACGTTTTTCTATTTTGCAGCGGACCGGCGCAAGACTGCATGGAAAGCATTTCGCGCATTCCTTGCGGGAGTTGCGGTTGATGCTTACCTTGCATTTCTTTTCATGTTCATGTGGCCACTGTCTGCTATGTTCGCATATGCCGCGTCTGATTTTACGCCTATGCTCCTTCCGATGGCGCTGACCCTGCATGTGGTGTACAAAAGGGAAGCGGTCATCCGGAGGTCCATATGCGTAAAACGTCTCGCGTATGCCATAGTCAGACAGGTGGAATCTGCAGAACGTAAAAAGATGAATGTCTTGGACGTAGACTCTTATACAGTCGAATAGAGAGTCGAATACAAGTCCGCTGCAAAGAAAAAGCCCAAGGCAAGTTTAAGCCTCGGGCTTTTTCACTGTTTGCTTGGTCATGAACAACCGGACAGTCAAACGATGTTGTATTTCAGTTGTTTGATCGGAACGTCTGTGCATTCGAAGTCATATGCGGGGACGTAGCTTGTCCGCATGTTCTTTCCATCCCAATACAGGAACAGTTCGACCGTTTCGTATCGACAGAATTCTATGTTGGCCAGAAACCGCAGGGATGCACCGAGTTCGAGTATCATGAACATGGTTCGATGAAATTCGGCTTCTCCGTCGGATGTACGCTTGTCCATCTTTATTCCGTCAAGGACAATGCGTACCTTGCCCCTTTCTTCCCTCAGATCCTTGTACACTTCTATGTGCGCATCTTCCGGATGTGCGAAAATCGAGTCTCCGCTCATACTGACCGGAACGCGACACTTTGGACATTTGTAGATGCCATCCCGCTCCGTAGTCGCTGAGTGCTTGGTCAGACCTTGCCCGATGTATTCGCACGGAATTGTTGTCTTTTCTGCAGACGTGATGTCCAAAATTCCTTGCTTCCCAGTTCCAATATCCGCGAGTACGCCTGCGCGAACAGTTTCCCTGGCGTCTGCAATTTCTGGGATGAACATGTATGTGTTCTCTTCAGTCAGCCGAATCAGGCTTGCCTGTTCCAAGGTGCCGCAGTGTTTTACTCTGCCGAACATAGGAATGTGGTGATTGGTCGATTGTGGATGGGAATCTGCACTTGAATGCTACGATGGTTTTTGTTTTCATTTCCCACCATGATGAGATGATAGCGTCCGTTGTAAGTAGTAATGGATGCCTTGGTCTATTTCTCCTGTGTTGATCGACCCCTCATCAATGGTAAACAGCTTCAATTTCGTCGCCTCCCTATTTTTTTGTTCGGATGCAGCACGTCAGCATTCGCAATTTCTGCGATCCTTATGACGTAGCGATCTTCCAATACGATCACTTCTCCCTTTGCGATGTATTTGCCGTTGGCGTATATGTTTACAAAACTGCCGGCTTCCCTGTCAAGTCCGATCACGGAACCCTTTTTCAAGGCAAGAATATCCCGCACCTTCATGTTGGTACTGCCAAGACGTACGGATAGCGTTACCCGAGCATCCACGACACGTCGGATGTCAGGTGTACTCTTCTGTTCCGTGGACACAGAGAATGTCTGAAATACAGCGGGTTTGGCTTCTCCTCCTTTGATAATCCTATTCCTCACGATTTGTCACCACCTATTCCAAACCGAGTCTTTGGAAAATCAAGTCCACATGGCGCAGGTGAAATGTAACATCGAAGCATTCTTCGAGTTCTTCCGCAGATATAATTTTACGAATTTGTTCGTTCTCCCAGAGGACTTCCTTGAACAAACGACCCCGGTTCCATGATTCCATGGCAAGAGGTTGCACCAAGTCATAGGCATACTCGCGGCTGAAACCTTTGTCCACAAGCTTTGTCAGAACCCTCCCGGAGAACATGAGACCGAACGTCCTGTCCATGTTGTCCAACATGTTCTGTTCATTTACCGTCAGGTTTTCTACGATTCGAGAGAACCTATTCAGCATGTAGTCTATGAGCGTCGTGCAATCGGGGAATACAATGCGTTCGGCAGACGAATGGGAAATGTCCCGTTCGTGCCATAGGACCACGTTGTCGAGTGCAACCGCTGCATGACTCTTTACGACTCTGGCAAGCCCGCATATGTTCTCTGCGGAAATCGGATTTCTCTTGTGCGGCATGGCAGACGAGCCTTTCTGACCTTCGGCGAAGAATTCTTCCACTTCCCTGATTTCGCTTCGCTGAAGAGATCTTATTTCCGTTGCGAACTTTTCCAGAGACGAAGCAATAACAGCGAGCACGGAAATATAGTGGGCATGTCTGTCACGCTGTACAACTTGCGTGGAAATCGGACACGGTTCAATACCCAAGGATTCACAAACATGCAGTTCCACGAACGGATCTACACTGGCGTACGTACCTGTCGCACCGGATATTTTGCCTACTTCGACTTCCTTCCTTGCATTTCTGAACCTCTGCAAATTGCGCTTCATTTCTTCATGCCAGAGTGCCATTTTGAGTCCGAACGTGATGGGTTCCGCATGCACTCCGTGGGTTCTGCCTGCCATGACCGTATATTTGTGTTTCAAAGCCTTGTCACGAAGCACCCCAATAAAATGCACCAAATCTTCTTCTATGATGTCGTTGGCGCATTTGAGCAAAAATCCCGTGGCAGTATCGACTACATCGGAAGACGTAAGACCGTAATGCACCCACTTCCTTTCTTCTCCCAATCCTTCCGAAACTGCCCGAGTAAAGGCGATGACGTCGTGCCGGACTACCTTTTCGAGTTCCTTTGCACGTTCTGCATCGATGCGGGCACGAGTGCGAAGGGCTTCCATATCGTCTCTCGGAATTATCCCAAGTCTGTGCCACGCTTCACATGCCAGAAGTTCTATTTTCAACCAGACATCGTATTTGTTATGTTCAGACCAAATGTCAGCCATACATTTTCGAGTGTAACGTTCAATCACGTACATTCCTCCTTTGGAATCCATTCTACCACAATGCGGACAAAACCGGCAATACAATGGTAATGA
>Ga0207747_1002248_pt1 | contig 11139 bp, 11 predicted proteins | sample HigsolmetaGSP11D_FD_184839 | JGI IMG/M metagenome (GOLD analysis project Ga0207747, IMG submission 184839) | High solid enriched microbial communities from the Joint BioEnergy Institute, USA - SP1-1-D (SPAdes) | ecosystem: Engineered > Bioreactor > SSF (Solid state fermentation) > Aerobic >...
GAATCCATGGCCAAAATCGTCAATGGGGAGCAAGTTCCTCTTGCATCCACCACACTCTTGCAGAAATAAATCTGGGTCACGCGGTAGAAATCGATTTTACACCACTTGACGGGACGCTACCAAAACCCGGGGATTAAAATTGAACAAGAAATTTTAGCCAATGAGCAATATAAAGATAAGATCAAAATATTATCAACTTCAAATCAATTGCCTGATGTAGGAATGGCATGGCCTGGTGGATGGCTGCAACCGTACGTCCAAGGAAACAAGTTTGCATCTTTAGATGATGTGATTGATCGTGATTACAGAAGCAAGTTTGTAGATGGAACGATAGAAGTGTTTGAAGTGGATGGCAAAACGTATGGTTTACCTACGGACCTGAATATCGCCATTATCTACTATAACAAACAGATCTTTAAGCAAAATGGCTTGGAAGTTCCGACGACTTATGATGAATTTCTGAATGTCATCCAAACATTAACGAATAACGGGATCACCCCAATAGCCCTAGGGAATCAAGAGCGCTGGACGGGTTCCCTATGGTATATGTATCTCGCAGACCGTATCAGTGGTAATGAAACCATTGTAAATGCAGTGAATAGAAAACAATCATTTGAAGACCCGACATTAATACAAGCTGCTGAAGAGATTCAAAAATTAGTCGATCTGGGTGCGTTTCAAAAAGGATATAACGGGGCAACCAATAGTGAAGCAGAAAGTTTATTTACATCTGGTCAAGCTGCGATGTATCTGACAGGTACATGGGCGTTGCCTTCCTTTACACAAGGCGAAAACTTTACCCAAGAATTTAAGGATTCAGTGGACTACTTTAAATTTCCAACTGTAGCAGGTGGAAAAGGGAATATCAATAGCTTCGTAGGTGGTAATGGCGGATTATTCGTTTCTGAAAACTCTGCTGTAAAAGAAGAAGCAAAACGCTTTGTAAAGTACTTTACGGAGAAATTTGGAGAACGCGCTCTTGGTGATGCGGGAATCATTCCTTCTTATAAATTGAATGCGGATGATTATGATCTTCCGGAATTGTACTTAAAAGTATTAAAGGATTTAAATGACGCAAGCAGCATTACCTTGTTCGCAGATAACATCATGAGTCCGGGACCTGCCCAAGTACACCTTGACATGATACAGTCACTATTTGGTAAAGAGGCGACGCCAGAGGAGTTTGTTCAAGCACATGAAGAGGCACTAGCTAAAGAAGCTGGGGAATAAGAGTAATAACATAACGCAGACTACTCAAATCGGAACAGGACATACTTAATTTAAATATAAGTTTGTCCTGTTCTATTTCTCACTTTGAAAGGGATTGAACGGTCATGAATAAAGTGATGTCAAACAAATGGATGATAACATTATATATCTTCCCGGCACTTCTTTTATTATTGGTTCTCATCTACTTTCCTTTAGTGCTTTCAGCGTATTACGGCTTAATGGAGTGGGATGGAATTGGCGACATGACATTCATCGGGCTCAAAAACTTCATTACCGGAATACAGGATATGAAGTTTTGGTCCAGTGTCCAGCACTCATTTCTATTAGCTTTATTTTCTGCTCTTAGCTTGCTGGGATACATGGCAATCGCTTTAATCTTGGCTTCGAATATCAAGGGATCGGATTTCTTTAGAAAGATCTATTTAATTCCCATGCTTCTATCTTCCGTTGCAATCGCTCAACTCTGGATTAAAGTTTATAATCCGACGAATGGGATGTTGAACAGCTTCCTAATGGCGATTGGCATAGATAATCCACCCGCATGGTTAGCTGAGCCTTCGATTGTACTGTATGCGATTTTCATTCCGATTCTTTGGCAGTATGCTGGTTTTTACATCTTGATTTATTATGCAGCACTTAAGAATATTCCAGAGTCCCTGGTTGAGGCAGCTCGAATCGATGGAGCTTCTCCTTGGCAAGTTGCTTTCAAAATTAAGTTACCTTTAATAAAAGGTGTATTTAAAGTAACGATCGTTCTTGCGATCGTTGGTTCATTGAAGTATTTTGATTTAATTTATGTCATGACTGGAGGCGGACCCAATGGCGCCAGTGAAGTGATGGCTTCATACATGTATAAATTAGCCTTCCGAAGCTATGACTTTGGATATGGCAGTGCGATTGGTTTCTTATTATTAGTCATTACATTAATTGTTACGTACATGGTTCGGAAATTAACAGTATCTGACGAAGAAGAACTTCAATACTAAGGGGAGGGGGAGTCATGCAACGCTTAGGCTATGCCGTTTTATATGTTATCTTGGTCATGATCGCCATTGTTCAAATATTCCCGCTCTTTTGGCTGTTCTTATTTTCTTTAAAGGATAATCAACAAATCTTCGCCCAATCACCATTTTCTTTACCCGATACTCCTCACTGGGAGAATTATGTGAAAGCATGGCAGGGGAATATAGGAACTTATTTTTTTAACAGCATTTGGATTTCGGCGGTTGCCATTGTGCTTACTGTTCTTTTTGCCAGTATGGCGACATTCGCGATTACAAGAATGAGATGGAAGCTTAGCAAATTGGTGCTGGGCATGTTTATGGTAGGCTTAATGATCCCCCTTCACTCGGCTCTGATTCCACTTTTTAAACTGTATTTAAGTGTTAATCTGATTGATAATCCCATTTCAGTTTTCCTTTCGTACACAGCTTTCCATTTGCCAGTTACCATGATGATTTTACTTGGTTTTTACTATACATTGCCGAAGGAAATTGAAGAGGCAGCCATTATGGATGGTTGTTCGGTTAACCGCTTGTTTATACGTATTATTCTGCCAATGACGACCTCTGTGTTATCAACAACAGTCATCATTAATATGATCTATAACTGGAACGAGTTTGTATTCGTGAACACATTTATCAGTTCAGATAAGTATAAAACACTTACGGTTGGTATTCAGAACTTTATAGGCCAGTATCAAACAGATTGGGGGCCGATTGGCGCAACTTTGATTATCAGTATGGTTCCGATCATCATCTTGTACATATTCTTTAGCAATAAAATCGTCGAAGGGATGTCCTCAAGTGCAATAAAAGGATAATCATGCAATGTTACGTTGAAATCAAAGCCGGCTTTACGCTCTAGCTCCACATCATCCCTACCACTCTATTCATACTCATACTGGGCAGTATTCCCCATTTCTCGATGACTTGAAAGGAGGTGGTTTATGGCGTGGAGATACATACCTCACCCTGTCACTCGTCTCAGAGATCCTTCATTGTCGTTTCCGTCAGAGGCTAAGCGAGAATGATGTATCCCAACCTCAGTTCAAAGGGACTTACAATGACTTTACATTGGGAGGGGATCGTAGTGAAGAAATGGTTCACTGTTGTCATTGCGTTGATCATGACTCTCGGCTTAACACAACAGGCAATGGCCTTAGACATTTCCGTCAGCAATAACGTGTACGACTTTGAGGCAGGAGCTTTTGAGGCGGTAGACGGCTGGTATGTCGGGGAGATCACGGTCAGATGGAATGGCAACGGCAATAACAAAGCCGATGTGACCTGGAGCGGCAACGAAGGTGAGGTCATCGTCACGCCATACACGGTAGTGAACAACAAACAGCGAGAAGGCACGCTTGGCATCAAAATTAAGCAGACCACAGAGGAACAGACTGTCGTGTTTACATTGACCAAGGTAAATAAACAAAAGCTGAACACCACGGTTGTCGTTCCCGCTTTGTACGACGGCCCCATTTACTTCGACGTATTGAGAACGGCGAACAACCCTGGATATTACTTCTCAGGCGCTCTCATTCATATGGGCGTTACGTTGACCGCCGATGCTGTGGATAAGGACACCTTCTCCGCCAAAGCCAGAGTAACCGAACATAACGGCAGCGTTCAGGGTTCATTTGGAAGTTTCGCTTGGGATCCGGATAAAGAGAGCTACGCTCTCGGAGATGGATGGGCGAGATGGAATATTGTTGACGCCTATGTATCTGATGCAGATGGGAATAGGGTTGACAAGGGCAACTATGTCAAAATCGACATCGAATGGAAGACAAGAACGGAGCCGAGTGGAGCCAGCAGTGCGAATCGATACGATGTTCCCGCAACCCGTGCAGCATGGTACACAGGAGGCAGCGCAGGAAACCTCATCGCCTATGCGAGCATAGAGGTTGACATTACACAGGAAAAGGATATCCCGGGAATTGCATCCGCAACTTATGTCCAGGGTGAAACCAAGCATGATCCTCTTTTCGATCAATTTGAGATCTTGGATGCCCCTGGCGGTGGCACATACGCGCTGTATACCCCTGAGAACGCAAGCGAGGACAACAAAAGACCGTTATTCATCTGGTTCCATGGCACAGGAGAACGCTATCACGGAGCTAATCCAGGTGGCAATCTCATAGGCAATAGAGCCCTTTCCTTCGCAGACAAGGAATTCCAGGTGGCCTTGGGAGGCGCCTATATCTTGGCACCGCAATCAGCACCTGACGGATGGAACGCGAATAGACTGAACGATATGGAAGAACTGATTCATCAGGTAGTGGCTGAACATCATGTTGACCCCGACAGAATTTATGTTGGTGGACTTTCCATGGGCACTGTCATGACAACTCTGCTGATCACCTCTACCACCGAGAATCAGATCAACTTCGCTGCAGCGATCCTCTGCTCCGGAGGCAACATCAGTGCGGCACAGGCAGAGATCATCGCAAACAAGGGTTTCCCTGTGTATCTGGTGGGCAACACATCAGACGGTGCCGCATCCGGCCTTCCTGCCTCTCTGGCGAACCTGCTGGCGGCAGGTGTGGACGCCAAGATGAAGTTGTATCCGGCGGGTCCCGTATTCGATGGCGAATTTTATTATGGTGCTCACGATTCCTGGAACTATATTTACAATAACCTTGTCGAAGATGAAAACGGTGAGACCATCTTCGAGTGGATTGCCAAACAGAGCCGTTAAGTTTCTCAAGCCTGTCTGTCATATTGGAGTGTAATAACAACCAGTTCAACCTGCGAGATCCATCTAGTATTATCGTGAAACCCAGAAATTGAACCGTTACGGGTTCAGCTTCTGGGTTTTGTGTGGCGAACGGTACGGAACATCCCCGTTTGCTCAGGAAAGCGTCACTATACTCCTTTCTGGAATATCACCTGTCTTTGCATGATGTTCACCGATTATTTGGCCGGTTGGAGAGCCGAGGGGACGTATCCCCGCTTTTTTGTTGCTAATGACAGGAAAAATCGATTATTATGGATGAACATAAAAATAGCATAGAAGAATATCTCAACAACAAGGAGCTAACAAAAGATGAAGCATGTTTCAGCAAAGCGGAAGTTGTCCGTCATGGCCGTAGTGATCAGTGTCGTCGTATTCCTGGCAGGTTGTCAGAGTGAGCCAGCAGCTCCAGTTCCATCAACTGTAGAGAGCAATCAAGCAACCGAGAGTCAACCAACAGAGAATGAGAACGCCGGAGCCATTGCAGAAGAAGAACCAAATGAACTGTTTGCTGATATATCGAAGTACCAGTTTGTATTCTCCAGTGGGGTTGGGGCTTGGCAGACCATGCTGACTATTCATGAAGACGGAACATTCGAAGGATACTATTCCGACTCTGACATGGGGGTTACCGGAGAAGACTATCCGAACGGAGTCATTTATTCATCCACATTTGCAGGTAAGTTCACAACACCCGAGAGAGTGAATGATTATACTTATTCGATGTCGATCGAAACGATGCAACTTGAGCATGAAGCGGGAAGTGAAGAAATCATCGACGGTATCAAATACATCTACTGTGAGCCAAACGGATTAGATGACGCGACCGAGATCTATGTTTACACAACACAAGCGCCTTTAAAAGAATTGCCTGAAGGTTTCAGAAGCTGGGTTGGCTACGCGTGGTTGGATGATACGAAAGATGAATATCTACCTTTCTATGGGCTGTACAATATCGATACAGAAAGTGGATTTTCCAGCTATATGCTCGATGAAACAGTACGGACAGATTGAGCGCCATAACGGTATCAAGCGCAGAAGCAAACGGGCTTCTGCGCTTTTTTTGACGATTTTGTGATAAGGGTGTCCGTTTTCACGATCCTGACTTTTCGGCGTCTTTATCCTTATTACGTTTAGTGATATAATACAGTAAACGTAATACTGGGGGTTGATGGAAAAATGCGCGACAATACAGCAGGTGGCGCGCTAACGGAAACGACATTTCTCGTCCTCCTATCCACCTATACACCCAATCACGGGTACGGCATCATGCAATTCATCGAGCGTGTAACAAATGGCCGAGTGATTCTCGGAGCCGGGACGCTATACGGGGCCATTAACGCCTTGCTGAAGAAGAAATGGATCGCGCCAGTTGAAAACATCGAGCCGGGAAGCAACAAAAAAGAGTATGTGATCACAGATCTCGGCAAACAGATGGCCCAAAAGGAATTGAACCGCTTGAGTGAACTATACGGGTTGGCTTCTAGAATTATTGGAGGTGAACCACTATGAGGAAACGGGTAGTTCGATACTTTTTCGACTTTACGGACGGCCAAGAGAAATGGTTGAATGAAATGGCGGCAGCAGGATGGCGGCTTGTAAAGTGCGGGCAACTGACTTATGATTTCGAACGCTGCGAACCCGGCGAGTACGAGTACGCCGTGGAATTCGTCGCGGATCAGTCGTATGCCAAGTCCCAGGATTACAAGGCGTTTCTCGAAAGTATGGGATATAAAACGTTCTATAAGAATATCAATGTTGGTTTGTACATCGGCAAGGTCAAATGGCGCCCGTGGGGAGAAGGGGCGGGGCAAATGACGACAGCCCCCGGCAGCTTTCAAAAAGAGCTGATCATCGTCGAGAAGAAAAAAGACGGCAAGCCCTTTGAGCTCCACACTGACTTAACGGATTCTCTGGCGCTATATAGGAAAACCTGCATGGCGTATTTTTGGTATGCTGGGGGAATGTTGGCCCTGGCGCTGATGCTGCTGCTCAGTACGGTGTGGATGCCATCAGTCTATTCGTTGCTGGGCGCAGGTCTCTGCGGGGTACTGGGATTCCGATGGCTAATACCGGGTGTGAAGACTTCTCGTAAAGTCCGCAGGCTCAAGGAAGAAGCGACGACGAACGAATACGAAGCGCCATCCATGAAGAAAAAAGTTTTGGACATGATCCCCATAGCCGCTGGTGCTATTGTTCTCGCAGCGGTAGTATATGGGGCACTGTATCTATCCGGCGCACAGTTCGATAGCTACTCGGCCCGGGGTATGCTCCAATTAAGCTGGGGTAACCACTGGCACGTAAGCTATAAGGAGTTGAACGGCTACAAGCAGCGGCGTGTAACCTTAGATGAAGGCACACATACTTTTACGATCGAAATCACAACGAACGCGGGTGAGTTGGACCTTTCGATCACAGGGGAAGACGGAACGGTATATTACCAAGGCTCGGGGCTACCAACATCCGCTTTCGAGGTTCAGGTGGACATAGCCGCTAGAGACAAATTAACGCTCCGTGTAGACGCCGAAGGCCATAGCGGAGGCTATAAGATCAGATGGGAGTAATGAAGGGCTGAATCACCGACTTCCGTATGCAAGGATAACGGTTCCATTGACATGTTCCCATAAACCGTTACGATAAGGATGACCCTAACCAAATAAGTCCGAGTTGAAAGTGGGTACTGAAAATGCACTACAGACTAGGAACAGTAGATGATCTAAATGAAATATACGGCTTGATCAGCGATGCAATTCAGCTTATGGAAAAGCAGGGAATTCATCAGTGGGATGAGTTCTATCCAACGAAGGAAGTTTTACTGGATGATATAAATAGCCATACATTATATGTGGCTGTGAAGGATGAGAAGATCATCGCCATCTATGTCCTTAACCAGGAATGTGATGAGGAGTATCATACATGCGAATGGCACAATCCAGACGAAAGTGCATGTATCATTCATCGATTATGCGTGTCAGCAAATGATCAAAATAAGGGTATCGGTTCTATGTTGCTGGCCCATATTGAGGATCAAGTGAAGAGTATGGGGTATTCATCCATTAGACTCGATGTGTTTTCCGAAAATCCTCATGCGATTCAACTATATAAGAAAAATGGTTACGAAAAACGCGGACATGCAGACTGGCGTAAAGGACGTTTCTACCTAATGGAGAAGACGATATGCGGATGATGCGATTAAATAGCCAGCCAGAAGCTCTGGCTGGCTTGTCGTTTTAACTGTCTCTGCCTGGAGTCAAATCATACGAAACCGATTCGATGAAGGAATCGAATTGATGCATGGTCAGTTCATTGAAGCCGAGCTTGGCGCTTCGGATCATCGTTCTGGTTGGCTAGGCTCTATCAATTCTCCAGATGCATGATATATGGTTCTATATACTTGGTGATGAAATCAATGCGGTCAAGAACTTTCGGCTTGAACACAGAAGTGATGGATACGACCAGATTCTCGTTGGCGTTCACGTAGATGACATTGCCGCTGTCTCCGATCGCAGAGTAGATGGAACCCTTCTCATCCAATACCCACCACAAATAGCCATATTGCATATGATGAAATCTTTCGCCGCCCTTTACGCGAGGTGTAACCATCTGGGATATCCAGTCCGCTGATACGATGGTGCGATTGTTGAATACACCTTGGTTAAGGCACAACTGCCCGATTCGGCACATCTCTTCAGCAGATAAACATAGGCCAAAACCTGCTGCGGGTGTTCCACCCGGATCACTGAGCCACCAGTTGCCTTTGGGGGACTTGGATGTGACAAATTCCAAATGCTCCTCTTTGTTATTCACGAAACAGCTTGTTCTCGGTGCTATACCAAGCGGTTGGAACAGATGCGTGTTGGCAAAGTCCAGTGTCGACATATGACTTGCCTTGGCCAGAATTCCGCTCAATATCTGGATGCCCAGAGTGGTATACCTCATTTCGCCTGTCATCCCGGCTCTTCCACCGAGACAATCCAGGGCTGCTATGGCCCAATCCCCGGTTGTGCATATTTTCGTCCAAGGCTCTGATTTGAATTTATATGACGCTGTCATGGTCATTAGATGGGACAAGGAGACTTGCTGTATCGTCTTCTCTCCGCGCTTGATACCATACTCGGGAAAGAAATCCATCACTTTCTGGTCGACGCTTGCGATCATGCCTTGATCTATGGCGATACCGATCAGTATGGACAGGATGCTCTTGGTGACTGACGCGATATGTACGTTGTCGTCTGGTTGATAACCATTGAAAGTATCCGTATAGACGACTTTACCGTGTTTGGCTGCTGCGATTTGGCGAATATTCGGCAGCTTGTCAGCTATGAAAGAATGTAAGTCATGTTTGTTCATCTTCGATCCTCCGTATCTTTTATCCTTGACAATATCCTAAAAAAGGATATTCTATTATAAAATTACTTTCAATGTTTTCTTGACTGGATAGAAACCTGTCTCAACGGTTTTCAGCATGAACAGTTGGAAGAGTCAGGGGGTAAAAGGGGTACTGAGATTCAGCCCTATATGGAAAGCCATGGGTTCGAACCAGTTGAGTTGGTAGGTTCTTCGAATGTTGGGGGATTGATGAGCCATGATTACCTCGCCAGTTGTGAGAACGACAGGGGCTTATATGCTTATGCTCTTCGCTCTATCGGTTCCATTCTGGCTGCTTGGATATCTGGCAGGGAAGATGCTGCCCGCACAGTTGCCGATCAGCGCTCTTCAGGCGGTCTGTCCGCTGCTCTCGGCGGTCATCCTGGCAGGTGTGCGGGAGGGGAGGGGCGGCATCCGGGATCTGCTCAGACGGGTGTTTGAGATTCGCTCCGCCAAGTTCCTCGTTTGGTATGTGCTGAGCTTCTTGACGATGCCCGTGGTCATGCTGCTGTCTTACGTGCTGATGCGCATGCTGGGCAGGCCGGTACCCGAACTTGATGTTTCCTTGCCGGCCGTGCTGGGGGCAATCATCGTGTTCCTCGTCGCTGCCATGGCCGAAGAAGCGGGCTGGATGGGGTATGCCGCCGATCCTTTGCTCAGGAAGGGAAGTGTCCTGACGGCATCCATCATCCTGGGCGCAGCGTGGGCGGTCTGGCATGTGATTCCCTATGATCAGGCGGGCCGTTCCGCTGAATGGATATTCTGGCAATGCGTCTTTACCGTTCTCGTCCGTATCCTGATCGTCTGGCTCTACAACAATAGCGGACGGCAGGTGCCGGTGGCGGTTCTTTTCCATGCCATGATCAATGTTACGTATGTGCTGTTCCCTGTGGGGGGCTCCTACTACGACCCGGCCGTTACGGCAATGATCGTTGCTGCGATAGTCGCGGCGGTGTTGATTCTGCAGAGAGCAAGCACTTTCCGGTAATCACTGGGAAACATGGCGATCAAGGTGAGGATTCGTATCCGCCTATCCGAATGGAGACAAATGAATGGTTATACACATAGGATCTATCAGAAAGGAGCATGAAGACGTGTTCATCGTAAACGTAGAAGGCGCGATCTGCAAGGATGACAAATGGCTCGTGATTAAACGAAGCAGCAAAGAGGAACATGCAGGGGGGACTCTGTCTCTGGTGGGAGGAAAAGTAGACGTTGAAGGTAACACGAACCATATTCTGGAACGAACCATAAAACGAGAAATGGATGAAGAAGTAGGCATTGACATCAAAGATGAGGTTACGTTTGTATACAGTTCTTCCTTTGTATCGGATGATGGACACAACGTGATCAATGTGGTATTCCTGTGTGAATATGACAGAGGCACTGCACATAGCAAGAGCCCCGACGAGGTTGAGGCGGTTCATTGGATGACCTACGATGAAATCATGAATCATCCCGATGCTCCTCCATGGACCAAGGAGAGCATCAGAAGAGCAGCATTGGCTAGGGGATAGCCTAAAGGGACTCTGGTCTACGGTATGGCAAGCTTAAGGCCAATGCATATGCTGCCCTTGCCGATGAAGAAAACACGGATAGCTTAGAGGGCTTAGGTTCCTCTAAGCTTTTTTATGCCCGATAATTGACGGGGAATCCATCTTAACCATCTATATTGATCGATGTGTCTTATTGTAATATAATGTACTGGTACGATAAGTACACTTGATGGGAAGTGACTTTAATTTGGAAATCATCATCAGCAATAATTCGAGCAAGCCCATCTATGAGCAAATCTCAAGCCAGATC
>Ga0207747_1002250_pt1 | contig 11134 bp, 9 predicted proteins | sample HigsolmetaGSP11D_FD_184839 | JGI IMG/M metagenome (GOLD analysis project Ga0207747, IMG submission 184839) | High solid enriched microbial communities from the Joint BioEnergy Institute, USA - SP1-1-D (SPAdes) | ecosystem: Engineered > Bioreactor > SSF (Solid state fermentation) > Aerobic >...
TTCAGATGTCTCTTCCGACTAGCGTTTCTGTTCTTCCAGAACAATCCACTCATTGAGTTCATTGATGATATTTGCGCCCAGACGTTTCCTGAAACGAGGCATCAAAGAATGGTCGAATGGCGCTTTTGCTATTATCGGATGTCAGAAAAAACACATGAAAACCAAGACCACCATGTTGGCGTAGTTTACTATTCATAGGAATTCATTCTCTATTATTAGGCAAACAGCTAAAATCCTTGTCCCATTTAGATTTTTCGTTTATTCAGCTAGCCTTGCTTATAATGCGCAAACCTTTTTTTAATAGTTTTTTGTTTAATTGTGACTTAAAAAGGATTAATAAACTAGGGTATAGTACAATACCAATGATAACTTGCATTAAAGTTGTTGATAGACTTGCTTTATAATTTGAAGTAATTATTAAAATGATGGCATACATAATTAAACTACTAAGAAAGTACTTCCATAAACTTCTAAACATAGCAAAATGATCTATTTCTCCCTTTAAGAAAACTAATTGCAAAAAAGTAACTGTAAACTCAGCAACAAATGTAGCAATTGCGGTACCAACTGCATGATATTGAGGTATCAATATTAAATTAAGGATAAAATTTACAATTGCCCCAATTATTACTGATAGAGTATAAGCTTGGATTTTCCCAGTTGGCATCATATATTGTTGGCCGATAACATTACTCCATGCAATCAATACAATAATTGGACTAATCATCATCATAATGCTTCCAGTTTTAATAAATCCGGGGCCAAAAAACCAAGGAGTAAACTTATCAGCGATCGCCATAAGACCGAACATTAATGGAAAAGAGAGATATGATGCAAAATCAAATGACTGATAAAGGTAACTATTTACTTTTGAAATATCTCCTTTAGCAAATGTATTTGAAACACGAGGTAACATTACAATACCCATAGCTGTTACAACAGATAGCACCATCTTCACTATTTTATCAGCATTATCAAAAAAGCCCACTTCGTTGGTGTTTGACATAAGCCCTAACATAGTTTTGTTTAATACCACGTAAATTTGTATAGCTATTTGGGGAATGAATAAACTAATTGATGAGGCTAAATGACTTTTGACTTTCTTCCAGTCAATTTTAATTTTATTAACAGTTGCCGGGATATAAATCCACATCGTTAGTTGTCCCAAAAATTGCGATAAAGCAAGTATAAAAACATATTTCCATAAATCATTTGAAGTCTTTACAAAAAGGAAAATGCATAAGGCACCCATAATTTTAATAAATAAATTTCTTGTTACAGTTTTTTTAAAGTCTTCAAGCCCCATAAATAGCCAGGAAATATCAATCATGGCTGCCAATAAGTAAAAAGATTGTAAGAGAAAGATGTGTTCATAGCTCCCAACCATTTCTAAAAATATTATAAAGACTATATAGGCTAGGAAAGTTGTTATTAATTTTAAAACAAAAATACTCCAAAATGTTTCGCTGAGTTTCTTTTTATCTTCCCTCACATAAGCAATTGCTCTGTTTCCATAAAGAGATATACCAATTGTCCCAAAAAGAACAAAGTATTGAATAACTGAGTAAGTATAGGCGTTTATGCCAACACCTTTACTCCCCAGCACTCTTGAAATATATGGAACTGTTATTAATGGAATTATTAATGTAATGATTTGATAAACCACATTAAATATATAATTCTTTGCTATACTCATAATTAATCCATTCCATTATTGAACTCTTGTCTCACAACAGATAAGGCTGCAGCTATCACTTGATGCATGTCATAATATTTATACATTCCAAGCCTTCCGCCAAAAATTATATTTGGAGTCTGTTCCGCTAATTTTTGGTATTTTTTAAAAATTGAGTTATTCTTTTCGTCATTCATTGGATAGTAAGGTTCGTCACCTTTTTCCCATGTTTTTGGGTACTCTTTTGTAATGACTGTTTTAGGCTGGTTACCAAACTCAAAATGTTTATGTTCTATAATCCGAGTATAAGGTGTTTCAGAATCAGTATAATTAACTACTGCGTTTCCTTGATAATTATCTTGATCTAAAATGCTTGTCTCAAATTGTAAACTTCTGTATTCTAGTGTTCCATATTGATAATCAAAAAATTGATCAATCATGCCCGTATAAACAATTTTAGGAAATTGCTTTAAATACTCCTCTTTATTGTCAAAAAAATCTGTTTTCAATTCAACATCTATTAGATTACTAGCTAGCATCTTTTCGATAATTTGAGTATAACCACCGATTGGAATACCTTGGTATTTATCATTAAAGTAATTATTATCATAAGTAAAACGAATAGGCAGTCTCTTAATAATAAAAGCCGGGAGTTCGGTTGCTTTTCTTCCCCATTGTTTTTCTGTGTAACCTTTTACTAATTTTTCGTAAATATCCGTACCAACCAAAGAAATAGCTTGTTCTTCTAAATTATGTGGCTTATCAATATGGGCTGCAGCTTTTTGTTCTTCTATTTTTTCTTTGGCTTCTTCCGGCGTTACAACTCCCCATAACTTGTTAAAAGTATTCATATTAAAAGGTAAGTTGTAAATTTCACCTTTATAATTTGCAATTGGGCTGTTTGTGTAACGGTTAAATTCTGCAAACTGATTTATATATTCCCATAATTCCTTACTATTTGTATGAAATATATGTGCGCCATATTTATGAACTTGAATGCCCTCTATTTCCTCTGTATAGATATTCCCCCCAACATGAGAACGCTTATCTATAACCTTAATTCTTTTTCCTCGCTTTGCAGCCTCGTAAGCAAAGACACTGCCAAAAAGCCCGGATCCTACTACCAAATAATCATAATGCATAAAAACACTCCTACAATAAATTTAAAAACATCCATTCGAATAATCACTATTAATTGGCAAAGTTCTTATTACTGCAAAATTCCTCAATTTCTGTCCAATTAGTATACAAACGGATTACATCTTCATCAATTAATTGTGAACCGAATTGAACCTCAACCATTTCTAAATCTGTTATTGCTTTAATAGCATGTTTATCTCCTACTTTAATTTGTAACACATCACCAGCTTGAACAACATGCAATTTCCCATTTAGTGCAAATATCCCTTTCCCTTTTGTAATCGTCCAAGTCTCTTTTCGTGCTAAATGATATTGATAACTTAAATTTGCACCGGCTTTTATAACAATTTTTTTTGTGAGCACTTCTTTATTATCATTTTGTTTTTCATAGTCAAGGACTTTATACCAACCCCATCGACGTTCTTCGTACATAGGTCTATCATTAAAATCACGAACAAACTCTTTTATCTTAGGGCTTTTTTCTTTGTCTGATACTAATATACCATCAGGACTTGCTACAATAACTGCATTGGAAATCCCCAATACGGTTACAGGTATATCAAGCTCATTTATTAAATGTGTATTTAAACTATCACCACTTATAACACCCTTGCCAATTTGATTGGTTGCCATTTCATCTGTCAATGTATTCCATGTACCCAAATCTTTCCAATAGCCTTCATATGATAAAGCAACAATATTTTTTGTGTTTTCAACTATTTCATAGTCAAAACTAATTCTAGGTAACTTGTTATACTGCTTTAGCAACTCTTCATATTGAACAGGGATATTTCTTTCTTTAAGCATCTTAATGATATACCCTAATCGAAATGCAAATACTCCACAATTCCAAAGTGCACCTTGGCTTAATAATTCATTAGCTTTAATTTCATTCGGTTTTTCTGTAAAACCTTTAACTTTAATTACATTTGAAGAATTTGTTTTTTCTGGAACAATATAACCATACTTTTCTGATGGATAAGTTGGAAGAACACCTATTAAAGCTAAATCTGCTTGGTGATGATTAATTACATCTTCTAAATCTTTTACTCTATTGAAAAAATTAGCTTCCACAAATGGATCTACTGGCAGTATAGCTATTACTTCATCTTCGTTTGTATTCTTTTTTGTATACAAGTAAGTGGATGCTAAAGAAATTGCTGGAAATGTATCTCTTTTTGTTGGCTCAACAATAATTTCTATCTCATCATTTAATTGGCTTCGGAGCATCTCTACTTGGGAATTGCTAGTAGCAATTAAAGTTGATCTGCATAAATCTGTTTGTTTAAGTTGTTCCCAAACCCTTTGAACCATAGATTGGAGTTTCCCGTTTTCATTTTCGAGAATTTTTAAAAACTGTTTTGATCGAGCATCATTAGATAAGGGCCAAAGACGTTTACCTGAACCACCAGACAAAAGTACAATCTTCATGACTAAATCTTCAACTTCCTTCTCTCAGAATATTTTTCTTCTACAAAACTTTTTAATTCATTTCTAAATCGATCTGGCGAAAATCTAATTGCATTTTTACGACAATCACTATAATTTATTAAGCGACTATCATTCTCAAATTGTTTTACAGCAGATATAATTGCCTCAGGCGTCTGCTCCGTAAAAAATAAACCGGTTGGCGGTTGACCACTATTCAATCCTCGAACTGTTTCTAGTACACCACCTTTACCGTATGCAATAACAGGTGTACCACAGGCTTGTGCCTCTACTGGAGTTATACCAAAATCTTCTTCCGCTGCAAAAACAAAAGCTTTTGCCGTCTGCATATATTTTTTTAATACTTCAAAAGGCTGATATCCTAAAAGTTTTACATTTGGAGTAGCAATGGACCTTATTTTAGCAAAATCCGGCCCATCACCTATGACAATCAATTTTTTTTCAGGCATTTTGCTAAAGGCTTGTACTATAATATCAATTTTTTTATATGGCACCATTCTTGATGCTGTAAGATAGAAGTTTTCTTTTTCTTCGGAATATGAAAAAGAAGAGATATCAACCGGTGGGTATATTGTCTTTGCTTCCCTTCTGTAAACTTTCCAAATTCTTTTTGCAATGAAATCTGAATTAGATATGAAATAATCTACACCATTTGAGGTTCGATAATCCCAATTTCTTACTTTATGAAGTATATATCGAACAAGGAGAGACTTAAAACCTTTTTCCAAACCGGATTCTTTTAAATATTGGTGTTGTAAATCCCAAGCATATCTTATAGGAGAATGCACATATGAAATATGCATTTGATTTGGACCAGTGATAATTCCCTTTGCTACTGCATGTGAACTAGAAATTACAATATCATATTGCGAAACATCAAATTGTTCTATTGCAAGTGGCATCAATGGTAAATAATTTCTATATTTGGTCTCAGAAAATGGAAGTTTTTGTATGAATGAAGTCTTTGCCTTCTTATTGTGTATCTTCTTCCTATTCTCTCCATCTAAATAGTCTATTAAACTAAAAAGATCGGCTTCTGGATATATATTCAATATTTCTTCTAAAACTTTTTCTGCTCCAGCATATGTAACAAGCCAATCGTGAATTACTGCAATTTTCATCTTTATTCACCAACTCGTATAGTAAGTTTTGGTATTGATGGGTCTAAAATTTCCAATTCCCTAGATTTTGGTGCTTGACATACTACCGTAGGACTTACTATGAAGGAGGATTTTACTCCAAGATTTAATACTATTTTATTAATTACAGGAATTACAATTAGTCGGAAATTCAATCCTAGGATTAAAAAATAAACCTGAAATATATCCTTTTATTACTATTTGTAACTTTTTGAATTTTCCCTTATTTCCATTCATTAAAATTCTCCAAATGGTATACATCGTATGAAATGTAAATTTGATAAAATATTTTTTTCCATTTTGCCTAGAGATATAGACCTTATTTCGGTATCTGTAAAAATACCTATTTAATCTATCAGGTGTATCATTAACGATATCTATTCCTGAATTCTTAGCCATTTTATGAGTCACATTACTATTCGTTACCAAATATCCAGGAAACTCTTTTGTAATCCTGCTTGTATATTCTGTATCATCTCCCCATAAAAAAAATTCTTTTATAGGATATCCCAATTTTTCAATAATCTTCTTTGGAATTAATAATGAAACAAACGTTGCAGTATTAGTTTGAATAAGACCTAGCTCAACATAAAAATTATAGACTTCACTCGGTTGCGGTATATTCATAACACATGGTGTATTATCAATCCACTTTACATTACTGCATAAAAAGCCAAAATTAGAAAAATCTTTTAAACCCGCAAATCTCATCATTTTTTCTAATGCGTCGTTATCAGGTATCGTATCATCATCCATTATCCAAATATAATCAACATTTGCTTCATAAGCCTTTTTTAATCCGTAATTAAATCCGCCAGATCCACCAATGTTTTTATTCAATCTAAAATAATTAATATTGGAGTTGCTTTTGGTTAGTGATTGAATATAAACTTCAGTTCCATCCGTACTATTATTATCTACTATGAATATTTGATCGACTTTGTATGTTTGGCTGCTTATAGCATCCAAACATTCTGCTAATAAATTCATCTTATTATATGTAACAATAACACATCCAACCTTAACCAATTTATTCTCTCCTATAACTTCTAAAGATTTACGTTGAAACTTTAACTTGTTTAAAATTTCAATCATTGACAATTACTCTATTATTCACTATTTAATTCCATATGTATTATATTATTTGTTTTGATAGCACATTTTTCCCATGTAAACTTTTTAGCCTGATTATATCCTTTTAATGTCAGAGTGTCCTTTAGTTTATTATTAAAAACAATGCTCTCTATCTTATTTGCAATATCAATATAGTTGTCAGCTTCACAATATATAGATGCGTCACCACACACTTCAGGTATTGAAGCGAATTTAGATACAAGCGTTGGAGTCCCACATGCCATCGCTTCTAAAGGAGGTAATCCAAAACCCTCATAAAGAGAAGGAAAAACTAAAAGGTCAGCATTTATATAATAATTTTCAAGCTGTTTATTTTCAATAAAGCCTGTAAATTTAACTCTATTTCCCAATTCTTCAGCTGTTTGCAGGAGTTTGTCATCACCTGTAATAAATCCTTCCTTTTTCCCTACAATAACCAGATCATGTGGAATTTTATTTATTAGTAAAGCAAAAGCTTTTAATAGGTTATTCAGATTTTTATGAGGCTTCACATTTCCGACATACAATAAATATGGTTTTTCATTAATAGCTGTATTATTCGGCTTTATTTGAAACCAACTATTATTTATTCCATTGTAAGTTACAAATATTTTTTCGGGACATATTTTTGTATACTTTATTATTTCATTTTTGGAGAAGGTTGAAACAGTTAATACACTATTTGCTTTCTTAGCAATTAAATTAAAAATTAATTTGGCATAAATTTTTTTGTGTATACCACCTAATAATTCAGGCATGGCTAGATGAAAAACATCATGGACAGTAACGATCAATTTACCTCTATATAATATAGGGATATTAAAGTGTGGACACCACAATAAATCAGTGTCCTTAGGTATTAGTTGTACAAGTTCTATTTGCTCATAAGGAGAGTATATTTTAGATTTTGCATATATTTTATTTACACGTTTTAACCAAACATAATCTTTTTCCTGGTTTCTATATAAAATACAATTAAAACGAATTTCTCTATTTTTTTCAATAATTATTGGAACCAAGTTTTTTATATACGTTCCTATGCCTGAGTTATTGATCATTCTGATATCTATCGTAATAACCTTCATTTTTTTCTCCTGAATTATATACATTAATTTTTTATACTATTAAAGATAACTTCAGAACAGTTATCCATATCAAACTCAACGATTTTGTTTTTGATATTTTCCGGAATAACTTGTTCTTTATATGTTTGTAATTTTAAGATAAACTCCTCAGGATTTTTAGCTATATTTGTTTTGAATAGACCTTCAAAGTCTATAAGGAATCCTCTTGTCTCAAGATATTTATCCAAATCATGACAATAGAATATCACAGGTTTATCAAATATTAGAAAATCGAACACTACTGAAGAGTAGTCAGTAATTAAAACATCTGCAAAAGGCAAAATTTCTTGTGTATTGTGCTTATTAGAAAGTAGAAAAATATTACTATAATGCGAAACATCTATTTTTCTTTTTTCAAAAGGATGTAATTTAATATAAAAATTACTATTATTGTCTTTCATAATTTGATTTATTTTATTTAGTAAACCATCTTCTAAGATAATATGTGATTCGTAGTCTCTAAAAGTAGGAAGATATAAAAAACTTTCCCCTAATTTAAAAGGATTCTCTAATTTAACTTTAAATTTATCAGGATCAATAAGAAATTCCATTCTAGGATAACCTGATTTTAATATTTTATTTGATGGAAGCCGAAAAGATTTTTTATAAATTTCAGTATAATAACTACTGTTTGTCGCAAAATAAGTTGTTCTCTTTGATTTCCAATGATTCATTAACCTTCCCCTGAGGGGAATATTTTTGTCTAGAAATTCAATTTTTTTCATTGGTATTCCATGATATAAATTATAGACTTGAGTTTTTTTATTATAAAAGATGGGCATTACATCCGATAAACTATGTGTAATAAAAATTGCATTGGCCTTAAGACCAAGTTTTAATGCATTTAACGAGAAATAATATTCTGATTTATAACCCATCTTTCTGATTCTTTTTATAATATTTTTATCTTTGCTTATCCAAACACAATTATAATCTTTATAGTTACTGCCATATAAAAAAAGGTATTTTGTATTATCGTCAAAACCCGTTCCCCCTCTAACTCCGAATAAAAGTAATTTCTTATCTATTTTAAAAAATGGCCTTATAAAAAACGAAACCACATATAACAAAATAAACCTTAAATATTTCAAAGTTTTCCTCCTTATGAGTTATTTACTTGTTTTAATAAGTCCTCGGACTGAAACAAAAAAGAAAAACATTATTAAATATATACTTTCTGACCAGTTAAAACTAAATAATGAAATTATTAAATAAAAAAGCACAAAGAAATGTGCAGCATCACATAGAGATGAAATAAATAAATAATCATTTTTATTTATTGCGTTTTTATATGCATGTTTTTTAATTTCACGAAAATCTCTTAAAAGATTGTAACAGTAAATTAAAAACAAAATGACAGGAATTGTTCCAAATTCAGTGAGCCATCCAAAGAATATACTTAATATCGGATAATAATTATTTGCAACAAAAACATATTGAAATTCATTATTATAAGTGGCCCAAGTAGGAATATTTTTGAACAAGTAGTAATCATGGTAATTCCAACCTACGCCAATAATAAAATGACTTATCCAAGTTTTAAGAAGACTAATTGTTCCACCCGTTCTGTTTATTGTTGAGTCTGTTTGTACTTTATTAATTAAATAATTATTTAATGTATTAGTAGCAATAGAACTTTGATTAAAATAAAAATAAAACAATGGAATTAATAAGAAGAATCCAATTACAAAAATAATCTTTCTTTTTATAGGAAGACTTAACCAAAAGAAAAAGAATAAAATAAATATTGCTATTATTCCGGTTGTTGTTTGAGCAAAAAATAGAATTATTAATATACTTATAAGAATGCTATACATAGTAATAGGATTATAAGGATGTTTAGTTGAAAAAATATTTGTTTTATTTTTAATTGATGCTAATAAAAAAGGGGAAAATATAATTAATAATTGTGAAGCTAAGTATCCAGACTCTGGATTTAATCCATTAATTCTATGGAGTGTCTGGACGTAACTTCCTTCAGCGTACCAATTTCTATCGCTATATTGACTTTCAAAGTACTTCCCAATAAAATTTACTATCTCATTAAAAAAATTAGGAATTAGTAAATAAAAAAATTGAGTATAAGAAATTAATAGTAAAATAAATAAGGCAATCACATTTCCTTTTATAAACTTAAAAATATCTTTTCTGTTTCTAATTAATAAATTAACAACAACATAGTGAATAAATATATATAAGAAAAACAATACTAATTTAGCGAATTCTCTAATTGGATTTTTATTTAACACACTATTATCTATTTGTCCATAACTAATTAACATTGCTATAAGTTGAAGGCCAAAAATAAAAAATACTGAAACAATTACTTTTTGATTTATTAAATCACCCAATTTAATCTTATATCCAATAATTATCGCCAAGGTAATTAAAATAATATAAAAGTATATTGGAATCTCTGATAAATAATATGTAAAAAGGGGGAAAACTTTTTTGATAAATAAACTAATTGGTAAAAGAAAATATAACATTTATCCAAACCCCTAATAATAATTATGAAAGAATTAGAATGTATTAATACATTACAAGAATTAATACGCACCTTTTTTTAATAATACCAAAATAACCGTCTTCAATAATATTTTCAAATCTAGTTTTAAAGATTGATTTTGAACATAATATAACTCAATATCTACTCTTTCTGGGTATCCAACTGAACTTCTTCCAGATACTTGCCAATATCCTGTGATTCCCGGCTTTGCAGATAAAAATTGATTTTTTTTAGATCCATATTCAACTAATTCTTCCTCAACAATTGGTCTTGGTCCTACTAAACTCATTTTTCCTTGTATTACATTTATTAATTGGGGAAGTTCATCAATACTTGTCTTCCTCAAAAAACCTCCTAATTTAGTAATTCGAGGATCTACATCAGGTTCCAATTTATAGTTGTTTTTAATATATTTTTGATAAAGAACTTTATTTTCTTTTAATTTTTTATCTGCATCAACAATCATAGTTCTAAATTTGTAAATATAAAAAAGTTCGCCATTTTTCCCTACTCTTTTTTGTTTAAAAATTAGAGGTCCCTTGTTTTCACCAAATTGATAAATTAACCATAGAATTAAATATATTGGAGAAGTTAGAATTAAACCTATTAGTGAAACTGAAAAATCTATAAATCTTTTACTAAAAGTAAAAAATTTTGATGTCACACCTATATAACTTGATTCAAGTTCTTCTGAATTAGTTTGAAGAGTAACGTTTTTGCTATAGCCTAGATCAGACAAGTTCGCTACATCCTTTCTTTAAATTATTTATCTTTTCTTCTAAGAATTTTATTAAGTCATCTTTAATTTCATTATGTTGTAATGCCATTTCTACTGTAGAAATTACAAATCCAAGTTTTTCCCCAACATCATAACGCTTGCCTTCAAACTGATAAGCAAACACACGCTGGATTTGATTCAACTGCTGGATTGCATCTGTAAGCTGAATTTCCCCGCCTGCACCTTTTTCCTGTTTATCCAGGAACA
>Ga0207747_1002259_pt1 | contig 11084 bp, 10 predicted proteins | sample HigsolmetaGSP11D_FD_184839 | JGI IMG/M metagenome (GOLD analysis project Ga0207747, IMG submission 184839) | High solid enriched microbial communities from the Joint BioEnergy Institute, USA - SP1-1-D (SPAdes) | ecosystem: Engineered > Bioreactor > SSF (Solid state fermentation) > Aerobic >...
TCATTCGTTCGTTCTGCAGTTTTCAAAGAACAAGTTGCTGTTCGTTTCATCGCCGCTTCAGCGTCCGACGCGATTCATCATCTTTCGCCAGTGCCTCAAGGCGACTTTATTAATATATCACAGATTCGCGAGTGATTGCAACTGGTATTTTGTGGTAAGTTCGGCGAGCCTCACTCTCTCCATGCCGCATCGGCGGTCAACCCAACCATGCAGCCTGAATAAGCAAGCACTTGCTCATCACCTTAATCCGTTGCCGCTATCAGCGGCGAAAAACAATTTAACACAGGCAAGCGCCTCAAGTCAAGAGATTTTGCTAAAGAACATACCTGGCTGGCGACAAGGCCTTCAGGACGCTGATGGCAACATCTTATCGCCACCCACATAGGAAAGTTCATCTAGAAATTAGCAGCACGAAGATCCCAACATTCCTCCGATAAGCCTTCCTCATCAACGCGCCTATTCATCCACGATTGTCATATGCATTGCGTGAAGCAGGACATCTGGCTATTCGATAAATCTGCGCACCAACGCACAACCCCCGTACAAAGCAAAACAACAGTCTCTGCCAAACACTTCAAAAGTGGAAATTTCTACAAGTAAAAATCCGCCCTAATAAAGAAATACTTGGCTGGCGCCAAGTCCTTTAGGACGCAGGTGGCAGCTTAGTATTTCTTATGTCTTACGAGAATGTATGGGAAGTTATACTTTCTATAAGACCAAAAAAACTGCACCCCATCTGCCGGATCATGTCCAGCCATTGGGATGCAACTTAACGCGTACAGCGGCTCCATTTGTCATGCGCTATATTGCAATTCAGCCAAGGACAGATTCGCATCTTGCGCAACCGCGATCTCCTTAACCAGGGATTTGGCCACGAGCTTCTTGAGAACCGGAGACAGATCGATGTCCAGATGCTTGATCTGCGGATGCTCCTGCAACTCCGAGACGCTCCATGGCTGGCTTCGGCTTCCCAGTATCCTGAGGAGCAACGCGCAGCAATCCTTCATCTTCGATACGATGGCGAATTCACATGCCAACACCAGAAGCTGAATGCGCTGCTCCAACGTTTCATCGCTGTGCGTCAATTCGTCGTACAGCTTATATACGCCCGGGTTGATCTGGTATACCTGCTGCCATACGATAACTTCCGGATGAGCGCCGGATTCGATAACCGCGATCCTCGCCCAATGATGCAGGGCAGTCAAGATATTCGTGTAGGCGTCGAGCAGATAATTCTGATTCAGATATTCCTTGCTCTGCGAGTATGTCCTCAGGAACTTGGCGAATTCCTTCAACAGCTTGCGATCGCGCAGCTCCTGATCAAACTGGACTAATCTGTCACGCAAGGAGCGAAGGTATCCGGTTCTGTCGATCCAGATCTCGCCCTTGAGCAGCCATTCGATCACGACGCGCCGATCATCGTCGAACAGCCACTGTTCCAGTCTCTTCGCGCTTACCCGTCTTTCTTGTATCCGGACATCTTCTTTTATATAATGGGAGATAGATTCCGATACAGCATCCTCATCCGTGACGAGCAAGAGCATGATGTCGAAACCGCTCATCAGAGGATCGCTCCGGTTGTCGTTGGCGAACGACAACAAGCTGACGATCCGATCATCAAGTTCATATCTCTCTGTTAAATGCAATTTTGCATTGATCAACGGTTCATGCCCCCCTGGCACAGCAATCCATAAACAATTACTAATTCTACAAATAGGTTTACATTCCTGCATATTCGACATACTTTTATAGAAAAGAGTGAACATTCGATGAAGTTTAAATCTGCCAAGATCAACGAATTTCGAACCTGGGGACTGCTGCTGACCATGACCGGTCTCGGTCTCATGATCATCGGCGCTGGTGCCATTGTTGTCTTCGGCCAGGATGTCGGCAAGATCATCGCATATCTCTTCCTGTTAATCGGCACAATCGCCATGGTTGCCAGTCTGTTCGTATATTTCTGGGCAGGCATGATGTCAACGAACACGATCACAGTTGAATGTCCGGAATGCGGGAAAAGAACCAAAATGATCGGCAAAACGGACCGCTGCATGTTCTGCCATACCATCCTCACCTTCGATCCGAAATACGCCGATCAACAGCAACCGGCCGCAGAAACATCAACTAAGTCCCATTAATCGAGTCCAATAAGAAGAGGCTGTCCAGAAAGTCTGTGTTTGTTGCCTGACAGCGAAAAGAAGTGCCCGAAAATGCCTGATATAAAGGCATCTTCGGGCTTATCTTCGGTCTTATAGAAAGTATAACTTCCCATACATTCTCGTAAGACATAAGAAATACTAAGCTGCCACCGGCGTCCTAAAGGACTTGGCGCCAGCCAGGTATTTCTTTATCCGGCGCGTCAGGATCAACTTCCACTTATCGGACAGCCCCTTCTCATTGCGTTTATCCAATTAATTCGGCCGCACCTGCAACACTTCTTCGATCACTCCCCATATATTCGGGGTTTCAAAGCCTCTGCGCCACGATGCGATCCCGGCCAGATCCAGGCGTTTGACGATCTCCGCACGAGCGCGCATCGAAACCTCGTCTTCGATCCACATCTTGTAGGTGACGCCGTTCTCCTCGTAGCTGACGTAGTTCTGCCCAGTCTCCTCGTCGAACACCGGCGTGAGCCCCTTCTCCTTGATGATGTTTTGGGCGCCTGACATATATAGAGCTCGCGAAGAAACCTTGGTCTTCCCGTCCACGACTTCCTCAGCCCACAACCTCGTATAAAATGGTACTCCCAAGATCATCTTGGATGCCGGTACCCCGTCGTAGGTCATAATATCCTTGATGCCTTTCTCTGCCCAACCCAGCGAAGCAACCGAGCCTGCTACCGGACTGGAAGCCCAGTGCTCGTCATATCCCATCAGAATCATGTAATCCACCGTTTCCCCAAGCGCCTTGCGGTCAAGGAACTGCGACCACATCTCGCTGCCGCCGCGCACGGTGACGTCGATCGAGATGACCAGTCCTTGCTCGTGAGCCAGCGGAGTCAGCTCCCTGACGAACTGCGTCAGCTTGTCCTTATCCTTGAGGTAGACGTTTTCGAAATCGATGTTGATGCCCTGGAGATCATACAGCTCCGCAAAGGCCAGCAATTGCTTGATCATCTTCATGCGAGTGTCGTAGTCAGCCAGCGCCTCGCTTGTGATGTCCGGGTCGAAGCTGTTGCTGAACAGCGCCCATACCTGATAACCTCTGCCATGTGCCCAGCTAACGTAGTTGTGGTCTGCCAGATTCTCCAGATCTCCTTCGCCGTTCTTCAGGTGGAACCAGGTTGGGCTGACCACATTCAACCCGGACATGTCGCCGATCGTGCTCGTGTTGGTCTTGCCATAGGCGGTCACATTCTCCCACGTCAGATTCACCTTGCCGCCCAGACTCTGGAATGGAACGTTCGGCACTTTCCGCTCAACTGGCGGGATATGCACGATGCCTGCTAGCTGAATGTCGCTCTTGAGCACATAGCCCTTGATGCCGCTCGACTGCTGAACGATGTACCAGCCATCCTGCTCTCCCCAGATCGTCACTTCCTCCCCATCCTGCAGATCCACATAGATCGGAGCCTTGATCGATGGAGCCGATCGGAGGGCTGCAGGGGATTCACGTTCTGCGATCACCGGGACGACGCCTCGCTGGACAGCGTCGCCTTGCTTCATGATGTGGACGACGCCGCTCTCTTCATCCTGGTCGATCTGGATGCCATAATATTCGAGCAACGGCTCGATTGGCATGTAGACGACATCGTCGACGACTTCAACCGGATAACGCAGCGTCATCGGTTCTTCATTCAGATAGGCGGTAAGTTGGTCTGTTTTGAAACGAATGACCCGATCCTCCGTCGTCAGGATCACGGAGCTTCCGGAATCCGATTCCTCATAGGCCAGATACGGATCGATGAATTGCTGCACGAATATAAGTGGCAACTGCAGCGCTTCACCTTCTCCTCTGGCGGATATGTCATACAACTCCCCCTTGTAGGAGATCGGGACTTCGATTCCGCCAAAGTCGAAGGCGACCCTCTCCTCGTTGGGCTTGTTGTCGATCCAGACTTTGTATACGAGAAAAACAGAATACATAATCCAGGCCAGAGCCGCCGTCACCATCAGAAATCTCATCCAACTCCATGCCCTGGAAGGTTTCTTCTTCACGGAAACTCTGGGGCCAATAGGGTGATCCACCGTTTCACATCCTCTCCCATATAGATGTGGCAATTCGCCAGTTTACATGAATCATCTGCGCAAAAATGCAAAGACGTGTTGCTGTGACAACAACACGTCCATTATACATGATCTTCCGGTCTATGGGATTGGCAATATTCAGTTAGTGAACGGATGACGTTTTCTCGAGACATTGCGGACATGTTCCGTAGATCTCCATGCGATGGCCTCTCACGGCGAAACCGGTGTCTCGCTCAACTTCCCGCTCCAACTCGGTAATCGGTGTATGATCGAACTCGTAATCAACGATCGTTCCACATTTATCGCAGATGACATGATAGTGATCGTGCATATCCGCATCGAACCTGCTCGCTCCGTCACCATATGTCAATTCCCGAACAAGTCCGGCCTCGACAAACACTTTGAGGTTATTGTAGACCGTGGCCACACTCATATTCGGGAAATCCGGCTCCAGGGATCTGTAGATTTCGTCTGCGCTCGGATGCGTCATAGATTCCAGCAGATAAGTCAGGATCGCTTGTCTCTGAGGCGTCATCCGAATACCGGTCATTTTTAACTTCTGCAAAGCGTGTTCGACTTTCGAGGACATCACGCTTCACCACCTTTACATTTACGATTATTATTATTTTATAATTATTCTTATTGTATGACCTCGCCAAGCAATTTGTCAACCAAATCGCCCAAAACATTCGTCAGTTATCAACAACTTGTCATTTTACCCAGAATCAAAAGTCGTTACAAGAGGCAAAAGGTGATCTATTCCCGATAATAAGAGATGTCAATATCGCCATTATTGGTTTCTGTCTCAATGCTGTACGTCCCTTGACCGATCTGGCCTTCGATCCGGCCACGCGAAATCTTGAGCCACGAAATCGTCGTGCTGAAATCACCGGCATTTCTTTCGCCTCTGATGCGGTAATCTCCCTGTTCCGGCACTTGCAGCGAGATGTCTCCGTTATTCGTTTCCACTTCCCAATCTCCGCTTACGGAAGGGGAGCGAACTACAACATCGCCATTGTTGGACTTGATCTTGAGTGTGGATACCGCGCCGGATACCTCCACATCGCCATTGCGCGTGAGGATATCCATTTCTCCTCCTGTATTCAGCACCGTGATGTCGCCGTTTCCCGACTCTACCTTAAGCTGGCGGCTTGCATCCAGGTTACGCACGATGACATCCCCATTGCTCAGATCAATCTCGTAGTCGAGCATCCGGTCGCGAGGAATGGTGACGGTGACATCGATATGAGCCGTAATTCGCCAGAACCATTGCCGATACCGCTTGCTGGAGACATGAATCTCCATCGTCTCTCCCTGCTTGACCTCAACGCCGGACTCCGACTCCACTTCCTGCACCTGCTCTTCGCTTAGCAAGCTAAAATAGTTGACCACCGACTCGATGACCAACTCCTCCGTATCTCCGGATTGCACGATGACATCGCCATTCGTGTTAGTGATGCGGATCTTGCTGGTGTTATCGGGGATCGCGTATGTTTCTGCCGGTCGCTCGTATTGCTTGAATCCGTATTCCCAGAATCTCCAGTTCTCCGCATTCAACTTGCCCTCGCCGAAACCGGTGAGCAACAACGCGATGAATGTAATCGCAAGGGCGCTGAAGATCGAACCGAAGGAAAACCTCAGCTTCTTGTCCGGACTGCGATAGATGAGACTGAGGAGGATGACCTCCATGCCGAGCACGATAAATATAAGCGGCCACCAATCCAGGAACATGCGCAAATATTGAGTATCCGATGTCTGATCGACCACAAGTGCAACCCCGGTTGCAATCAGCAGGAGCGCTGCTGTGTATCTGCCCATCTGTATCATATTCGAGCACCTTCCATATCCCAAGCTGGACCGGCAGCCAAACGACAGGAGGAGGCGGACCGAACCGGTAGACGTTCCGCCTCTTGCTTCTTGCATGAATTACAAGCTGTTGATTGCATCGACGATCAATTTGTTGACCAGTCCCGGATTCGCCTTGCCCTTCGTTTCCTTCATTACCTGACCAACCAGGAAGCCGATCGCTTTCTCCTTGCCGGCTTTGAAGTCGGCGACGGACTGCGGATTGCTCGCGACGACCTTCTCCACGACGGCCTTGATCGCGCCTTCGTCGTTGATCTGTACGAGACCTTTCTCCTCAACGATGCCTTGCGGCGATTTGCCTGTCTCGAGCATTTCCTTGAAGACTGTCTTCGCGATCTTGCCGCTGATCGTTCCTTTCTCGATCAAGCCGATCATCTCGCCAAGGCCTTGCCCGGTTACCTTCACCTGGCTGAACTCCAGGTTGTTCGCATTCAGATAGCCGAGCAGATCTCCCATGATCCAGTTAGAGACGGCTTTGGCATCCTTCGTATAGTTCAGGCTGTCCTCGAAGAAATCAGCCAATTGCTTCGAAGCCGTAATGACCTCTGCGTCGTAGCTCGGCAATCCGTATTCCTGCACATATCTCGCCTTGCGCAAATCCGGCAGCTCCGGAATCGAGGCGCGGACGCGAGCCTTCCACTCGTCGTCGATATGCAGTCGAACCAGGTCCGGATCAGGGAAATAGCGATAGTCATGCGATTCTTCCTTGCCGCGCATCGAGTAGGTCTTGCCAGTCTCATCGTCGTAGCGGCGCGTCTCCTGCACGACTTCTCCGCCGCTGTCCAGGATGTCGGCCTGACGCCACTCTTCATACTCGAGACCGCGCTGCACGCTGCGGAACGAGTTCATATTCTTCAGCTCGGTGCGCGTGCCGAACTTCTCCTGTCCGTAAGGACGCAGCGAGATGTTCGCGTCACAGCGCAGAGAGCCTTCCTCCATCTTCACGTCGGACACTTCACAATAGAGCATGATCGCGCGCAGCTTCTCCAGATAGAGACGCGCTTCCTCCGGCGAACGGATGTCCGGCTCGGAGACGATCTCGATCAGCGGCGTGCCGACGCGGTTGAAGTCAACCAGCGAAGCGATGCCGCCGTCCACGTGCGTCAGCTTGCCTGCATCTTCCTCCAGGTGCACGCGCGTGATGCCGATCCGCTTCGTCTCCCCGTTCACTTCGATGTCGATCCAGCCGTTCTGGCCGATCGGCTGATCGTACTGGGAGATCTGGTACGCCTTCGGCGAGTCCGGATAGAAGTAATTCTTGCGGTCAAACTTCGCATCGGTGGCGATCTCGCAGTTGAGCGCCATCGCCGCCTTCATCGCGTACTCAACGGCCTGCCTGTTCAGCACCGGCAGCACGCCCGGATGGCCGAGGCAGACGGGGCAGGTATGGGTATTGGGCGGCGCGCCGAACGAGGTCGAGCAGCCGCAAAAGATTTTCGTCCTGGTATGAAGCTCAACGTGGACCTCCAGACCGATGACGGTTTCGTACTTGCTCTGCGTAGCTGTCATGTGATGAACCTCCTGTACGGATCACGCCGCTTACAGCGACGGACGAAATTTGTGATATTCCGTGCTTCTCTCGAATGCATGGGCGACGCGCAGCACCGTGGATTCGTCGAACGCCTTGCCGATGATCTGCAGGCCGATCGGCAGGCCATCCGCCTGGCCGCAAGGCACGCTGATCGCCGGTACGCCCGCCAGGTTAACCGGGATCGTGCAGATGTCGTTCAGATACATCGTCAGCGGATCATGAATCTTCGACCCGATCTTGAACGCCGGCGTCGGGGCGGTCGGCCCGATGATGACGTCATATTGCTCGAAGGCGCGGTCGAAGTCCTGCTTCACGAGCGTGCGCACCTTCTGCGCTTTCAGGTAGTAGGCATCGTAGTAGCCGGAGCTGAGCGCATACGTTCCCAGCATGATGCGGCGTTTCACTTCCGGACCGAATCCTTCGCTGCGCGATTTCTCGAACACCTCCAGCAGGTTGCCGGCATTCGGCGAACGCACCCCGTAGCGGATGCCGTCGAATCTCGCCAGGTTCGAGGAAGCTTCGGACGAAGCGATGATATAGTAAGCGGCGATCGCATATTCCGTATGCGGCATGGAGATCTCTTCCCAAGTGGCGCCGAGCGATTCGAACGTCTTCAGCGCGTTCTGAACCGCCTCTTTGACCGAAGGGTCGATGCCTTCGCCCATATATTCCTTCGGCACGCCTATCTTCAGGCCTTTGACATCGCCGTTCAATGCACTGACGTAGTCCGGGATGTCCACGTTCGCCGAAGTCGAGTCGAATCGGTCATAACCGGCGATGCTCTGCAGGACGTAAGCGGCGTCTTCGACGTTCTTGGTCAGCGGCCCGATCTGATCGAGCGACGAAGCGAAGGCGACGAGACCATAGCGGGACACGAGACCGTAGGTCGGCTTCAGACCAACGACGCCGCAATAGGCTGCCGGCTGGCGAATCGAGCCGCCCGTGTCCGAACCGAGCGCGAAGTAGACTTCGCCTGCGGCAACGGCTGCAGCCGAACCGCCGCTCGAGCCTCCAGGCACATGCTCCGTGTTCCATGGATTGCGCGTCAACTGATAGGCGGAGTTCTCGTTGGAGCCGCCCATTGCGAACTCGTCCATATTGAGCTTGCCGATCGTTACCGTGTCTGCTGCTTTCAGCTTCTGCATGACTGTCGCGTCATAGATCGGCACATAATTGGCCAGCAGCTTGCTGGCGCAGGTGGTGATCAGCCCCTCGGTGACGATATTGTCCTTGATGCCCGCGGGCAACCCGAACAACAGCCCCCGCTTCTCGCCGCTGGCGAGCTTGTCGTCCAAGCGTCTCGCAGCCGCGCGGGCACCTTCTTCATCGACGCGCATGAAGGCGCCGACCTTGCCATCCACGGCCTGAATGCGCGCCAGAGAAGCGTCCACGAGATCCGATACCGAGAGTTCCTTGTTCGTCAAGCGGTTATGTATATCCTGTAATTTCAAATCAAATAAAGACACGTTCGCTCCTCCTTCCGCTATTCGATGACGGCCGGAACTTTGAATTGTCCGTCTTCTTCATCCGGCGCGTTCAGCATCACTTTCTCGATCGGCAGCGATTCGCGAGGCTCGTCCTCACGCATCACGTTCACCAGAGGGAGCACGTGGCTCGTCGGTTGTACGTTGCTCGTATCGAGTTCATTTAACTTGTCCATATACTTCAGAATGGCGTTCAGCTGCTCGGTGAAGGTTTCCTTCTCTTCTTGCCGCAGCTCCAGCCTGGCCAGCTTGGCCACGTGTTCAACATCCTGGATCGAGATACTCATGGCTCTATACCCTCCTGACATTCATCCCATCTACATTCTAATTATTATAGCTTACCGGACATACCAACTCAATTATTGGCAGGAAAATCATGCGGTGTTGCCTGGCGTCGGCGGTCGGGTTCTCAGGTTATAAAAGGGATTGAAACCCCTTTTTTGCGACGAGCGTTTCAATCCCCGTGATACGTTCCATACTTCGATTATCGGCTGATGAAGAATGGCAGGTTGTCCAAGCCGAGCAGCCGGGCGTATGTAAAAACTTGACCTTTGTGATGGATTTCGTGCTCCTTGGCCATCTCCAGGAGCGCCCGTCCCGACATCTTCATCGAGGCAAATGTCACTCCCCGCTCCAATTCAGCAGCAGACAGCGATTCGAGATTGGCCAAAGTCGCGTCGGTCAGCTCCTTGACGATCGACTTCAGCTCGCTTGCCGAAGCCACACTTTTGACCTGATCTGCCGGCTTGCGCTCGCCTTCCTTAACGATCCCGGAGAACATATGGGTCGAACCCACGATATGCAGCACCAGCTCCGACAAGGACATCGCGTTCTCCCAAGGCTTGTATGACAGATGTTCATCGGTAAACAGTTCCACCAGTTGCTGCAGTGCCTTGCGATGGCTAAGCCAGACCGAAATATACATTTGAATGTTGTTCATTGCGATCTTCCTTTCTGCTTCATGTGATGTCGATATGGACCGGTTAGGCTGTCCTGTAATTATCTTATCCTACTCGATGATCCGACTCAATCGGGGTTCGGTCGGCGTACCGCATGAATTAGCGCGTTTATGATAATTTGAATATCCCTAGCGGAGAGAAACAAAGATCAATATCGACGCATCACCCTGCTGCAGGCCAACATGGCAATCTATATCACAGCGTCCTACAGCATCAGTTCCATGGTGAGTCTGCAGGTTATAATCCTAAGCACATGTCCGGATCACAGCGAACCGGCGGCCAGCAAGACCAGCCACACCATGCACATAAGCAGGCAATAACCTTTCCGCTGAACAGGCTTCAACCCTCCTAACAGAAGAAAAACCGTTCTCACACATTGTCCTTGACGACTCAGCGTAAAACGGTTCTATCGGTGATATTCATTTCGCAGACGCACAACATATGGACACTGTTCACGCATCAGATCCACGCGCGAAGATTCACTTGCTTGATGAAATCTTCACGCGACTGAACTTCCTTGGACTTCGCATCAGCAGGCTCCTCGCCGCCGTTCATGATCCGTCTGAAGAGCTCCTCGTTGCGAGTGGCGAGCGCATAGTCGATCAGCATCTCACGCTCGATCCGATCCGCTTCATTCTTCAGCAGAACTTCTTCAAGCTCGATATCGGAAGCAGGCACGTATACATGCTTGCCCAATTTCGGTATTCTCACGACGTAGTCGAAAGCATTGTCGGCATTGCGGTCATATGCGATGATATATCCGTACTCACCTATTGGCAAGTTTTGCTCAAATTGATCTGCAACAAAATACACCTTCTGTCCGAGTCGATACATAGGCTCCCCCTCCAATCTCGACTGTCACTTACTATTTGTTATTACTATATATACTACACCAAAACCATTTCAAGTGTCCATTCCCGATGAATTTCAGTTGCTGTCAATATCTCATTGGTCGTACCCTTCATTTTTTTGGACTTTTATTCTTCTTGGTGAAAACATTCCTTAACATCACTTACAAACCAAATAATGGGTTTGTAGTTTCTGGCGAACTTAGTGT
>Ga0207747_1002261_pt1 | contig 11073 bp, 24 predicted proteins | sample HigsolmetaGSP11D_FD_184839 | JGI IMG/M metagenome (GOLD analysis project Ga0207747, IMG submission 184839) | High solid enriched microbial communities from the Joint BioEnergy Institute, USA - SP1-1-D (SPAdes) | ecosystem: Engineered > Bioreactor > SSF (Solid state fermentation) > Aerobic >...
GGTAAAATCCTCAAGGTGGCTATCCGAAAACGCACAAGCGTTCAAGCTCTTCTCGGAGCCTGGACGCTTGTGGTGAAAGAAAGCGGAAGACGGGACTCGAACCCGCGACCCACACCTTGGGAAGGTGATAGGCAGTTTTGGAACTGGATGAAAATGGGCTGAAAAGCATTGGTATAAGTGGATTTCAAAAATCGGTTGTATGATTGCATAGGATGAAAAATGGTCAACAATGAAGAATTTCGTCAACATTTCGTCAACAAGTCAACATAAAAAATAGATGATCAGTGTGCTCGTTCAAAAGAAAAAAAGCCCTAATACGAGGGCTTTTTCACGTAGCTGCTGTTCATAATTCGAATAGTCCGAGGAGTTGCGGGAACCCAATCGATCAGGCCCCTTTTCTTCAATTTTTCCAAGTATCAATGTATAGCACTCAGCGATTTCAAATCGCAATTCCGCTGGATATCCCGGATAGACGGAGAATAATTGTTTTTTCGATATACCTCTTTATGTAGGTGAGAATTTGCTCTTCTGTTTCCTCAATACGCTGTGCCCGCGGCCGAAAGTCGTTTGATTCCATACGCCAATCCATGGTTATGCCCCCTTTTTGATCTTGCAGAGATGTCCAATGGAAAGAATGTTTGCCAGCTTGAATGTCCGAAACTGCCGGCGGGTGTAGCAATATGCTTTTATGGATCTGCTTTTATGGATCCTTCCTCTACATTTAAAACTTTAATGATACGCTGTGATATTTTTCCTTTTTCGCTCATGTAGATCATTTCCAGACGTTCGCCGGTTTCCGCGGCATTCAAAAGCGAACCTTTCATCAATATCACCTCATATACCGAATGTTTGTTCTTGTTATAATACGAACACATATTCTTTTCAAGGGTATTTTTCGAACGTTTATTCGTATATAATAGGAATGAGGTGACAGAAATGTGAAGTAAAAACCAAAGCAAAATAACTGAAGGTAGCAATTTAAGATGGGAAGGTAGCCGCATGATGCTGCCGGAGCATGTCCGGGCCCTGCGACAACGTGAGTTCGAGAAAACCAAAGTTGATAAGCCGATCCTCGACGATCAGGATGGGAAATCATCGGGCAAAGACTGCAACTGGCCATACATACGGGAGACCCGGTTACGATTAAGTACTATAAGAATGGATTTTTTGAGGAAATATCGGGAACAGTTACATATTTTGACAATCAGCTTAAACGGATTAAAGTGTCAATAAATGAGAGGGATATCGAGTGCTGTGGGTTAAGGATATCTTGGCGGTAAAATAAAAAGAGCAGGAACCCCCCGCTCCTTAGAAGTGGTGACGTCGATCACCAGCAACCTTGGTTGATCGAATTATATAATAATTCTCACATTTCGTCTACTTTGCCTTCTCTTTTTCAGAAACCAGATTCCTTGTGAAATTTGGCTTTTAAGGCTCGTTATCATGCCCGCAGAGTCTCCATGTCAAATTGATTTTTGGTACTTTCATTACAATTATCTATCTAAACCCATTTTTGCAATTTTTTACAGTTTTTCTGTAAATACACCTCAACTAAAAAAGTAATATTTCTTTAACTGTCTTTAAATGTTCGATATCATATTTGTTTGATTCTTTTTCTAGATATTTTATCGATTCTTCTATAGAACATGCTTTTTTATAAGGACGATTTGATGTCATAGCATCAATAGAATCTGCGATCATTACAATTTTTGCTTCTTGAACTATATCTTCCGAGGTTAAACCATTTGGATATCCACTCCCATCAAGACGCTCATGATGCTGATAAATAATATTCAAACACAATGGATCTAGATCATAACTAGATAATGTATTTTTTCCTAACTCACAATGCTGTCTCATTAGCTGGATCTCGAATTCATCAAGGGTAGTTCCTTTATTAATAATTTTCTTTGGTATAAGTAATTTCCCCACATCATGAAACAGGGCGCCTAAGCAAATTGTTCGTAGTTTTGTATCACTATATTCACTTTTTGCTGCAATCATAATAGAAAGAATTGCTACATTAATTGAATGCGTGTAAAGCCAATCAATGTAATTTGCTAGTGCATTACAGTATATCCCCCATGGTTTTTCTCTAGATTCAATAATTTGCGTTTTTAACACATTCGATGCTTTTGAAAATATGTGATTATTCCTATGATTTATGTGAGATTTCAATTTTTGTATGTCTTTATTGACTCTTTCTTCCACTTTTAATGAATCATCTATTTCTGTTAAGGAAATACCATGTTTGTATAAAAGATTTTTGATATTCGGTGTTATTTTAGTATTTTTCGATAATAAAAGGCGACCTTTGTTATCAAATATATCTCTTTTTAATTCTCTCAATTTCTTTCCCTCCATTAAGAAACAATATATTCATTTTGTTGCATTACATTAAATTTAAAAAGTCAATATACACAAGCCTTTTGTGATATATTTATAACGTTATTTGGTGAAATATTAAATTCTATCTAATTCTTTTTTCACTAATTTTATACAAATTAATACATAAAGGTTGTGATGATTACTTGAGAGTTGAGCCAATACGAAGTAAAGAGAAAATTAAACTAATGTACCAATTACTAAAGGGTAAGGATATGAGATATGCGGTCCTTTTTAAACTGGGAATTAACACTGGATTAAGAGTCAGCGACATCATTTCGCTCAGAGTTTGTGATATTTTCACAAAAGATATGGACTTTAAAGATCATCTTGTACTGGTTGAACAAAAAACAAAAAAAAATAAAATTATCTTACTTAACAAAACCGTTAGAGAATGTTTAAAACAATATATTGATACTAATGATCTTTCGTATAGCGATTATTTATTTTATAGCCGTAAGGGAGGACATATTGGTCGAGTACAAGTATACAGGGTTCTTAAAGAAGCAGCTGAGGCATTAGGAATTGAACATTTTGGTACACATAGTATGCGTAAGACTTGGGGATATTGGACGTATAGACTATCTAAATATAACATTGGGTTGATAATGGATACATTTAACCACAGTTCACCATCGGTAACATTAAGGTATATAGGGATAAATCAAGATGAAAAAGACGCACTTTATTCATTAGTTCAGTTATAAAAATATGGTATTATAGAAGTGATTTTTAAACTTAGTTCAAAAGTAACAAAATGAATATATTGTAACATTAAACTTTTTACGTATTTCAAATTGACTGTTTAATTAATAATAGTTTGCACGTCAATAGCTACTAATAAGCACAAGCTACATCAAATAATTAAAAGATTTCCAGTTTGGTCCGGATTACGGCCGGTCTGCAACCACTTAAGCACATACTCCATATCCCCGATCATACTGTTAATTAATGAAATATCAACCCGATCCTGTTCGGTGAGCTTACTTTTGTTTTGGTACTTGTCCTTCAAAGCATGAAGTTCCCGCAACGACTTTCTATATTCAAAGAGCAAGGTTCTCACTATATTTCCCCCTTTATTTTTGCCTCAGCGCACCCCTGTGCCGCTCGTATCTCGGCCGGTTAATTCCCATAAGGCCTTTTATGTCGGATTCGGTTAAACGCTCTGATTTGCTCTGATTTGCCCTGCTGTGACCGTTGTCGGTGTTTCTTTTTCTTACCGTAGCCTGTCACTTCCCGATACTGTCGCTTCCATTCTTTTAATTGCTCTTTCATGTCTGGCCCATGCTTCACACCCCTTTTGAACAAATAAAAAAGGGCACCAAACAAACGCTATTGCGTTCATTCAGTGCCCTCGGTTGTTCCGATAAGCAAGTATTTATTATATTTCAATTTTAACTAAGAAAAAATGTTGAATCAATAGCTTCCAATAAAATGAAAAAACCGAAACAACTTGTATAAAATGAGTTTAAACGACTGTCTACACTAATATTCCAAATGGAATTTTTCTTTCATTTTTAAAAAATGCGGCGTCTCCTCCTAATAGCAAAAATAGCTAAGATTAAGAAGAATGGAATGCGTCTTCTTCCAAATGGGGTACGAATAATCATTGCTCGTGATGGATCCATTCCATCAAAGATCCCTCTATGAACTCGTCCATAACGATCTCTAACTTCGACAAGTTCGCCACGATATCTCATAAGGTTATTCATTATTTTCCCTCCTTCCAGTTTCAATTGTCATATTCCTATTAACAAAGGACAGAAAGATGATGATCTGTCCTTTATTCTTATGCATTTCATGTTCTCATACTAGGGGTTAATAACCACCTGTAAATGAAGTTCCTACAATGATGAGCAAGATGAATAACACAACGATCAAAACAAAAGAAGCTCCCATTAGATTTCACCTCATTCCATTTTTATACAAGTTTTTACCTTTTGACTTATCTTATCCAACAAAGGATGTACCAACAATAATTAGTAGGATAAACAACACAACAATCAATACAAAAGTAGAGCTAAGCCCACTTGAATAACCGCCGTCGTATCCATAACCGCAGTATCCACAACCTGAAGACCAACCCATCGTATTCACCTCCATGAAGATTATTAAGATTGTTATACAATCCTTATTAATAAGTTATGCTTCTAATAAAAAGTCTAAGTAGACAAACGTATAAATTGAAAGAAAAATAACGAACTTGTCTAGTGGATTTTTTTATATTTACCAAAGAATCCCTCAAATATCATATAAACAAGTAAAAGCGTATGCTTATTAGCATACGCTTTTACGGAGGTAATGGAGATTTGGAGGCTCATTATAAGTTATGCTTCTAATAAAAAGTCTGATTAGACAAATATATAATTTGAAAAAAATAATGAACTTGTCTAGTAGATTTTCTATATTTACCAAGGCTTTTCTAGCATACGAGTATCTTATATCATGATTCGCGTTCATTCAGTGCCCAGGTTGTTCCGGTAGCAAAATTAACAGCATTTTTCATTACCTTTCTTGGATGATTCTGCTTGCCGATTAATTAAATCCATCAATGTTGGTTTCCCTTTATTGAGTTCGTGATTGATCTCCTTTATCATTATCATCCAATCATCGTAACTGATTTCTTCCATGGTCAGCTTCCTTTCTTAAAATGATTTGCTGCTGGACATGTCGCCAGGTGTGATCGTAATATGACGTATTAATTAATTTGATAATATCTTTTTGCTATTTCAAACAGGAATGGCGTTTCCACTGCATAAAATGGATAATCTTTATTATATTTACTTCTGTATTCTTAATAGACTTTACGAATAATGCCATCCCCTAAAACTCCTGTTTTTCTCCATTCTGTTATTTCAATAAATCCTTGCTTCAATTCTTCATCAGATAGTTCGGAAATTAGTTCATCAATTCGTTTCATAAATGATTCCATCCTTTATCGCATAGTTTTGGTCTACTTTTCCATAAAACTGATTTCGCAATGGGTCGGTTTCCCGTTCTGCCAGGTAATGACTTGCTTCCCAAACTCTGTCCCTGGCTTCGTCACTTTTCGTCCGACCGAATATTTGTTAATGGCGACACCACTACATATCCGCGGCGCTCCAGATCCTGAATGGCCAGAATAGCTTCCAGTTTTGTATGCCGGTGAATGGTAACTGTCTGCTGCGTTGTTACGGACATTTGAAATACTCCTCCCCTAAAACTCGCTTTATCTTTTCAAACGTCTTTGGACCGATACCAGGAGTTTCGGGCAGTCTATCCGCAGCCATGCGCCTTTTTCGGTCCAGAGATACAAAACTGAAACGAATTTAAGGCTGTCGTCAAATTGACGTGACCCTTTGAATTGTTTCAGATCATCACCAGTAAGAGCGAAAAAGTGTTTTCCTTGGACATATCGATCTGCGTTCCGTTGAAAATTACGATTGATGATTTTGGGATCCGTTTTGAACGACTCTGCCAACTGCATTGTGGTTAAAACTCGTTGACCATTTTGTACGATTGGTTGCAATTGCATTTAATGACCTACTTTGTAGGACTTTCCTCACTTCCTGTCGAATATTGTTATTGTTACAAATTTTGGCATTATCGAAGGGTACATTGTATCTCCTATTGACAACGACAATGAATTATTAGAACAGATAAGCAAAACTGTTTTTGAAATCAACTTAGATAAACTTATAACTGAATCGAAAAAAGTTATATATTCCAATCAAGAAGACAGTTCAGATAGCATTCAACCTAATCATAAATTTGAGCATATTTTCATTAGAGATGCTGTTTTGACTCCGTTTGTAAATCACGAATCAAAAATAAATTTCAAACAGTTGATTTTATTTCCTGACCAAATTGTTGGATTGACTACTTCAGCTGATTTATAACGGGCTCCACATCTTGCTGCATCATTTGAAAACTTAAATTATACACAGCCGTCGTTGCCGCGGCGGCTTTCTTTTCAAGAGCAGCGACACGTTTTTCGAAATCGGCGATACGATCTTCGCTGTTCATTCAGCTCACCTCCTTGGATTTGTGTGCATTTTTTACACAATTATCATCAAAAAAATAGTCCAATCAAAACCGAGATGATAACCTAATAATTTTGCAACTTTTACGCTTGGGGTAAGACCATTCTTAATCTTAGTGTAATAAGAACGATCGATGCCAGCTAGATCAGCAACATCTTGATGGGAATAACCTAGCAGTTCACGCCGCTGAACTAGAATCTTCTTTTTCATTTTTTCACCACCTTCGTGCAATTTCTACACTAATTGGAATGTGCATATTTTCACTTATAATATAGGCAAATAGAAATAGGAGAATCATTATGGGATATGGAGACCGCTTTAAAAACCTAAGAGAATCAAGGAAGTTATCGCAGCAACAGTTGGCAGATGCCCTGAACATCAATCGTTCAACTTATGCACGATATGAATTGGGGCAGACCCAACCTGACTTTGAAACATTAGAAAAGATGGCGTCTTTTTATGATGTCTCAGTCGATTATCTTTTAGGCAGAAAAAGCAGCGAGCATAAAGCAGATCCAAATGATGATTATGACTCTTTGGCAGAGATAAAAAAGATCCTCCAAGAATACAACGTAGAAAGCTTTGGCATGTTTGACATTAATGAGTGGAAAAACCTTTCGAGGGAGGATGTCGAGGAAATTAGACGACACTTCGAATGGGTAGCGCATAAAGCAAGAGAACGCAACGAAGATAATGGCTAAAAATAAGCAATGTAGAGAGGAGATTTGCGATGGATCAGAAGTTAGACCTCATCCTTAAGAAGTTAAATTCACTGGAATCCGGTCAAAAAGAACTCGGCCAAATTGTCAGAGCAATCCGTGACCGCCAGGAAGAATCTGATGCGAAACTTGATTCCCTTTCAATGGATGTACATCATGTTCACGGAGAAATTGCCGTCGTCAAAGAAAAAATCAAATGAAGGGGTAATCTTTGTAAACCGCAAAGTCGTCGATACTGAATATGAAGTGAATCTATTAAAACAGCGAAAGCAGTAATTAACTTACTCCACTACATCTAGAAATATCGCAACTATGAACAAGATACAAATGTGTAAAATCAGTGTATCTTTTTCTTTTAAATATAAATCGAACTAATGTTTGTGTATTGTGGGGGCTACGACAATGCTGACGACGACTACCTTGCTGGGGGATTGGGTTACAAAGTTTTATAAGCGCCTACGGATCTATCATCCGAAAGAGATTAATGAAGAATACATATGCCGGCAGCTCCGCATTTTTTTAAAGAGAAAAACGGCGCCGGCATCGTATGAAGTTGTTGGCCGGTACCAGGGAATTAATATCGACTCAAGAGCAGCGCCTGATGAGCAAAGAATTATGTTTTTCCATGAGTTATGCCATATTCTCCGACATTGCGGGAATCAGCTGCTAATGCCAGAGATGTTCCGGCAGCTTCAGGAATTTGATGCAAATAATTTTGCTCGGATCGCTGCAATACCGAATCATATGCTGAATATTGATTTTAATTCTATCGATATTGTCGCTCAAATGGTCGAAATATTCCATGTCCCAAGTAAAATTTATGAAGATAGAATCTATCAAATAAAAAGCCGAGTAGACGTTAAGATGCTTTTATATGAAAATCTTTATTTGTTGTAACATCTCTTAGTTCATTAAAATGGGGATAATTATGGGCCTTTTTGAGTTTTTTAAGAAAATAGCCGGATCAAGTCATCAGATGATTTAAATGATCATGATGAGATTTCTCAAAATAATATTATCAAAGAAGAAAGTGAAGAAGATTTTAGTGATACTACAAGTGATTGTATTGAAGTGAGTGTTACTGTCGAAATCCAGAAGAAATACTTGATGTAGAATATGAATTCATCAAACCTTTTGATCGATATAAAGATAAGATATTGGATTGAATAATTACTGGGATCTCGATGACTCAAAATACATGCATAATTACAATGCGTATGAAAATCACTTTTGCCCTTACTGTGGCTTTGTTTTTGAAAAACAATGACGAGAAAAAGAAAATGTCCCAATTGTGATGAAACTTTCTACGTAAGAAGAAATTATCACTCTGACAAAAAGCTGGTAATTGAAGCAGAACGGATAGACGAATTGGAAAATGATAATAATACATACTTTCAATATATCAGTGACGTTAATTGGACTATTGATAAGGCTTGGAGACTTGGAGCAACTGACAAAGATTATTTAGAGATAATTAGTCTTTCGCCTAATAGGCGTATGCATGACGTTTTATGGAGACTATGCAATGAGAAAGCACTTAAACATTTTTCAGAGATGCAAATGGGGTTTTATACAAGAATTAGATATGAAATGGCAACAATACTCGAAAGAGAAGAGCGTCATCTCGCTGCATTAAAAATGTATTTGGCCGTATTTTATCTTGAAGCAAATGGTCCGAGAAATACTGCTATGCCATTAACAGATGAATTTCCACCTTTTTCAAAACAGAACATATTTATTGTTCCAAGATTGATTGTTGATATTGAAGATCATAGTGAAAAGTTGAATATAAGTTATGAAGAACTCAAATCACTGTTTTTCCAATCCATTGAAACTGGATACGAAACTCTTCTCATTACTACACCAGAACAAGCGTGGGAAATGTCTTGGAAAAATCTAAAGAACGTGAACAATTATTAGAAGACTGGAGAAACAGAGAACCAAACGGATACGAAAAGGTAATTAGAGCAGAAGAAATGTTTAAAGAAAGCACCAGTAAAGCAGAAGAGATCATTTCTTTGCTTGAAGATGCTATAAAAGAAGATATCAGTAACAACTTCAAGGCAAGGGCTCATAATTACTCGGCCAAATTTATACGGAATGCAATAAGAAAAAGGCATTGGATAATTTTCAAAAGGTTAAATTATAATGATAAGATTGGTGTTAAAAGAATAATAAAAAAGTTAGAGTCTGAGTTACAGGAGAAGGAATAGGCCCATCGCGGGCTTTTTCTTAGAACTCAAAACAGAACATACATTCCAAGAACAAATATTCTTTAAAGGGGGGTAAGTTCGATGGAAGACAAAAACAAAAAAGATCCAGAGCAAAAAACCGTACCAATCCCCGTATTGTCTAAAATCCATATCGTTAACGGCCGCATGATTGCCTTGGTGGAGAAAGTAATTGATACACCGGTTGAATGGCTGGAAGATGAAGAATAATTGTATTACCACCATACTACTGCACTACAAAGTTTTGCATCTATGATTAGGCAAGGAGGTTTAAACAATGGCAAGCATTCAAAAACGCGAAGAAAATTCATTTTTACTGGTTGTCGAAGTCGGCTACGGTGCGAATGGAAAACGGCTGAGAAGGACAAAAACCATACATGTTAATGATCCATCATTACTTAAGAAAAAGAAAAAACTCAACGACTATTTAAATGATGAATTGACAAAATTCAAAATTGAAGTTGAAGCTGGCGAATACATTGCACCTGAAAAAATGGTACTCTCTGAGTTTGTAAAGGAATGGGAGAAAAAATATGCGGAGGAGACTCTGTCAGGAGGAACATTAAACAACTATCTCAGCAACATTGGAAATCACATCCTCTCGACTCTCGGGGATATGAGATTAGACCAAATTAAAACAATCCACATTGTAAACCTCTTAAACAACCTCCAGCGCGTTGACGGAACTGGGGAAAACTCTATTCATGTCAAACAATATACATTCAGCGTAATAAAGAATATCATAAGCAGAGCGTTTGAATGGAAACTTATTAAAAGTAATCCGGTTGATGGCGTCAAAAAACCAAGAAATAAAGACGAGGAAATGCATAAGGTTAATGTATATGACGAGGATGAAGTCGAGATGCTATTTACAGCCGTTCAGTCAGAACCCATACATTGGAGAATATTCACGTCACTTGCATTGGCTGGAGGATTACGTAATTGAGAATTGCTTGGTTTAGAGATACCTAAAATTAATTTTGAGGACCAAACGATTGAAATAGACCAAACCATTGTGATGGGAAAAAATGACAAGCCTGAAATCAAATCAACTAAAACCAAAAAGTCAGCACGTCTTATCTCGCTTCCTAAGACTGTTATGGATGAGCTGAAATTTTATGTAAAATATCTCGAAAAAGAAAAAGAAAAAATGGGCGCTGCATATGAACAAGAACACCAATGGTTGTTCTGCAATGAATATGGTCATCATCTTTATCCAACCACTCCAAGCAAGTGGTGGGCCCGGTTTGTAAAAAATGCCGGAGTAAGGCATATTCGCCTTCACGATCTCAGACACACCTCGGCTACCCTTTTGATTAACCAGGGCGTGCATGCGAAGATAATATCCGAAAGACTCGGCCATGCTGACATCGGAATTACAATGGACACTTATGGACATGCGCTTAGAACTGCAGATAAAACAACAGCTGAAAAACTGGATGCTATATTTACGAAAAAAGGGCAAAATAATTCAAACCGGCAACAATCCGTCAACAAGTCATAAATTGTATCTGATTTTAATACAATTTATTGGCAAATAAAAAACGCTCAATCCCTTTAATATCAAGGGATTTGAGCGTTTCACTTTTAAGCGGAAGACGGGACTCGAACCCGCGACCCACACCTTGGGAAGGTGTTGTTCTACCACTAAACTACTTCCGCATATTTATAGAATAACATAAATAATATAAAATAGAAAGAGTGAGCCATGCAGGA
>Ga0207747_1002264_pt1 | contig 11062 bp, 9 predicted proteins | sample HigsolmetaGSP11D_FD_184839 | JGI IMG/M metagenome (GOLD analysis project Ga0207747, IMG submission 184839) | High solid enriched microbial communities from the Joint BioEnergy Institute, USA - SP1-1-D (SPAdes) | ecosystem: Engineered > Bioreactor > SSF (Solid state fermentation) > Aerobic >...
CTGCGCAGGGGAGACCTCCTGCGGATGATCATCCTCTTCACCACCGGGACGATGGCGCTGGGGCTCTTCTTCACCTTCCTGCCGATCTTCCACGCTGGCTCCGGGGTCTACTCGACGACCGCCGCGCTGCTCGTCGCCGGAGCCTCCTCCACCCTCACCCGCTGGTGGGCCGGTCGCTTCGGTGACCGCCACGATCCCCGCGCCCTGCTCGCCCCTGGAATGCTCACGGGTGCCATCGGGATAGCTCTGCTGACCTCCGGGGGCCCGCTTCTGCTGTTGGGTGCGCTTCTCTTCGGCTCCGGGCTCGGCGCGGTGCAGAACTCTACCCTGCTCGTCGTGCTCTCGCGCGTCTCCCGCCAGGAGTACGGCCTCGCGAGCGCCCTGTGGAACGCCGCCTTCGACGGTGGGACCGGGATAGGCGCCTTTCTCTTCGGGCTCGTGATCTCCGGCTGGGGATTCCCCCCGGCGTTCTACCTCTGCGCCCTCTCGCTGGTCTGCGCCGCCCTGATCGTACCGCTCGACCGGCGTAGACTTCCCTCCTAGCGGGAAGTATTTACGCGGAGACCACAGAGACAAAGGAGGACGGATGCTGCAGGAAGGCGAGCAGTTCCCCAAGCTGAGCTTCCTCACCGAGGACGAGAAGAGGATCTCGACCGAAGACCTCAAGGGCAAGACCACGGTCCTCTACTTCTACCCGAAGGACGCGACCCCCGGATGCACGAAGGAGGCCTGCGCCTTCAGGGACCGCATGCAGGACTACGAGCGCGCCGGCGTTCGGGTCTACGGTGTCTCGCTCGACCCGCCCGAGTCCCACCGCCGCTTCCGCGAGAAGAACGGCCTGAACTTCCCCCTCCTCACCGACGAGGACGGCAAGGCCGCCCGCTCCCTCGGCATCCTCTCCGAGAGAGGCACGGCGAAGCGGGTCACCTTCGTGCTCGACCCCGAGGGCCGGGTGTCGAAGGTCTACCCGGAGGTCTCGCCCGAGACGCACGCCGACGAGATCCTGCAGAGCCTCTAGGGGCAGACACCGTGCCGGGCGGCCTGATCCTCACCGGGGGACGCCTGATCACCGCCGACCCCGAACTCCCGGAGGCCGAGGCGATCGCGATCAGGGGAGGCATCATCGTCGCGGTCGGCTCGAACGCGGACGCCCTGGCCTTCCGGGCCCCGGGCGTAGAGGTGATAGACCTCAAGGGCCGCACCGTACTCCCGGCCTTCAACGACGCCCACTGCCACCCGATGGCCATCGGGCTCGCCGCCGGTCAGGTGGACGTGTCCCCGTACGAGGCCCCCGATATCGGAACCCTGTTGGGGCGCATCCGGGATCGAGCCGCCTCGACCCCGCCCGGCAGGTGGATCCTCGCCCGCGGTTACGACGACACCCGACTCGCCGAACGCCGCCATCCGTCGCGGGAGGAGCTCGACCGGGCGGCGCCGCACAACCCGGTCCTCATCACCCGCGCCTGCCTGCACGTCGGCGCGGCGAACACGCAGGCGCTGCGGGAGGCCGGGATAACCCGCGACACCCCCGACCCTCCCGGCGGCACGATAGACCGCGACTCCCGCGGCGAGCCCACCGGCGTGGTGCGCGAGGCGGCGCTGGAGATGGCGCGGCGCGCGGTCCCAAAGCCCACGGTCGACGAGCTCGAAGACGCCCTGCGGCGGGCCGCTGAGATCTACCACTCCCACGGGGTGACGAGCGTCGCCGAGGCCGGGGTGCGCCGCCCGGAGGAGATGGAGGCCTACCAGCGGGTGCGGGAATCCGGCGGTCCCCTCCTCCTGCGGACCTACCTCATGGTCATCCTGGACGAGATGCTGGAGGAGTTCTCCGGAACGGGACTGCGCACCGGCTTCGGAGACGACCTGTTGCGCCTCGGGCCGGCCAAGATCTTCCTCGACGGATCCATAGGCGGCCACACCGCCCGCATGCGCGAGCCCTACGCCGGAGAGCCCGGGAACAGGGGGCTATGGATGCAGGACCCCGAAGAGATGAAGCGGAAGATAAGGCGGGCCCACGCTTTGGGCTGGCAGTGCACCGCACACGCCATCGGCGACGCCTCGATAGACCTCCTGCTCGACGCCTACGAGGAGGCGCTCGCCGAGAACCCCCGCCGGAACACCCGCCACCGCATCGAGCATTGCGAGTTCGTGACCGACCCGCAGGTCTTCGACCGGATAGCGCGCCTCGGTTGCGTCCCCGTTCCCGGGACCACCTTCCTGCACGACTTCCGGCCCCTCTACGACGCCAGCCTGGGCAGAGACCGCCTCCGGTACGCCAACGCGATGCGCTCGTTCATCGAACACGGGATCGTCGCCGCCGCCTCGAGCGATGCTCCGGTGTGCAGCGTGGACCCCCTGCTCGGCATCCGGACCATGATGACCCGCAGAGATTTCGCGGGAGAAGAAGCCTTCCCGGAAGAATCCATATCATTCGAGGAGGCCGTCTACGCCTACACCGCCGCCGGAGCCTACGCCTCCTTCGAGGAGCACATCAAGGGCAGCCTCAGCCCCGGCAAGGTCGGGGACGTCACCGTGCTCGGGGCGGACGTCCGGCAGGTGAAGCCCGAGGAGATCCCGGAGATCGGCGTGGACCTCACGGTGATGGCCGGGGAGGTCGTCCACCCGGCCTGAGCGGGTCTATCGTGCCGGGTCGCCGGGGATGGGCGGCGGGGTTGATGACACGCTTCACCGCCGACTTCAACAAGAGAACGTAGCCGTCTTTCGTCTCGTTTCTCATAGCCTGCAAAACGGTCCTTGACACCCTGCATCCTCCCCTATATGGTTGGTTGGTTACGATGGTTGGTTGGTTACGAATTTCGGGGAAAGGAGGGCTCGATGACAGAGGTCGTCGGCACGGGGTCGCTCAGCAGGGAGGACCTCCTCAAAGCCTACCGCACGATGCGTACGATCCGCGAGTTCGAGGAGAGGCTGCACACGGAGTTCGCCACCGGGGAGATCCCGGGCTTCGTACACCTGTACGCCGGTGAAGAGGCGGTCGCCGTCGGGGTGATCTCGCACCTCGGCCCCGGGGACTACGTGGCGAGCACCCACCGGGGCCACGGGCACGCCATCGCCAAGGGCTGTGACGTCAAGGCGATGATGCAGGAGATCTACGGCAAGGCCGGCGGGATATGCAAGGGCAAGGGCGGGAGCATGCATATCGCGGATCTGGACAAAGGCATGCTCGGGGCCAACGGTATCGTCGGCGGCGGGCCGCCGCTGGTCTGCGGGGCCGGTCTCTCGGCCAAGATGCGCGGCACGCGGGGGGTCGCCGTCTCGTTCACCGGCGACGGCGGCTCCAACCAGGGCACCACTCTGGAGAGCATGAACCTCGCCAACGTGTGGAACCTGCCCGTGGTCTTCATCATCGAGAACAACGGCTACGCCGAGGCCACCTCGACGAACTTCTCTGTCAAGGGCCTGGACATAGCCAAGCGGGCCGAGGGGTTCGGCATACCGGGCGTGGTCGTCGACGGATTCGACTTCTTCGCCGTCCACGAGGCCGCCGGAGAGGCGATAAGACGCGCCCGCGAGGGCGGCGGCCCCTCGCTCATCGAGTGCAAGACGAGCCGTTACTACGGCCACTTCGAGGGCGACGCCCAGACCTACCGCGCCCCGGGTGAGGTCGAGGAGCTCCGGCGCGAGAAGGACTGCCTAAAGCGCTTCTCCGAGAGGGTCGTCTCGGCCGGGCTCGTCGAGAAAGGGGAGCTGGAGAGGATAGACGATGAGGTGAGGAACCTCATAGACGAGGCCGTCCGGGAGGCCAAGGCCGCGCCCGACCCGAGGGCGGAGGACCTCCTCGCGGACGTGTACGTCAGCTACCGGTAAGGAGGCGACCGTGGCGCGCAGCATCACCTTCATGCAGGCGATAAACGAGGCGCTCGCGCAGGAGATGGAGCGCGACGAGCGCGTGATCGTCATGGGAGAGGACAACGCGGGCGGCGCGGGAGCCCCCGGAGAGGACGACGCCTGGGGCGGCGTGATGGGCGTCACCAAGGGCCTCTACCAGAAGTTCCCCGGACGCGTGCTCGACACCCCGATCAGCGAATCGGCTTTCATCGGAGCCGCGGCGGGAGCGGCCGCCTCGGGCCTCAGGCCCGTCGCCGAGCTGATGTTCGTCGACTTCTTCGGGGTGTGCATGGACCAGATCTACAACCAGGCCGCCAAGTTCCGCTACATGTTCGGCGGCAAGGCCGTGACCCCCCTCGTCATAAGGACGATGTACGGGGCGGGCATCCGCGCCGCGGCCCAGCACTCCCAGAGCCTCTACCCCATCTTCACCCACATCCCCGGCCTCAAGGTCGTCGTCCCCTCCAACCCCTACGATGCGAAGGGGCTCATGATCGCCTCTATCCGCGACGACGACCCCGTGATGTTCTTCGAGAACAAGGTCCTCTACGCCACCGAGGGCGAGGTGCCCGAGGAGCCCTACGAGATACCTCTGGGCGAGGCCGAGTACGTGCGCGAGGGAGACGACGTCACCATCGTCGCGATAGGCCGGATGGTGCAGATGGCCCAGGAAGCCGCGGAGGCGCTCGCCGACGAGGGTATAGAGTGCGAGATCGTCGACCCCAGAACCACCTCGCCGCTCGACACGGAGACGATCTTCGAGAGCGTCGAGAACACCGGAAGGCTCGTCGTGGTCGACGAGTCGAACCCGCGCTGCAGCCTCGCCGCGGACATCTGCGCGCAGGTCGCCCAGGAGCTCTTCGACGATCTCGAGGCCGCGCCGAAGATGGTCACGGCCCCCCACACCCCACCGCCGTTCTCCCCGGTGCTCGAGGACCTCTACGTCCCCGACGCGGAGAGGGTCGCCGCGGCGGTGAGGGAGGTCACGGGTGCGGGGGCGAAGGCTTGAGCGAGACGCAGCAGATCACCCGCCTCACCATGCCCAAATGGGGTCTCACCATGACCGAGGGAACGGTCGTGCAATGGCTCGTCGGTGAGGGCGAGGAGGTCTCGAAGGGCGACGAGATAATCGAGGTGGAGAGCGAGAAGATCAACAACGCCGTCGAGTCCCCGGCCTCCGGCGTCCTGAGGCGGCACGTCGCGCAAGAGGGCGACGTGCTGCCCGTCGGGGGGCTCCTCGGCGTGATCGCCGACGCCTCGGTGCCGGACTCCGAGATCGATGCCTTCGTCGAGGGGTTCCGCGAGAGCTTCGTCCCACAGGAAGAAGAGGCGGTGAGCTCCGAACCCGAGACCGTCGAGGTCGACGGGAGGGAGATCCAATACCTGAAGATGGGCGAGGAAGCCGCCACGCCGCTCATCCTCATCCCGGGCTTCGGCGGCGACATAAACATCTTCGTCTTCAACCAGCAGACCCTCTCGGCCGAACGCCCGGTCTACGCCATAGACCTCCCGGGGCACGGCGGCTCCTCGAAGGACGTCGACGGCGGGGACCTCGCCTTCTTCGTCCGCACCGTAGCGGGCTTCATGGACGCTCTCGGAATCGAGCGGGCGCACCTGGCGGGGCACTCGATGGGCGGGCTCGTGGCGGCGGCGTTCGCGCTCGAGCATACTGATAGGGTGGTTTCGCTCACCCTGATCTCGAGCGCCGGGCTCGGGGAGGAGATAAACGGCGATTACGTCGAGGGCTTCATCGCGGCGAACCGCCGCAGGCAGATGAAGGACGTCCTCGGGCTCCTCTTCGCGAACCCCGAGCTGGTGAACCGCCAGCTCGTAAACGACGTGCTGCGCTACAAGCGACTCGACGGGGTGGACAACGCGCTGCGCACGATAGCGGAGAACCTCTTCCCCGGGGGACATCAGGCGAACGTGCTCGACCTCGGATCGCTCCGGGTGCCGGTCCTCGCGGTCTGGGGTTCGGAGGATGCGATCGTACCGGTCTCGCACACTGAGAACCTCCCCGAAGGCGCCCGGGTGGAGGTGATCGGAGGCTCCGGGCACATGTCTCACATGGAAGAGGCCGGGAGGTTCAACCGCATCATCTCGGGGTTCCTGTCCGAAGCGGAGCGTTGACGAGCGCAGGCATCATCGCCAACCCGGCCTCCGGACGCGACATCCGCAGGCTCGTCTCCGGGGCCTCGGTCTTCGACAACGCGGAGAAGGGCAACATGGTCTACCGCCTGATGGTGGGCCTCGGCGCGGTAGGCGTCGAGCGGGTCGTGATGATGCCCGGCGCCTCCGGGATCTCGGAGAGCCTCAGGCGCAACCTGCTCGGCAACTCTTCGAGGGGAAAAGCCGCCCAGGCTCTCCCGGAGCTCGAGGTCCTAAAGATGCGGCTGCGCCACGACGCGCGCGACACGGCGGAGGCGACGGAGGAGATGTGCGAGCGGGACGTGTCGGTCCTGATCGTGCTCGGGGGCGACGGGACCAACCGGATCGTCGCCGGGCACTGCGGCAAAGTTCCGCTCTGCCCGCTCTCGACCGGCACCAACAACGCCTTCCCGGAGATGCGCGAGGCGACCGTGGCCGGCATCGCCTCGGGACTCGTCGCGACCGGCCGGGTGAAGGGCGCGCTGCGCCGGGAGAAGCTGCTGCGCGTCGCGGTGAACGGGGCCCAGGAGGATCTCGCGCTCGTGGACGTCGCGACGAGCACCGACGCTTTCGTGGGGGCACGGGCTCTCTGGCGGCCGGCGGACGTCTCCGAAGTCTTCGTCACCCGCGCCTCCCCGGAGTCGACCGGGTTCTCGGCGGTGGCGGGTCTCATCGAACCTGTCCCGCCCGAGGCGCCGTACGGGCTCCACCTGAGGCTCGTCGCACCAGGAGAGGCGAAGATCACCATCCCGGTCCCGCTCGCGCCGGGGCTCGTCGCGCCGGTCGGGGTGGCCGAGTCACGGCGCTTGGAGCCAGAAGAGGAGGTCGAGCTCGCGCCCTTCTCCGGATGTGTGGCGCTGGACGGCGAGCGCGAGCTCGAGGTCTCGGAGCGGGACCGGATTACGGTGCGGCTGGATCCCGACGGACCGTTCACCATAGATGTAGGGAAGGCCATGCGCGAGGCGGCCCTCCGGGGATTGATGAACGGCTCCGGCTAGACGAAGATATCCAGCGGCAGGAGCGCCGAGACCAGCATGTTCGGCACGTCGACGGTCTGGCTTATCCTGAGGTCCACCGCCACGCTGCACAGGGCGTAGGCCTGCTGGCGATCGTAGCCCCGCTCGCCGAGGTGTTCGATCATGTTGAGCAGCGCGTTCTTCGCAGCCAGGGTGATGTCCTCCCCCGTACTCTCCCCGTCCCGGCTCACCCCGATACCGGTGGTGGCGTAGAAGCGGCGCGGGGCGGCGAGCTCGGGCGCGGTGAAGTAGTCGTCGCGGTAGAAGCGCAGGTCGCGGATGCCCCTCCTCTCCGCCTCGCCCTTGTGGACGAAGAAGCGCAGGTGCACCCGGGAGCGCATCTCTATCCCGGTACCGCACGCCTCGCAGTCTCCCTGCGCGTAGTGGATGTCCCCGGTCGAGACGAGCGCCCCTTCCCGGTAGACCGGGATCAGGACGGTGACACCCGGAGAGAGCTGCTTGATGTCCAGGTTCCCCGCGATCTCGCGCGGCGGGATGGTCCTCAGCCCCTCCTCCGCGATGCGTCCGCCGGGGACGGCCCCGGCGGGGTCCGGCGGGAGCGCAAACCCGCCGCGCGAGGCCACCGCCGCCTCCCGCTCGGTGATCGTGCGCCGGAGCTCCGCGCTCGGGGCGAGGCCGAGGGAGGCCAGGTGCGGGTTGTAGCGCAACCTCACGCCGGGGAGCTGCTCGGACTCGGCGTACTCGGTGCCGTTGAGACGCCAGTGGATGATGTAGGGCTCGGTGAACTCGTCGCGCAGGAATCCGAAGCCGGGCACCTCGACGGTGTACCCCCACTGATCCCACGGGTCGGGCTCTATGGCGAGCGCCTTGACCTCCAGCAGGTCTCCGGGTTCGGCGCCTTTGACGTAGACCGGTCCGGTCAGCGGGTGGACGGGACCGAGGTCGAGCCTGCCGACGTCCTCGGCGGTCGAGGCGGGATTGAGCTGCCCGTCGAAGGCGTCGCGGGTCTCATAGATCACGATGTCCCCCGGCTCGACCTCGACCACCGGCTCCAGGTCCTCGTGCCAGCGGTTGTGCCCGGTGTGGGGCTCGTCGGCGAGCTGCTTCGACGGGTCTATCGAGATGACGTGCTCTTCTGGCATCTTTCCCCTCTCATCCTGTTTCCCACGAGGAGCTCATTCTAGCGGTTTTCGGATGATGCAGGACAGGTCCCCGAGCTATAATCGACTGGGGACCAGGCGGCGCGCAGCGAAGGCTCTCGTTCCGGAGGTGTGGGTGGCGAGGCGGATCACGCGTCGGCGCGTCGGGGAGGACGCCCCGGGGAAAGCAGGTCGCCGGCGTCCCCTACGATGGGCGGGTGTGGCCGTGCTCGCCCTGGTTCTGCTCGTACTCCTCGCCGCGGCGGGCGAGTGGTTCGTCTACCGGGGCCGGATCTACCCGGGCGTAAAAGTGGCTGGAGTATCCCTCTCCGGGAGGACACCACGGCGAGCCGCCGACATCCTCCGGCAGCGCGAGGCCGGGATGATGCCGCGCGAGATCCGTCTGAAGACCTCGGAAGAGTCGATCCCTCTGGACGCCCGTCGACTCGGCATCGGGATCGATGCCCAAAGGAGCGCCCATCGCGCCTACGAGGTGGGCCGAACCGGCTGGATCGGGGCCCGCATCGCCGGTATGTCCGGGGCGTTGCTCGGCGGGAGCGACCTGGAACCCGCCGTCTCTTTCGATCCGAAGGCTGCCCGCAGGCTCGTGGAGCGGCTGGCCACGCGTCTCGACTCGAAGCCTCGCGACGCTTCAGTGAGCATAGACGGCGCACAAGTCACCATCACCCCTTCGCACGAAGGCTACAGGCTCGACGTCACCGCCACCATGAACGCCATACGCCGTGCCGCGCAGGGCCTGCGCAGCGAGGCCGACATCTCTGGACGCATTCTGCGACCAGCCATCCCCACCCAGTCGGCACGGAATGCGGCCCGCAGGATCAGGACGGCCCTCTCCACCCCGCTCGTCCTGCGGGATGCGGGACACCGATGGACCTTCGAGCCCGCGCAGGTCGCCCGTATGATACGGGTCTCGGCCCACGGCTCCCGGCTGGAGTCGACCGTGAGCGGGAAAGGTTTCGAGCAGGTGGCCTCCGGCATGCTCTCCACCCTCGACGTCCCGCCGCAGAGCGCCTCCTACAAGATCTCCGGCGATACCGTGGAGGTAGTCCCTGCACACGAGGGCCGCAGGATCCGGGAGAAGGAGCTCCTCGCCAAACTCGAAGGAGGGCTCTTCTCGGGACGGCACAGCTTCAGCATCCCGCTCGCGACGACAAAACCACACCTCACCACCCGGGAGGCGCAGCGCCTGAAGCCCACCACGCTCCTCGGCTCTTACAAGACCGACTACACCTGGGACACCGCACCCGGCGAGATGGCCAACTACAGGATCGCCTCGAACGCGGTCAATAACACCCTCGTCGCGCCTGGACAGGTCTTCTCCTTCGACGACAAGACGGAGGGGCTACACTACCAGCCCTCGAAGGTGATCGTGAACGGCAAGGTCAAGGAGGCACTGGGCGGGGGGATGTGTCAGATCTCCTCTACTCTCTACATGGCAGCGAACTACGCGGGTCTCAAGGTCCTCGAACGCCACCCCCACTACGCCCAGCTCCCCTACATCCGGCCCGGCTTCGACGCGACGGTGTGGTTCGGCAGCGGGAGCGGCCCGGACTCCGGCAGGCTGGACATGAAGTTCAAGAACAACACCCCGGGATATCTGCTCCTGAAGGAGTGGGTCGGGAGCGACGGCTACGTCCACGCCCAGATCTGGGGCCGTCCGACCGGCAGGCACGTCACGATGTGGTCGAAGGAGGTCGCCTCGGGTCCCGGCTACACCCGCTGGGTCACCTACAAAAAGGTAACGAAGGACGGCAGGGTCCTCTTCGACGGCGTGCTGCACGTGGACACCTACAAACCCCTGAGCATCTGAACCCGCGCTACAGCGCCCGCACCATGCCCCCGTCCACCAGCACGGCCTGCCCGGTGACGTAGGAGTTCGCCGGAGAGACGAGGAAGGTCGCGAGCCGGGCGAGCTCTTCCGGGGTGCCGTACCTGCCGAGCGGGATCCCGGCCTCGGATCGGGCCTTTGCTTCCTCTGGCGTGATGCCGAGCTCTTTGGCCCGTGCCTCGTCGAGCTGCCTGACGCGGTCGGTCGAGATCCTGCCGGGTCCGATCGTGTTGACGAGTATCCCCTCGGGGGCGAGCTCCGCTGCCAGGCTCTTGGCGAGCCCGGCCACCCCGGCACGGAAGGTATTGGAGAGCACGAGCCCCTCTATGGGCTGTTTTATCGAGGAGGAGGCGATGTTGAGGATTCGCCCGCTCCTGCTCGCACGCAGGTGGGGCAGCGCCTCGCGCACGAGCCGCACGACGCTGAGCAGGTTGAGCTCGAACGCCTCCCGCCAGGCCTCATCGCCGAAGTCCTCGAAATCCCCCGCCGGAGGCCCCCCGGAGTTGGTGACCAGCACGTCGAGCCCGCCGAGACGGCCCGCGGCCTCCGCGACCAGACGCCTCACATCCTCCGCCCGACGGAGGTCGGCCGCGACCCATCCGACCTGGCCCCCGGTTTCCCCGGCGATCCCGGCGGCGGCCTCCTCCAGCGTCCCTTTGCTCCGGCTCGTGATCACGACCCGCGCCCCCTCCGCCGCGAGCTCACGGGCTACCGCCCGCCCGAGCCCCCGGCTGGAGGCCGCGACCAGCGCCCTGCTCCCTTCGAGACCGAGATCCATCGCCTAACCAGCCTCCTCCACCCGACGCCCTATCTCTCCCAGCTGCTCCTCCGAAAGGCTCCGCTCGACGAGCGGGAAGAGCCGGCGCTCCTCGAGCCGGATGTGCTCGTCGAGCCGCTCCCCGATCTCGCTCAGTACATCAGCGTGTACTTCGTTTCTCTCCACCTGCTCCTCCAGCTCCATCACGAGCCCGCGTATGATGGCGTGGTCCCGCGCCGTGAGCACGACGGGCTCGGCTCCGAGATCCCCGCCGTAGCGGGCGTAGACCGGCAAGAGCACCTCCTCCTCGAGCCTGAAGTGCCCGCTCGTCTCCTCCCGCCAG
>Ga0207747_1002265_pt1 | contig 11060 bp, 23 predicted proteins | sample HigsolmetaGSP11D_FD_184839 | JGI IMG/M metagenome (GOLD analysis project Ga0207747, IMG submission 184839) | High solid enriched microbial communities from the Joint BioEnergy Institute, USA - SP1-1-D (SPAdes) | ecosystem: Engineered > Bioreactor > SSF (Solid state fermentation) > Aerobic >...
TCAATATTATCTTCCCACGAATGGTGAATATCAATCATTACTTGCCCCTCCTGAAAGCATTTTTAGTTAAAAAGGATATTTTGTTTTTATCGTTTTATCATCGCTAATTTTTCATATTCCTCTTTCTCCTTTCCTTCATTATGTACAAATATTTTAACATCTTTTTAATTATTTTAAAAGCTATTCCCCAAAAATTTTTTGATAATTTACTTTCCCCTTATCCTTTTGCATCACCAATATAACATTTTTTATTTTTAAAAGTCAATCCTTTTATAAAAAAATCCTAGAACTTAATCTAGGATTCCAAGTTATAAAGTTCTTTAACATAATCTTCGTTCAAGAAGTCTGACTTCAATCTTTGAATAATTGCTGATGATAATTTAAACCTATCTTTAATCATTTCATATTCTCTTCCGCCTAGCACTCCATATTTAAGGTAAAGATCTTTAGCGTAAGCCAACATACCAGAATAAAAAATATCAGTTGGAGTCAATTCGTTTTTATTAAATTCATTTGCTACAATCTCAAGCCGTCTATAAACAATATTCTTATCCGCGTTCTCAAAATTAATTGTTCTTGTGTGCGCAGAGCGTACTACATAATCATTATCAATCAATTCGGCTTTTTCTGCTCGAATGTCAGCAGACGGATTTCCGTTCTTCTTAATATAATCTTCTTCTTCAAGTGCTTTTTGAATTGTAGCTATACATTTATCACTAACTTCTAATGTCCTTATTGATTCATCTGAATCCTTAAGTGTTAATATTTTTTTCTCAAAATCTACATCTTGTCGTCTTAAATTAGTTATCTCGGCACATTCGTTGCCTCGCACTCCTTCAAAGAGTAACGCAATTATAACCCTATCCTGAGCATTAACAAGTTTATTTGGATTTAACATTTTGTCAATTTCTTTATCAGTCCAAAAACGCTTTTCATTTGTCACAAAAAACTGTTCTTTCCATGCTGTATCAACAGAGTCTAAAGGATTCAAACCTTTCCTTAAACCATTCTCTATAGCCCATTCAATATAACGATGCACATATGCAACGTTACTTCTAGAGACGTGTGGAGTTTTGGGCATAAATCTATACAATAATTTTCTTAACTCTTCTCTGGAAAAAGCATAAAGATCTTTATTCAATTCAATTTCCATTAAACATGAAACCTTAAATATTCGTAGAAGTACTTTTTGTGTCGCCTCATTTTTATATCTGTTTATATACTTTTTCTTAATTTCTTCATTAAAAAGCTGATCTTTATAAATAATATTAGACAACTTAATCACCTCATTTACTTAAGAATTTGAGCGGCCATTTCTTCTGCAAATTTTCTAATGTTCCGTTTAATCTCGTTTGAGTTAACTTTACCTTGAGGAGAAATTATCGCGTCAAATCCAGTTCCAGTTCCCTTAGTGAAGTCAATTTCGTTAACCATACGGGGAATTTCATCAACTGGAATATCTTTTCCATATTTTTTATACAGCGCATGAGCAAATACAATATATAAAACAAAAGTGTTGTGGTGATTAATCCAACTTGTTTTATATACTTCCTGAACATTTGTAACGAAAGCTTCTTCAAAGCTACCAAATAGATAATCAAAGTAAGTTATAAGCATTTTAGAAATATCAATCTTGTCTTTAGGTGTTTTTGGTTCAAAAACAGCTTGTACAGTGTCAGACAAAATCGCAAAATTTGTAATTTCATTAAACTTAAGTTTAACAGCAGTATTAGGAGCAAGGCGTCCATTAAGAACAGACTTGGAAACAACCTCCTCAATGATTTTATCAGCCAATTCAAGGCTTTTCAGGCGACGTACATGGGTTTTATCAAATGTGTTAAAGCTGTTGTGCTGACCAAGATAAAATCTTGCTGTCTCAAGATCATAATTTCTGATGCTTACATACAAATATCCATCAATATCTGGGTTTTCTTCAACAGCTTCAACAACAGCCAAGATACGATGGTATCCATCTAAAATATCAATTTCAGATGCCGATTCAATAATCAGTGTCCAGTTATCTTCATCGTAAAACAATTCGTCATCGCCATCATGTAAAACATTAATAGTAATTGGAGTATCAGGTAAATACTTTCCTTCAAGAATTAGGTTTTTAATTTCTTTGACACTTCTTTTGTTAACCTTTGGTTCAAGTTTTATGCTTCCGTCTTTTTTAACTTTTTTAACTGGATTTCTTTGTGTTAAAAAGTTGTAAGTCCAAACACCGTCATTATAGTGCTTTGCAATTAACTGATACGGCAATTTTGTAACATAATCTTTTTCACTTCCACTCAAAGTTCTTTCATAGCTAAGAGGGAAGCTCAATTGCTCTTCACGAGGAAACTTGTATTGTTCAATTTTTTTTATTTGTCTCTGATCAAATAAATCATTAATGCGTACTTCTGTATTTTGAGTAACTTCATAAATAGCATTAGCAAATACACCAGCTTGGATTTCATCTAAAGCCTCAACATTTTTAGGATTTGCAACCAATTCAATAAAAGTTCCATGTAGCATTCCATGATTTTCAACCAAATATTCTTCAACAGCACGTTGTTGATCTCGATGTTTTGCTATTTCCAGTAAGGCTTCGGGAAGCACATCATATACACTTCTGGTTTCAGTTGTTGCCACTCAAAACAACTCCTGTCCAAAATATTTTTTATTCCAACCGCTATTGTAACATAAAAATGCACACAAATAAACATGTTTTTGTTAACATGTTTTAATTTTGTGTGCTTCGTTATATTATTTGGACAGGTGTATCTGTAACCCATTGATTTATAATAATCTATACTCGCTTGCCTATTATTCAAATGTATTCACTTCCAATAAATAAGTCATGTGATTCAAACATTAATTCCATCTTCACGATATTTGCGTTTGCAAATTTCAAAAAATATTGCTTCAGGCATAGCATGAATAGGGAATGACTCATTTTGGCTTTGTTTCTTATAATCATTCCATGCCTTACGAGTTAATGCATCAGTAGGCAAAACTCCGACTTTTCTCCATTCGTAAATTTCAATAAAACATTTTTCAAGTTCTTCATCTGTAAATTGTTCAATGAATTTTTCAAGATATATCAATTTTCATCTCTCCCTCAAATAGTATTTTTATTGTCTGTTGTGAGTCGCTAGATCGCCATATTTCCATCTAAGTGTATCCCAGATAGCAATCAATTCATACTCCTCTTTATCGCTAAGATTCTTTACTGTATACTCATATATATTATTTTCGGCTGCAAGATTAATAATACGATTAATATAATATTGTTTGATATTTTCCAAACTCCCCATCTCCCAATAAAATGAACTTTTTATTCAAAAAATTCTACTGTAACCCTTGCTTTCTTTCCCTCTATCTCTCTGGGAGCCAATGTTAAACATTCTCTGTTGAACCCTCCCACCGCTTACGCTCACTTTCGTTCACTTAGAAGCGGGGGATTCTTGAGAAGTTTGGTCAAGCAACCCTTATTCTCAAAGGCGTGTCCAAATCGCCGCTACACTGTAGGATTATTAAATCCACCAGTTTACTTTTACGCAAAATATTTAATGCACCATTTACATCAGCATTAATAATTCTACCACTCTTACTTTGATATTGCCCTCTTGTAATACGTTTGCCGCTAAACTCATATTTTTGAGGATTATCAGCATTGTAAACAGGAAGATCATCGTTATCGAAGAAACTTGCTTTGCTTGTATAACTTTCTTCTTGTTCTTTGTATTGAATTCCATTAATCTTACAAAGATATTTGATATTTTCTCTTAATTGACCAATTGGAATATTCACAAAGTTTTGATTGTTTCTTTTGCCCATATTGCTACCCTGTTGCAGAGTTGGATTGTATCCAATCACAAGAGAGCCAATATTGTTTTTAATACAATAGTCAACAATAATCCTTGAAGTTTTGCGAATATAGTCATTAACTTGATTATTGCGATTTATTGCAAGTATCGCTTGTTTCTTGGTTATTCCTTTTAATTTTTGCTTATCTTTGATGCTTTGTAGTCTTGAATTTTCTTTGTTGTACCACTGATTAATAGATTTCAACCTTTTACCATCAACAATAAAACATTTACCCCAATTCGTAACACAAGTAGCCAAATTATCCAATCCTAAATCAATAGCAAGTACATGATTTTGATCTAACTCTTTTTGAACTTCAATAGCTTCATACGTATATTGAATCTCAAAAAACCTTGCCTTGTATTTAGGAATAATACGAATTTCTTTAATCTTTTTATTACGAAGATTTTCAGGTACTTTAATGGTTACTTTACCATATTCTCTCTTGAACGCTGGCGACATAGGAATATCTAAAGTCATGTCTGGTTTTATACGAATTTGGCCGATGACTAAGGTGAAATAACTATCTTTTTCCAAGTAACGTGGAAGACTAATGTTTCTAAAATCATAATTAGATTGTTTGGCTTTTTGTATTAATCCAAAAAATGATTTGAACACCGTGTCAACTTCTTTTAATATTTGTTGTGCCATATTGCTGTTTAATGATTTATAATTTTCGTTATCTTTAGAAAGATAATAATTAGATTCATAGGACAAATATTTTTGTTCCTGAAAATAATATTGACGAACATTGTATAATCCAACATTGTATAGATTCTTTGCAAAATGGCACATTGTTTTTAATGCAATATATTCTTTTTTGGAAAGATGATTTAATTGTTGTTTCTGACAACCGTAAATGATATTTTTAGTTTTACCTTTTGGCATATTTTTCACCTCCTTATGGATAATATATCAAATTAGTTTACTAAAAGTCAATATTATTGGTAAAATATCTAGTCGTCATTCATCCCCCACTTGTAGAAGTGGGGGTCTTCTGCCGACATGAGGGATAAAATCCTGCACGCTGGTAACATTTAGACCCGGAAATACAGACTTGAAAGGTTCAAATTCAATATGTTTCCCGTATATATGGTTGCCTTCACAACAAATGCAGGTATTAGGTTTATCACTCCGGCTGAATACAACGGTTCCCTCAACTTGATTTTTGTAAATCATTAATTTATCATCTCCCCATAAAATGGATTTTTTTATTGGAATATGGCCTTTTTAAAAAATGATTTATTTTTCTTTGTGTTAAACACCTCAATTTGAAAATCTTGTTCGGTATCGGCAAACCATATAAACGCGGTCGTATCTACTGGGTACTCCTTATCGCCTTTAAATATCAATTGATTTCTGTAAAATATATCTTTAGTAAATCTAACTTTAATTGTCCACACCACCATTCCGATGAAACTAACATTTTATCGGCATATTGTTTTTATTAAACCAATCATAATATACTATAAATATTGCCTTTACTGCACCTGCAAGCATTTCAATTTCTGCCTGATTGGAAGTATCTCCTGTACCAACACGTTCATGTAACCATTGAAGAACAATCGAGTCCAATCTTGTATTTACATGATAATTCCTTCTGACATACTCGTTAAAGTCTGAGCATAAATGCTCCAACCCCGAATAGTGTCTTTCTAGGCCGTCTACAATCTCGGAATAGTATAGGGGATAATAATCATCTTCTAAATCGATTATCGCTATCATAGTAGCCGCAGCCATAACATGTTTAAAAAGCGATTCTCCTTTGTCTCGGAAGAATCCTGATTCTTTATCATTTGACATTAATACATCATGAACTTTGTACGAGAATGGTGTTGCTAAAGCAACTATTCCAAGAACCGATTGTGGATTTGCTTTTCTTTTTCTCCAAAACATTAAGAAGACCTCCGGTTCTATCCAAATGAAATCATCGTTTCATCATAAATCATTCATATTTCCCTTTTAGTAATAAACACAGTTTTTTCTCTCCGGTATAAAACTGCTTTACCTCAACCGAAATCTTATCAATTAATTCAGGAAATGCAGGTTCTCCGTGACCACAACTTCCCATACGACAAACATCTAAATCTGGATCTACTTCTTTTAATTGCTCAATAAGTTCTGATACCTTCAATCTCATCATTCCTTCCTAATTTCCAACAAAACCGTTATTTTATCGGTAATGCCTATCTTCAACATCATCTAAAATCTGACGAAGTGTTTCTGCAATATACATGTAGATGTGTATGTTTGCGTACTCATTATTTTCCCTGGCCTTTCGCTCAAGTTCAACATGCTTTCTGATTTCTTGTTCAATCCGATTTACAAGCTGAATATACTTATCATTCATTTTTGCTCTCCCCCAATAAAAGAGTCTTTTACCTCTCCAATTAATTGCACTCCACCAACTCGACAATCATATACCTTTAAATTTTCATCAAAATTGATTATAGCATTTTTACGAACACGAACTTTATATTTACTATCACTCTGATTAGAATCAGTCCATACGCTAACCATATCTTCCGGCCTAGCGTTTTGCAACAATTCCCATCCCGCATCACAAGTGTATGCCAAGAAAGTATCTTGACTCTCTAGTTCATCCATCTTATTTAATATTTCTTCGAACGAATTTTTAATTTGTAGATCAGTTGATTCATTGAAACGCTGTTGAATAAATTCTTTTAGTTTGATCCAATTCATTTTAACTCCTCCTTAGAATATAAGCTTTCTGTTTACTCTCTTACTTTTGCTTGAGCTTTCACGGAAATAATTCCTTTTTTTCTGGCAGCATAATTTAAAAACTCAATCACTTCATTTTCTGCCCATTCACGCTCAAATTCTGCGCATTTCTCATCAGTTGCATCTTCTTCAAAATCGCTACGGTCTAGTTCATAACTTACTTTCACAATCATATCAATTTCAATTTTTGCCATTTATATTCCTCCGATTTACTAAATCCAATTACTCAACCAACCCACAGAAATTTCTCTGTATCACCCCATCCACGACTAATTGTAACTGTATCTCCTAAATCATACAACTGACTCAAATACTCGTTGAAAGCTTCTGTCCAATCATCAAAACTATATTCAGTTGCATCCAATTCTTTCTCAATGCTTTCTTTGATCCATTTAAATTCTTCAATTAGATTAGAGAATTCCCACAGAAAATCATCATCTAATTTTTGCTTTTGTCTATTATTCTCGTTTTCAAGAATTCTCTCAAGTTGAGGAATTAATTTCTCACAAATAGCCTTAACATCTTCATCATTTGATTCATCTGTAAAAAACCTCTTGATATCAATTTTGTTTCTCCATTGGGACATCTTCATTCTCTCCCTTTTAAATATTTTTTATCAATATTGGCTGATTACACTAGCTATAAGATCCGACAGGAAAATCTTTAAGTCACGTTCCGTTACATTTCCTTCTTCTTTTAAAACGCTTAGGATATTATCAATGCATTCATTCATTTTGGCTTCCTTGTACGCATTTCGCGCTTGCTCAAACTTATTTAGCGCATCTTCCGCTTCATATTTTGCTTTTAACATTTTGTCAAATGATTTCATAACTACTTCATTCATTTAATTCATCCCCTAAAATTTAATTCAATTTCTTTTAGTACTTTTTCTATTTGCCCTTCTTTTAAATAAAATACCCTGTTCTCCATCTCGTGAGGACTATGAAGAATAGCATAGCCTTCACCATGTATGTAGATGTCGATATCCTGCATTCCATTGGCAAAATAGCAATATTCACGTTTTCCATTTATTAACTCTTGAATCTGATTTTTGGTTTTTGATGATGTAAACCAGAAGGAAACTTTATACGGTTCATTAAGTTTCTTCTGAAGTTCATCATTTGAAATATATAATGTAATACTTTTGGGAAATTGATTTGGAATTTCTACACCTTCAATAGTGCAATTATAAAACCTATGCCATCTCATTAACGATCATCTCCTAATCAAATGGATTTTTTATTAGATTTCAATTTTTAAATCAACCAATTGATCAATAAACTCTTTTAGTTTCTTTTTTAAATCTTCAACTTGTTCAGCAGTAGCTTTAGCTTTTTCAAAATTTCCGTTAAGCACAGCATGATATACCGCATCTTTTCCCACTTCAATAAGATGTTTAGTACGATCAATATCGTTTTGAATTTCTTTAAGAGTAAAAAGTGTCATTAATACTTTATATCTCCTTCCCATGAAACTGACAATTCATTTGATCACATTTTCCACTTATTTTCTGCCATATAATCATTAAATTTTTTTCTCAGTTCCAACTCATATTCACTTAATGAAGTATGTAACCGCCAATTATAACAATGTTCACAAAAATGATATTCTTCACGAATTACTTTGTTCTCATCAAAATCAATGTAAACAGGTACATTAAATGTATGAAATTTATCTTCTTGTTTAATCTCTTCACAACAAAAATTACATGTCAGTGTAATGTGCTTCATTATTGATTTTCTTTCTCCTCCTTCAAATAAAATCATGACCTTTTATTTAATCAAAAACCCAATTGATTTGCTATCCATTCTCTAGTTGCTTCTTCCAACATTTCCTCCCATGTGTCAAAACGGGTTGTCGCTTTTACGTGTGCATCCATTTTCTCGTCAGGAATTTTTTCAAAATCTTCTTCTGTTTCAATATTATCAAATCCAGCGCTTAAGAATGAATCGAAATCATTAAACGAAGTATATTTCCTCATAAACTTTTCATTAAACAACTGGTCAAACGGAACTCTATGTTCACCGTCTAATTCCTGTGCTTTTTTAGCCATTTTTTCTAAGTCTTTTTGGAACTTTTTTAAACCACCATCATCAAATTTAAAACCCATAAATATTACCTCCATTTTTTAGGGAAATAAAAGTGAACTTTCATGGTCAGTTAATACTGACAATTTTGCCCCTTACTACCTTGATTCCTTTATCTTTCAAATCATGCGCATCTGTTAGATCAATCGGACTGCTACCCATATATTCAAAGTAAAAATCCTTAGCGCAGTCAGGACTACAAAATAATTCTGTTGCAGTTTGGCTATACTCAAGTTCCATTTTGTCATTTAGTTCAACACCACAATTTTTACAAGTCAGAACTTCGTTCATTGTTTCTTGTCTCCTCACTCAATCTAATTTGCACTCTTGAAACGAATTATCTATTATATACCTATGGTTAATTATAACATATCTATATTATCCCACAAAATCAACCCACGCTCTTTTGTCTAAATTTATTTTATTTATATTAAAGCATATTATCCTTTAACTTTTGCTCTATTTTTTTAATATAAAATTCCATTGGCGCATTTTCTAAAAAATTTCTAAGGGTTTCATCCAATTTTATTTCAAGTTCTTCATTCAATTCATTTCCATCTTCATCATATAATTCAAAGTTACCATATTTCCATTCGTCATATTTTTCGTTAACTAATTGTAAAAAATCCACCCACCGTTTTCCGTAATTTGATATGAATGTTGGTTCCCATCTATCAACATAAAGTTCATGCAGAAGTTCTTCTAGTGAAGATGAATTTTGGGCTATATTTTCAAATTCGTTTAACGACATTTTTACAACTTCGCCTGAATAATCATAACTTACTTTATTTTTATGGAAATTATAAAATGGTTCTTCGGCATATACCCATTTACAAATTTCATTTTCCTCAATGACATCAATGATAAATTTAGATACGATCAGATGGATTTGATCTTCATTCACAAACGTTATAACATTTTTAGAACTACATCCTCTATTAATTTTATCAGAATCAACACCAACTATTTTGCTTCCATTTTTAAATTCAATGTACACGAATACTTCCTCCCGACAAACAATTTATTTGTTATTTTATATTCATTACTCTTGCGACCATTTATCACTCAATTCGTTTAAAACACTTATCGTAGATTTGGTATTTCCTTTTTCATCTAAATGGGCACATTGAACAAATATTAATTTACCTCTCAATTTTTAGTGACTTCTGATAGTAGTCTTTGCATCAGTTTTTCATATCCCATACTCACACTCTGCAAACATGAAACATATTTATCACCTCATGAAACGAGTCTTTTATAGGCTATCTTTCGATATCTAACAATGAATCTTCCCTGTAAGTATCCATTAATTCCTGAACCTTCGTTAAAGCAGCTCTTTGACCGTTCCTTTCACCTACAGAAGTTCCTTCATAAAAACAAGCAGACATTGCAAGAATAACATCATTCTTTGCTCCTGAGTCATTTATTACAATTCCTCGGCTCTCCAATTTCTGCTTCAACTCATTCCACTGGTCTAAGATATAATCACTATCCTTCACTCGATTCCCTCCCCATAAAACCAATCTTTTATTTAAGTTATCTTTTTTGTTCTCCTTGGAAGAAAATCGCCAACAAAATACAGCACATAGTCAATAAAAAACTCCAGATATAATTGACATCATCAATACTTGGATCATTTGAATTAAGTTGTACAATTGATCCATATAAGAAAAACAATCCAGAAATCAAGGCAATATATTTCAGAACTCCAAAGACCTTAACTTTCACTTTCAAACCTCCTAATGAAATCTCCGTTTTATCGCCTTGAGTATCGTTCGATACGTTTATCTGCTAAACGTACAATTACTCGAATTGCATTAACCTCTTCTTCTGTCAGCTTATCAAGTTCATCTTGATCATCCAGCAGAGACTCTAAATTTGTTTTTTGTTGCTTCCACCATTTAATAATTTGTAATTCAAAATCCATTTTAAACGCCCACCCTTCCAAATAAAATCAGTTTTTCATTTACTTCTGATAAATCTGACTGCTTCAAGTCTTCCTACGGCATACCCATATTTATCATGCAACTTTAACATGTCCTCTTCTTTTCCACTCGCAACAACCTTCATTTCTTTGTCAAAGCAAACATAATCATATCCTTCCTTGCCGCCATAAAAGGTATTTTGATTCATGTTTTCATCTCCCCATGAAATTAGATTTTCATTTCCATTTTTAAATTACATCTAGATACTTAGCCTCAATCCAGTATTCTTTTCCGACTTCTGTTTTGTATTTGTGCTGATCAACTTTCACAAGAAAATGCATATTACTACTATTAAAGTCTTTCGTAATACCAACTTTAATATCAACAACATCTTGAATATATGCCTTGATTGCTTCCTTCTTCACTCTTACCAGAACACCAACTAGTTCTTTTT
>Ga0207747_1002266_pt1 | contig 11046 bp, 9 predicted proteins | sample HigsolmetaGSP11D_FD_184839 | JGI IMG/M metagenome (GOLD analysis project Ga0207747, IMG submission 184839) | High solid enriched microbial communities from the Joint BioEnergy Institute, USA - SP1-1-D (SPAdes) | ecosystem: Engineered > Bioreactor > SSF (Solid state fermentation) > Aerobic >...
GAGCAAACCGCATAATCCCCTATCATTTTCCAATTTGAAGCGATGTAACGGTGGGTTGGCCTTTTTGTGCTTTTTAGCGACTATTATTTTCGGGATAGGTACTATCAAAACTTGTATGTCTACATATTACCATGATAGGACTTGTTTTGGTTTCAATTCCTCATAGGTACTATCAAAACGCATTCGCTCCACTTCTGCCGAGCCGTTTCCAACAGGTGTTTCAATTCCTCATAGGTACTATCAAAACCCCAAAAAACCTTGTAAAATCAATCACTAATCCAGATTTATGCCATTCTCTGAATTCCACATTTTCTTCCAATATACCACACACTGCTGGAAGAATCAGCATATCTCACGCTTTGTAGATGTCGTCGATCCCCCGGTTTTTTTGCGCTACCAGGGGTCGACGACAAAATCAATCTTGGACTACCCAAGCGGCTCACACTTCCCGTCATGCCCAAAACCCTAAAAACGCTCCCGACCACTGTGCGATAAACCCGCGGGTGATGCATAGGACCTGCGCCCGCACAATGCGCCTTGCGAGAAACTTCCTGAACAATCTCCGTCCGATTTATGGCCGCGCCGCCGTGCCGTCGGGCCTGCGGGCCAGCGTCCAGGCGGGCAGCTCGTTCCGGCACGGATATTTCGCGGCCTTCTTCTCGTCGATGTCGATGCCGAGCCCCGGCTTGTCGTTCACGTACGCGTAGCCGCCTCGCACTTCCGGGCAGCCCGGGAACACTTCCCGGATGACGTCGGAAGGGCCGTACCACTCCTGAATGCCGAAGTTCCACGAGCTCAGGTCCAGATGCAGGTTGGCCGCATGGCCGACCGGCGACACATCCCCCGGCCCGTGCCAGGCCGTCCGCACGCCGAACGATTCGCACAGCACGGCCAGCTTGCGCGCCGGCGTGAGCCCGCCGATGGCGCTGACATGGACGCGGATGAAGTCGATCAGCTGCTCCCGGATGAGCGGCATCCACTCCTGCGGGTGGACGAACAGCTCGCCCATCGCGATCGGCGTCGCCGACGCCTGGCGGAGCCGGCGGAGCCAGTCGAGATCTTCCGGCGCGAGCGGATCTTCCAGGAAGAACAGCCGGTACGGCTCGAGCTGCTTCGCCAGCCGGATCGCTTCGATCGGCACGACCCGTTCGTGGATGTCGTGGATCAGCTCCACCTCATAGCCGAACACCGAGCGGATATGCTCGAACAGTTTCGGCACGCTGCGCGCATAGGCATCGGGATCGTAGTACGCGCCGGGCGCCGCCCCTTCCGGCGAATGGAAGCGGTCCTGCCGTCCGCCGTACAATCCCCACTGGCAGCGGATGTACCGGTATCCTTCCTCCAGGTACCGGGCGACATTGTCCTCGACTTCCTTCAGATCCCGGCCGTCGGCGTGGCGGTAGACGGCGGCCGCCTCGCGGCATTTGCCGCCCAGCAGCTCGTAGACGGGCATGCCGGCCAGCTTGCCCTTGATGTCCCAGAGCGCCATGTCGACGCCGGATATCGCGTTGTTCAGCACCGGGCCGTTGCGCCAGTAGGCGCTGACCATCGCCGTCTGCCAGATGTCCTCGATCCGCCGCGGATCTCGGCCGATCAGGAACGGTTTCATGTATTGCTCGACCGTCTCGGCGACGCTCAGATACCGCTGCGTAAACGTGGCGCACCCGAGGCCGTACAGCCCCGGCTCACTCGTCTCCACCTTGACGACGACGAGATTGATCCCTTCCGGCGCCGTCAGAATGACTTTGACGTCCCGAATCTCCAGTTTGCCCACCGCTATCCCTCCGCTTCTCGTTCCATACTGCCCCACGGGTCGCCGGGCGCCCGCTCCGGACTCTCCGGCATACCGGGCAAAATCAGTCCGCCGTCCACGCGCAGCGAAATACCGGTCACATACGACGCCTGCTCCGAACAGAGGAACGCGACCGCATCCGCGACATCCTCCGGCCGGCCGACCCGCCCGAGCGGAATCCGCGGGCCAAGCGCTTCGTAGAACCGGTTCGGCTCCCGCACCATGATCGCGCCGGGCGCCACGCAGTTGACGCGGATGCCGTACGGCGCCAGTTCCAGCGCCAGCGACTGGACGCTCCGCTCGACGGCCGCCTTCAGGCCGCCGTACACCGCGTCTTCGGGATACGCCCGCGTTGCCCGGGATGAACTGATCTGCACGATGCGGCCGGCGATCCTTTCCCGGATCATATGCCGCGCGGCCAGCCCCATCAGCTGCAGCGGCGCGCGGTAGTTCAGCGCATACAGCTCATCCATCTCCGCCGCGGTCATGTCCCGCAGCCTGTAGAATCTGCTGATTCCCGCGTTGCTGACGAGCACGTCGATCCGCCCCATCGTCTCCACCGCGCGTTCAAAGAGCGCCTCCGCCGTCTCCGGCAGCCGCAGATCTCCCTGAAAAACGCCGCATCGCCGGCCGTGGACCTCGCGGATCTCCCGCGCCACCGCTTCCGCCAGTTCCGGCTCGTTCCCGTGCGCGATGAACACGTCATACCCGCACGCCGCCAGCTTCAGCGCGATGCCGCGGCCGATGCCCATGCTGGCGCCCGTCACAATCGCCGTGCCAACCGTCCTCCCGCCTGCCGTCATCCCATCACCGCCGTTTCATCATGATGTCCGCATCATCCGTCCGCATCTCCGGATCGAAAAAACTCGTACACCCGCCGCCACGTCTTCCGTTCCCCCGGCATCACCCGAAGCGCGATGAACAGTTCGGGCGAAAGCACATGCGGCGCCCCCCATACGGCGAGCCGGGCCGCTTCGAACCGGCAGATTTCGCGCAAGCCGACGCCGGTCGGCATATGCACCAGTTCCCATCCGACCGCCGCGGCGGGCGGAACCCCGAATGCGCAGTAGATGTCCCGTTCCGGCTCGCAGAGCAGCCGCAGCCCACGCTCCGCAACATCGACGATCCGGGGCGTGTACGCCGGCTCCATCGCGTCAAGCCGTACCGGCATGGCGAACGTCAGCCGGTACGCGGGCCCCGGGCAGTGCCCGTCGATCGCCAGGAAATTGTGCGTGTACTCCTCCGTCACGATCGGTTCGGTGCCGACGTTGTGCAGGGCGTAGTCGATGATCAGGGAGGCGCCGTCGATCCGGATCTTCTTTTCCAACTTCGCCGCATAACCCCTGCATTCCTTCGGCTCCACGATGAATTGCGCAAATTGTCCATCAACTTCCATCCGAATCGAAAAATAATCCGCCGGATACGCAGCCCTGAAATCATAGTCCGCCCCGTCCAGCCGCGTCAGCAGCCCCACTCCGAGCTTCGGAAACGGCTGCCCGGCGGCGGCGCTGTTATACCCGACCGGTGTGAACAGCCCGAATTCGCTGCAGATGCCGGCCCCTCCGGTGCCCTCGCCGGGGGCCGGCCGCTCGCGCGTGCAGAACGTATGGCCGCCACGCTTCAGCCGTACCTGCGTGATGAAGCCGGTCCGGTCGAATCGGACGCCCGCGCAAGCCGCGGGGTCCGCCAGCTCGACCGCCAGATGGTCGTTCTCCAGAATGTGCCCCATCCGCATCTTCCTTCCCGCCGTCTCAGGCCTTCAGCGCGCCGGCCAACGCCCCGTCGACGATGTACCGCTGCACGAACGCGTAGAGCAGGATGAGCGGCGCCGCGACAATGATGATGCCGCAGGCGAGCATCGGCCAGTTGTTCAGGTATTGGCCCCGGAAGGCGAACAGCCCTTTCGTCACCGGCGCCAGTCCCGGATCGGACAGATAGATGACCGGCAGGATGATGTCGTTCCACGTCTGGATGGCCGTCAGGATCGCCCCCGTCGCCAGCACCGGTTTCGTCAGCGGCAGCAGGATCGTGAACAGGTACCGGATATAGCCGCATCCGTCGATCGCCGCCGCTTCGTCCAGCTCCCGGGAGATCGACTTGACGTACCCGACAATGAGCAGGAACGCGATGCCCGTGCCGGACGTCCGGAGCAGAATGTAGCCGATCTGGGTGTTGTAGAGCCCCAGCTCGTTCATCAGCGCGAACTGGGGAACGAGCGGATTCGGGAGGAACAGCGAGATCAGGAAGAACGTGTAGAAGAACCCGCTGAACCGCACATAGCCGCGCGAGATCGGGAACGCCGCGATGAGCGAGACGATCAGCGTCAGCACCGTTGCCGACGTCGTGTAGAAAATGCTGTTCCACAAATAGTCGGCGAAATTGCCCAGCTTCCATGCTTCCGCGAAGTTCGACAGCCGGATCGACTTGGCGAGCGCAACCGGATCGGCGAGGTACTCGAACTGCGTCTTCATCGCAACGTTGACGAGATAGAAAAGCGGGAACAGGTACAGCACCATCAGCAGCAGCACGACGCCGTACCGGGATGTCGTAGCGGCGTAAGACTCTCGCATCACAGCTCCACCTCCCTCTTCCGGAAGTACACCATGGCCGTCACGGCGAAGATCAGCACGAAGACGAACTGGATCATGCCGATGGCCGAAGCCCGGCCGTAATCGGCGGATGTGCTGCCGAACGCCGCAGCGAACACGTTCCAGGCCAGCGTCGACGTCTCGAACTTGCCGCCCGTCAGGACATAGATGATGTCGAACGTCTGCAGCGCGCCGATGATGGACAGCAGCATGTTCACCGTCACCGCGGGCGCGATCATCGGGTACGTAATGTGGCGGAACGCCGTCCATCCTTTTGCCCCGTCAATATAGCCGGCTTCGTACAGATCGCGGGGGATGGACTGCAGACCCGCGAGGAAAATTGTCATCGAGTAGCCCATATACATCCAGATCTGCACGAAAATGATAAGATCGAACGCCACTTCGTAGCTGCCGAAGAAGTTCGAGGATGTGCCGAACATTTTCAGAATCCGCTGCACGGGCCCGCCCATCGGATTGAACATAAGCTGCCAGATCAGACCGGACACTGTCACGCCGAGCACGACGGGCAGGAACAGCGTCGCACGGTAGAACACGTCGCCCTTCAGCTTCCGGTTGAGCAGGACGGCGACGAACAGCGCGACCGCGTTCTGGATGAGGACGACCGCGAAGGCGAAGTAGAGCGATCGTCCGATCGCCTTCATCTGGTCATCGGCGTTGGACGCCGTGAAGAACGTTCTGTAATTCTCCCACCCGATGAAATGCCACTCCGTGCCGGGAATCCCCGTCGCGTCGGTGAACGAGAACACGACCGTCACCAACGAGGGGCCGAAGCCGAACAGCACGTAGAGCGCGGTCGGGATCATGAGCAGCAGGAACGGCAGATGGCGCGCCATCCCTTTGCCGAATGGATACATGGCATACACCTCGGTGTCGCGCAAAACGGCTGGCTCCGTCCTCTTCCAGGTGGGCGGCACCCGTTCTGCGGCTTATGTCTTGTGAAAAATGATGTTGGAGCCCGCGAAAGACTCCAACATCCCGCTCAATTGGGTTATTTCGGCGCCGCGGCGTCCCAGTCTTTCTGCGACAGCGCGGCCAGCTCCTGCGCGGTCGCAATCGGACCGGCGGGCTTCAGAAATTCGGCGTGCACGCTCGAAGCGCTTGCGTATTGGCCGACGTTCTCGCGATTGATGAACAGCTGGTCCCACGCGAGTTTGAATTCGCCGAGATAAGGCATGATTTCATTGATGAATTCGCTTTCGACCTTGACGTCCTGGTTCGGCAGGAAGCCGGCCGCGTTGACGAAGGCGGTGTAGTTCTCCGGAATGCTCATCTCTTCGAGGAACTTCAGCGCCCATTCCTTGTTCGGCGATTTCTCGACGACCATCCAGGTCATGTCGTATTTGCCCGCCAGGTTGGCGTTCTTCGCCGGATCGTTGCTGCCCGGAATCGGGAAGTAGCCGAACTTCAGATCCGGGTTCAGCGAAGCGTAGGTCGGCGCGTTCCACGTGCCGTCCGCAACCATCGCGACCTGGCCGGACGCGAAGACGCTCGGCAGCGTGCCGTAGTCGAGCCCCATGAACCCTTCATGCGCGTAGTTCATGAGCACCTGCGCTTTCTCGAGAATCTCGATGGCCACCGGATCGGTGAACTTCGTCTCGCCCGTCCACAAGCCTTTGATGTATTCGAGCTGGTCATCGTGGATCGTCGCCTGCAGGCCTTGCACCGCCAGGTTGAACGGCCAGACGTCGCGGCCCGCGAAGCCGAGCGGCGTGACGCCGTTCGATTTCAGCGTCTCGAGCAGGTTCACGAATTCATCCCAGGTCTTCGGGATCTGCAGGTTGTACTTCTCGAAAATCTCCTTATTGTAGTACAGGCCCGTGAACGACACTTTGCCCATGTTGACGCCGTACGCCTTGCCGTTGTACATGACCGCGTTCTCGACGTCCGTCTGATTGTAGTGCGAGAGGAACGATTCGTTCGTCAGATCGGCGATCAGGCCCGCATCCGCCCATTGCTTCCACAGCGGGTCGGCCGCGCCCGGCGACCATTCCTGCGGCGCGCCGACGAAGGCGCTCCGGTAGGCCATGATGTCGGCATCATTCGCGTTGATGCGCGTCTGCATCAGTTGATCGTAGGTGTCGTCGGAAGGCACCGTCGTGTACTCGACCTTCACATTCGGATACTTCTGCTCAAATTGCGGAATGAAGACGTCGGTCATGAACTTGTTGACCGGCTCGTTGATCCAGTGCAGCACGCGCAGCGTCACCGGTTTGTCTCCCGCGGAGCCGCCGCCTCCGTTTCCGGAAGATGATGACGGCGATGACGATGAACCGGAGTTATTTTTGCCTCCCCCGTCACCGCTGCCGCCTCCGCATGCGGCGAGCGTGAAGACCATCACGAGCGCCAGCAGCATCGCAGACCATTTTCGCATTTTCTCAGCAACCTCCCTGACTGTTTGCGTGGTTGAACGTCGGCGAATCCATTTTCGGCGGGCTTTCGAAAATGTTTCGGACGCTTTACCATCATTATCGAGGATGATTTTCGAAATGTAAAGAGGTTTTTCCGAAAAAAGATGCGAAAATAAGCGAAAACATCCAATAACACCACTGGATTCTGGAACTTTTCCTGCTCTCTTGACGAAAATTTCGGAAAACCGGTATGATGGGAGGGGAATGTTTCCGAAAACGATGGAGAAGGTGCCTGGATTGAACATTAAAACGATCGCCAAACTGGCCGGCGTGTCGATCTCGACCGTTTCGAAAATCATCAACAACTATCCGGATGTCAGCGAAGCGACGAGACAGCACGTCCTGAAAATCATGGAACAGCACGGTTATCAGCCCGCCGCCGGCGCCGCTTCTTCCACGAAGCTGAACGCCCTGAAGAAGTCGCAGATTGTGGCGGTCGTGTTCGCGGGGAAGCTCAACGTGGACTTCAGCCATCCTTTTTTCATCGAAGTGCTGAATGCGTTCAAGAAGCAGATCGGCCTCCTCGGCTACGACCTGCTGCTGTTCTCCAACGAGAAGTTTCATGATTCCGGCGAAGATTACCTGGCCCGCTGCCGCCATTATCGGGTGGACGGCTGTGTCATCATCGCGGGCGACGAGATCGAGCCGAGCATCTATGATCTTGCGCGCAGCGAAATTCCGTGCATCGGCGTGGACCTGAAACTGGACGGGCCGAACACGTCGTACATCATGTCGGACAACGTGAAAATTTCGCACAAGGTCATCGAGCATTTCTACATCAACGGCTACCGCGACATCGGCTACCTCGGCATCACCGGCATGACCGGTGTGATGAAAATCCGCGAAGACGCGTTCCGTGAAGCGCTCGGTCATTTCAACATGCCGTTGAATGAAGATTGGTTCGTGTACAGTGACGGTTTCCTGGAGCAGCAGGGATATGCGGCGGCGATGCGGCTGATCGACGGCGGCAGCCTGCCGCGGGCGCTGTTCGCCTCGACCGACCTGCTCGCGCTCGGCGCCCTGCGCGCCTTCCGGGAGCGCGGCATCCGCGTGCCGGAAGACATCGCACTCGTCGGCTGCGACGACATCAACGCCTGCCGCTACGTGACGCCGGCTCTGACCACCGTCCGCCAGGACAAGGAGCGGATCGGCCGGCTGGCGGCGATGATGCTCTACGATCAGATGCACAACCAGATCCAGCCGAACGCCATCATGGTGGAGCCGCAGCTCGTCGTGCGCCAATCCTGCGGCGCCCGGCCGCTGTGGGAATCGCCCGCTTCGGGTGAACGGTCGTAACGATTGCCGATGGGGAGAGGGGATATTGTCGATGAACCGGAACAGGTCGGTCATGACCGTTCTGGCGCTGTGCGCCGCGCTGCTGGCCGGATGTACGGGGAAGCCCGCATCCGTCCCGTTCCCGGAGTTGACCGAAGCGGAAGAAGGGGCGGAGGTGCGGATCGGTCAAGGCGTCGTGCGCACCTCGCTGGACGGCACCGGCTATCAGCCGCCGCAGCCGCATGTTTACAAGACGGACCGGGTCACGGGGCCGATTCCGACCAACGACTGGTGGAGCTCGCTCGCGTGGGGACCGTTCTCCGGCGCGATGTACCCCCACCCGCTTGTCATCCGTGTGGGTCCCGACGGCCTGAATGTCGCCTATCCGCCCGTCCGGACATCGTCCGGCGGCTTCCATGCGCTCTACAAACATTCGGAGCGCGATCTGACCGTGGGCGGCCGCGGCCATGACGTCGACGACGGGCTGCTGAACGGCTTCGGCGACTGGCACGTCGACATGCTGTTGCCGAACAAGGACGGGAATGCCGCCATCCGTGCGACGTCCGCGCACGGCAGCCCGTACCTCTATTTCACGTTCGAGGGCACCGATCCGTTCGTTACGCTGAACGGAGAGGCCTCGTTTGAAGAAACCGGGCATGCACACGAAGCGGTGTTCACCGTGAACGGCCACGCCTACGCCTTGTTCGCACCCGCGGGCACGTCTTGGATTCGCGACGCGGGCGGCCTCACCGTCGAGCTGCCCGAGGACGCCCGATACGTCAGCCTGGCGCTGCTGCCCGACACACGGCCCGAGACGGTCGAGACGTTCCGCCGCTACGCCTACAGCTTCATCACCGACACGATCGTCTCCTGGCGATATGACGAGGAGACGAGCCGCGTGGAGACGACCTATCGCTTCGTCACGGAGCCGATGGAAGGGAAGGAAAAAGGCACGCTGACCGCGCTGTATCCGCATCAGTGGAAACACGTGACGGTTCAGGCGGATGATTTTCTCCCGTATGGATATGAGAGTCCGCGCGGCGTCATGAAGGTGCTGGCCGGCGAATCGTTCCGCACCGTGATGACGTACCCCGGCATTCTGCCGTTCCTGCCCGCGGCGGGGGCGGACGAGGCGCGGCTCAGGGAGTATCTCGCCGACGAGCGCGTGCAAGTGCTGCCGAGCCCGGAAGCGGAGGGCACCTACTGGTACGGCAAAAACTACAACCGCCTCGCCCAGCTCATCCCGATCGCGCGGCAGCTCGGGGAGAGCGAAACCGAAGAGCAGCTGCGGCAGACGATCCGGGAAGACATGGAGCGGGCGTTGACCGGCGCCGATCCTGCGAGGATCGCCTACTACGACCGGATATGGGGCACGCTGAACCTGTACCCGACGCAATTCGGCGCCGATCTGGTGCTGAACGATCATCATTTTCATTACGGGTATTGGGTGCTGGCCGCCGCGATGCTCGCCTACGAGGACGCGGAGTGGGCGCGGTCCGACCGGATGGGCGGCATGATCGAGCTCCTGATCCGGGACTACGCGAACTGGGAGCGCGGCGAGGATCAGCCGTTCCCGTTCCTGCGCACGTTCGACCCGTATGCCGGGCACTCGTGGGCGTCGGGCAACGCGACCGACATCAATTCGTATTCGCCGGGCAACAACCAGGAGTCGTCATCGGAGGCGCTCATGGCGGCGGCTGCGCTGATCCTGTGGGGCGACGCGACCGGCAACCGCGCGATCCGGGATACGGGGATCTATCTGTACACGACGGAAGTTGAAGCGGTGAAAAATTATTGGCTGGATACGGAGAACGAGCATTTTCCGGAAGCGTATGAACAGGACTATGCGCCGATCGTCGTCTCGGCCGGCGGCGAATTCCGCACCTGGTGGACGACGAACCCCGAAGAGATCTACGGCATCAACGTGCTGCCGGTGACCGGCGCCTCCCTGTACTGGGGGCACGATCCGGACTACGCGCGGAAGTTCTACGACGACATGGCCGCGCTGAACGGCGGGCCTCCGCAGGAGTGGCGGGACATTCTCGGGATGCTGCGGGCGCTGTACGATCCCTCGGGCGCGCTCGCCGATTTCGAGGCGTCGCCGCCCGTGCCCGAGTACGGCGAGAGCCGGACGCACACGTACCATTGGATCGCGAACCTGAACGCGCTCGGGCGGGTCGACCCGTCGATCGTCGCCGACACGACGCTGTTCGCCGTGTTCCGCCGGGACGACCGCGTCACCTACGCGGCCTACAACGGCGGCGACAAGCCGATCACCGTCACGTTCAAGCGCGCCGCCGACGGCGCGAAGGTGCATACGATGAAGGTGCCGGCGAAGGAGATGGCGGCGGAGACGGTGAGCGGGGGTTGAGGGGCGGCTTGTTGAGGGAGTAGAAGAGTGATTGGGAAGCACCTCGAGCCGGTGGGCTGCACCAGCTTCTCACCGTCGCGATTGGCCACTTTCAATCCACGCACCCGCACGGGGTGCGACACGACGCACTGCAGGCTCAGAACGACCCGCAGCAGCGCTTTCAATCCACGCACCCGCACGGGGTGCGACGGACTCCGTACTTCCGCGCCAAATACATAGTCCTCTTTCAATCCACGCACCCGCACGGGGTGCGACTCGGCGTGGGCGAACGGGTCAAATGCCGTGAATGCTTTCAATCCACGCACCCGCACGGGGTGCGACGGCAAAGACGGGGTCGTGTTCGACGGCATGGACCAGGTCTTTCAATCCACGCACCCGCACGGGGTGCGACTACCTTCAACAAAGCAGCCGCATCCGCCGATGTCCTTTCAATCCACGCACCCGCACGGGGTGCGACTAGGAGATATTATTAACTCAACTTTCGCAGAGAGAAAATGGCGCTAATTCCTTGGTATGATTGGGTTTTAGCTCGTTTGGTTCCAGGCTTGACGAAATGAAAAACACCTCTCTGTTTGGTATAATTGGAATTGC
>Ga0207747_1002270_pt1 | contig 11014 bp, 6 predicted proteins | sample HigsolmetaGSP11D_FD_184839 | JGI IMG/M metagenome (GOLD analysis project Ga0207747, IMG submission 184839) | High solid enriched microbial communities from the Joint BioEnergy Institute, USA - SP1-1-D (SPAdes) | ecosystem: Engineered > Bioreactor > SSF (Solid state fermentation) > Aerobic >...
CCCGGATCGGGCAAGAGCGTTGCGATCAGCGCCGCCCGGCTTGCCGCAAGCGGCCGCCGCGCCGGCCAGATGTGCAGCGTCGAGATATGCCCGTGCCGGACGTTCTTCTCATGCACCGAGTCGAGCGATACCTGCTCTAGAGGGAAGTCGACCTCGATGAGGCGTTTACTGTTATTCACCTTTGGCTCTCACGTTGCATCGGTGTGGATGTGCGCCGGCATCGAAGCGATTACGACCTGCTGACCGGCATCATCCCAAAAGTAGTAGATGCGAAGACAACGGGTGGGGTCTCGGGTGTTTCCACCATTCTTGATGTGCCACTCGACTCTTCTGCGCACGCCTTGCCACAAAAAATCAAATGAATCGGTCCCACACCGGTCATTTCTAATTCCACTGTCGATAGGGATGCGCAGGTCGCCGTCGCCTCCGTTCAATCGACGCTCGCGATACTCGTTGGCAAGCCAGAGGAGACAACGGGCTGCCGTCGCCACGTCCTTAAACAAGGGCGCCTTGACTTCCTGGCGTGCGCGGGAAGAGAGCAAAACGCGACCGACAAGGTATTGGTCACACCAATCTGCAAACTCTTCCCAGGACGTAGGTAGTGGGATGGTTGCGTCTGGATTCTCCCCGTGTTTCTTGATCTGAGCCAGCAACTGCTGAATACGATAGCTGGCTGCCGCCAATTGTGATTCCGCGACCTGCGCCCGCTCTTCCGCTGCCTCGTGTTCGTCGGAGAGCCATTGTTGGTCTTGCAGTGCCTTTTCCAAGTCCTTCTTAAGGGCGGAAATCTGCGTTTGAGCGGCTATTAGCTGCTGCGCGTCTGAAGCTCCTTCTTGCTGGAGTTGTGTACGCAGCAGATCGAGGCTATGTGCCCTGACGGCTGCGTAAGACAGTACATCGTGCCCAAGGCGCAACTGGCGAAGGCTTTGAGCGGCAGCGACCTGCCGCAACCACGCAGATACACGCGATGCGTTCTCCGCACTGGAAAGGCGTTCGGCAAGAACAAGATCGTGGCCCCCGTAGGGATTCGCATCCTGCGTGAAGCCAGGAAGATAGACACGAACGGCGCCGCCGTAGACCGACAACCGCTTTCCGAAACGCTCGGTCAGAACCCAAGTGAACCGCGCCGGCAACACAGCTACGATCGCAATGCCTAGCGTCGCGCGCGCGATCGGCATTGGATCAATGAGTGGCTTGACGGGGTCAGCGGCGTCTTCAGGGACGGTTAAAACGAAGATCGGAATCCGACGCCTCGAATCGATCAGTGCATCGATAAGACGATCCGCATCGTCTTCCGACTCGATGAGCCACGGCTCCGCGTCCAATGGCTCGGTCCCATGATAGAGTCCGCATGCTGAGGCAAGCTGCTGAACCAACCCCGGTACCGCTGGTTCGATGCGCAGCTCCTGCTCGGGTGAACTTACGAGCACCCGCAGGCCCAGGAGCGCCCTCTGTTCCCCCCGGCGTCCTATGACAGCTTCCACGGTCCAGACGCGCTGGGCCACGTTCTTGTCAGGATCGTCTGCCCGAATGGCCCAAATGTCTCTGGAATCGTCGACAACCCGGACCGCCGCGCAATTGCGGCCGCCCGCCAGATGTTCGAACGCTTCATGGGCCCAGGCGGCAGGTGGCAGCCGTCCGCCTGTCCGTTTCTCGGCCCACTTCAAGACCTCCCGTCGAGCCGCCTGCGCCGCCTTTTCCCCATCAGCGTCTCCAAGCGTTGCAGCTAGGCGAAGGATCTCGCGCTCGCGGACCACCTGCGGCATGCGAGCGGCTAGAGGCTGTAGTGCGTCGGAGAAAGACGAGTAGCGCATCCTCGTTCACTCCGGCTGCGCGGCAGAAAGAATCTCTGCTTCCGCGATCAAAACGCTGCCCTTGGCCTTGGCCAGCAGCTTCCCAAACGGATCCTGCACCTTCACGAGACGCGGCCGGGGCGTGGCGCAGTCGAAGGCGACGTAGAGCCAGTACCGGTCACGCAGATTGCAGGCCTTCGCCCATTCGTTCTCGCTGACCTCCACACCGCCGGCGCTGGCGCGGCCCTTGACCTCAATGGCGCGTTCCTCCGCGGGCGCGTGCAGGGTGGCGGGGCGCAGCGACCTGAGATCGAAGCCTGGCCAGTCGGTGAGGCCCGCCGCCCGCGCGAGCTCGGGCCGCGACACGTCATGGACGGTGGCGCCGGCCGCCTCCTCGTGCACGCGCGCCAGACGCATGGCGACCGCCTCGACCTCGGCGTCGTGCCGCCGCCGCTCCTCCGGATCGTCAGTGGGCAGAACGATTGCATGCGCAACCATCTCCGCATCGCCCGGAACGATCAGGGCCGGCTCCATCTTCAGCAGCTTTAGCCGCCGCTCCTTCTCGGCCGCGAGCTGGCGCTGCTGGTCCTTGACCCTGGTGAGCTCCGCCTTAGCATGGGGATCACCTTGGCGGGCCGCTTCGCTCACGCGCTGCCGCTTCGCGATCAGCTCGGCCGTCTTGTGGTCGTAGCCGCGGGTGACCCAGTCGAGACGCTCTTGCAGAGTGCCTTCGATGCGCGCGCGGTGCTCCTCGACCAGGCGGGCGAGCGCCTCGCCCTTGAGCCATTCGGCGGCGGCGTCCGTCAGCCCCCGCGCAAGCCGGGCGAGAGGCACGCTGCCAGGAGGCACGCCATCCGCACCCCGCAGCAGGAGCAGGTGCTCCAGGGGACAAAGAGCGATCGTGCCGTCGCTTTCCTGCCTCAGGCCGATCAGGCGGCTCTCGATGATCTCCGAGCGGGCGCTGTCCTGACGCCCAGCGTGATCCCCGAAGAGCTCGGCGGCCTCTGTGGCCGGCTGGCGGTGGACGACTGACACTTGGGCGAGGTGGAAGAGGTAGGGGGCTTTGGCGTGCGGATCGACGAAGATCGCGCCGCGCCGCGCCTCGTCCCCACGACGCGAGAGCAGCGTGGTGCAGAAGCGGTCGAACACCGGCTCGCCGGGGTGCATCCAGATGGCATCGGCGCGATCCCTGGGCCGATAGACGGTCAGCCGGCCCTGCATCTCCACCGGATAGAACTCCATCGCGCTGAGCACGGGGTCGAGCCCGCGCGTGCGTTCCGGGGTGAGTTCGAAGATGCCATCCGGATCGCCCTCCAGCCGCAGATCGATCAGGGGCGCCGCAGTCTCGACGAAGCGGCGGATGTATCCGGGCAGCAGGCGCCGGTACTGCTCCTGCTCCATGGCGGCATTGAGCTCGGGGAGATGGCTCTTGACGTCACCGCCCCCGAACAGTGCGCGCTCCCGCTCGCCCAGCGCGCGCACCTGCTCTTCGGTCAGCAGCCCGTCGATGCCCTCGATGGCGGCGCGGGCGCCGTCCTCCGTCGCCGCCATCTCCAGATAGGCCTTGAGCGACACATTCTCGAACAGCCGCCCGACGACATCGAAGACCTTGTCCGACCGGAGCTGCTTGCGGATCAGCTCCAGCTTGTCGAGCAGGGTCTTCAGGACCCGGCCCTCGCGCGTCTCCCCCGCAATGAGATTGACGATGATGACGGGATCGCGCTTCTGCCCATAGCGGTGGATGCGCCCCATCCGCTGCTCAAGGCGTGCCGGATTCCACGGCACGTCGTAGTTCACCATGAGCCAGCAGAATTGCAGATTGATGCCTTCGCCGGCGGCGTCCGTGGCGACCAGATAGTTGGCGCCCCCTTCGTCCAGCGGGCGCCGGAACAGCTCGACCTGCGCCTCCCGGTCCCGGTAGTCGAGGCCGCCGTGGATCAGCGCGACCTGCCCGGTGAACCCAAGGCCTTCAAGACGGCGCACCAGGAACTCGGCCGTGTCACGGTGCTCGGTGAAGATGATGAATTTTTCCCGGGCGAAGGCCGGGTCCCGCAGCACCGCACGGAGCTTCTCGAACTTGGAGTCCTCGCCCGCATCGGCAAGGCGCCGAGCCTGGGCGAGCAGAGTCTCGACCTCGGTGCGCTCCTCCTGGAGCTCCATCAGGGTCAGCGCGACGAGGCCGCCCAGGGCGCTAGCCTCGAACTCCTCATGGCGCTCCCGCTCGCCCGCGTCGTCGGCATCCTCGTCGGCAGTGCGGGTCTCGAAGAAGTCGGGCGTCTCCCCGATGCGCCTCTGGCGGCGCTCCAGCTCTTCGGCGCGGCCAGAGCGGACGAGCTCGATTGCCTCGTCCAGCCGCTCGAGGCGGCGCTCGAAGGAGCGCATCAGCGCATAGGTCGAACTGGCCTGGCGGCGCTGGAACACGCTCATGGCGAGGCGCGCCGCGGAGCGGTTCAGGATGCGCGCCTTGTTGTAGGTCTCGCTGATGTAAGTCGTCGTCGCCTCGTAGAGCTGCTGCTCCGCAGGGCTCAGCTCATAGCTGAGGGTGTCGCACTGCCGCTGCGGGTAGAGGGGCTGCCCGTCGAAGCGGACCATTTCCTCCTTGGTGCGCCGGATGAAGTGGCGGCGGCGCTGTGCCTCGGGAAAGGCCTGGAACGCATCGAAGGTGGCGAGAGCGTCCGGCGCTAGGAGCCGCCACAGGCAGTAGTACGGGAAGTCCTTCCCCATATGCGGCGTCGCGGTCAGCAGTAGAACATGCGTCGCCGACCAGCCAAGCTCCCACCGCGAACCATCTGCCGGCAGGCCAGCCAGCGCCTCCGCGAGGCGGTACCGGTCGGTCTTGCGGACGTAGAAGTCCTGCTCGCGATCGGCCGCCAGCTTGTGGGCCTCGTCGAACACCACGAGGTCATATGGCAGGGCGGCGCCTGAAGCGACTGCTTCGCGCAACCGGGCGAACATGCGCTCGCCCGCAAGGGTGTCGACGCTGACGATGAGGCGGTCGCTGTCCGGCCCGACGAATGGATTGCCGGTGCGGGCATCTGCCCCGCGCACGATCCGGAACGGGAGGCGGAACAGGGTGCGCATCTCGCGCTCCCAGTTGCCGACCAGGCCGGCCGGCGGAACGACGAGCACGCGCTTGATGAGGCGTCGGGCGAAGACCTCCCGGAGATAGAGGCCGGTCATGATTGTCTTGCCGGCGCCGGCGTCGTCCGCGAGAAGGAACCGCAGCGGCGACAGGCCGAGCATATGCTCGTAGACGGCGATTCGCTGGTGCGGCAGCGGATCGATTAGCGAGATCTCTGTCGCAAAGGCAGGATTGAAGAGGTGACCGTAGGCGAGGCGGTTGGCCTCGGCCACGGCGGCAACCACGGCTGGCTTCGCCGCGAAGTCAAGCGCTGACGGAGCTTTTGCGGGAACAGCCGCGGGCGCAACCCTCTCCTGCGACGCCGCAAATTCAGATTCGAGATCGAGGATCTGCTGCCACGCCAGCCGATTCGGCTTCGACTGGCCGTTTTCCCATCGATTTATTGTTGCAAATGATACGCCGATTCGCTGGGCTAGCTGCGCCTGCGTCAGATCAAGACGCCCCCTAACGGACCTCACGCGGACTGGATAGTCGACGGGAATGTCGGTGCTGGCCTGTCGCATCAGGTGCCTTCGCAGCGGATCGTAACTCCGCGAACACTAAGGCTGTGTCGCGTGTTATGTCAAGTGCTATATAGCATGTGCTATATGGCCTAATCCCCCGGCACCATCGACATTCGCCCCGGAGTCAAGCACCGCCTTGGTGAGGTTCGCCAGAGTCCGAGGTGCTGGAGCGGATCATCGCCTGCTCGTGTTCCTCGACGTCGCACAGGCGGTAGACCACCCGCCCGCCAACCTTGAGGAACTTCGGCCCCTCACCGGTCCAACGCCACCGCTCAAGTGTGCGATGGCTGATCCGCCAGCGTGCTGCCAACTCCATTTGGTTGATGCATGTTGTCTTCATCTTCGTGCACTTTCGTTCTGGCAAGTTTGACTGCGACACGACGAAGGCGTGGGCGGAAAACACTATCAAGGTAATTCTGGAGTGAGCGGCAAAACCGGGCCATTGCGGCGCCCCGTCTTGCACAGAGAAATTGCACGAAAGCGAAGACTCACCTACGAGTACGAGGGCATTCTGGCGCGATGTGGGGCATACTTCGAGCGGGTTTGTCGAAGAGTCCTTCCCCTCCGCCATTTTCCTGATTCTTCCGGAACTTTCTGACGTGGTCGGCCTGCCGCTGACGGTCGCCGAACCGTTGCCGCTGCGCCCGGACTGTGCCCTGGCCACTCTAAGCCGACCGTCATCGCACGGCTTCGGCCAGCGGCCCGGGCAGCGTCAGCCGAAACACCAGCCGGCTCTGCCGGCTGCCGAACCATTTGCATGGGCGCGTGTCTGCCGGAGGCCAACGGGTGCCTCGTTTAAGTCTACGCGGAGTCATGCCGGATGAAGACGGCAGGCCGGCGGCATCGATCGCCACCACGCCGTCGATCGTCCGGGCGTACGCTTCGGTAGCGTCTTGACGGCCGCGCCAGCGGCGATTGCCGAGGCCGCCGAACTGTTGCCGCAGTCCGAGAACGGCAGCGGCGGACCATGTGCCTGCCCTCGGCGCATTCTCGCCCTTACACTGAATTGGGCGCGTCACCGCCGTTGCCATGCGTGCCGAACCGCTTCAGGAGCCTTCGCGCCCTTTCCACGACCGGCTCATCCACCATCTGTCCGTTGAAGGTGAATGCGCCTCGGCCTTCCCTCAGGTGCTCCTCGAATTCTGCGATCATGCGGCGCGCCTCGTCCAACTCGGCCGGCGACGGCGTGAAGGCGTCGTTCAGCAGGGGAACGACCGAGGGATGCACGCAGGTCGCGCCGTCGAACCCATGCCGGCGCGCCTCGGCAGCAAGGCGCCGGATCAGGTCATGATCCTGATAGGTCGCAACGGTGCCGAGCAGGCCGAAGGAGAAGCGTCCTGCGGACTTCGCTGCCATGTGGACCAGCAGCTTCGGCAGCCTCAGCGTTTCGGAATCGGGCGTCGCGCCGATCGATGTGGCAAAATCCTCGCCGCCCGTCAGGAGGCCGATCACGCGCCGATCGGCCGACGCAATCTCATGGACACGGGCGAGGGCCGCCGGATGCTCTATCATCGCGATGATCTGAAGCGGCGACGTGCGTCCGATTTCGCGTTCGACGTCGTGCGCCAGCTCGACGGTCAAGCGCACATGTTCCGCGCTTTCCGCCTTGGTCAGCAGGATGCCTCGCGCCCCGGCGCGGACCGCCGCCTCCACATCTGGGACGGCCAGCCTAAGGGGTCGGTTCACGCGCACCCAAACATCCCCGCCGTCGGCTGCGCATCGGGGAACGCTTTCCGAAAGCCGGATCCGCGCCTCGTGCTTGGCGGAGGGGGCGACGCCGTCCTCCAGGTCCAGGATGATCGCATCGGCACCGCGCTTGGACGCCTTGGCGACGAACGCCTCGTTGGAGGCCGGAACATAGAGCATCGAACGGTACATCAGACGGTGCCCTTCTTCGATCGCAGGGTCTCGACGAAATCGGCGTCATAGCCCAGCATGGCCAGGATCTCTTGCGTGTGCTCCCCCAGATCCGGGGCGGGGCGACGCCAGATCCCGGGGGTGATGGACAGGCGTGGCACGATGTTGTGGACAGGGACGGTGCCGAGGTCACGATCCTCGACATCGACCACGATCTCCCGCTCCGCGAAATGCGGGTCCTGCAGCGCATCGGCGATGTTGTAGACCGGGCCCACGGTCACGCCGGCGGCCCGCATGATTTCCAGCGCCTCGTCGCGCGATCTCTCGGCGAACCATGCGCCGACCGCCCGATCGACCTCGTCGCGGTGCCGCACCCGATCCGGATTGGTCGCAAATCTCGGATCCGTTTTCATGTCCGGGCGTCCGATGACGTCGAAGACACGCATCGCCATCGTCTGGGTCGAACCGGACAAGGCGACGTACCGCCCGTCGGCGCAGCGATAGACGTTGCGCGGCGAGGAAGTGTTGGACGCGCTGCCGGACCGCTGCTTGACCCGGCCGGTCTTCCGAAAGATCGCCGCCTCGGGCCCCAGTATCGAGAAAAGAGGCTCGAGCAGCGAAAGATCGATGACCTGTCCTTCGCACAGCCCCAGATCGCGGGCGCGCAATGCGGTGACCGTGGCCATGGCTCCCTGGATGCCGGCGATCATGTCCGCGATGGCGAGCGGGGGCAGAACCGGCTCGCGATCGGGAAAGCCGGTCCGGTCGGCGAGGCCGCTCATCGCCTCGACCATGGTGCCGAAACCGGGAAGCTCCGAATAGGGGCCCGTCTGCCCGAACCCTGAGATCCGGACGACGATCAGCCTGGGATTGCGCTCCAGCAGCAGGCCGGGCGCAAGCCCCATCTTCTCCAGCGTGCCCGGGCGGTAGTTCTCGATGAAGACGTCGGACTGGTCGAGCAGGCGGAGGAACGCCTCGCGCGCTTCCGCGATACGGAGGTTGAGGACGATCGACCGCTTGTTTCGGCAATAGGTCTTCCAATGGAGCGGGAGTCCATCTTCGGTCCAGTGCCGGAGCGGATCTCCCTCGATCGGCTCGACCTTGATCACGTCCGCGCCGAAATCGGCGAGCTGCAGCGAGAGCATGTTCCCGGCGACCAGACGCGACAGGTCCACGACCCGCACGCCGGACAGAGGGCCGGTCCGACTTTCATCAAACTGGATTGTCTTGTTCATTCCGTTTCCCGTCGAGGTTCCGTGCCTTGCCGGACGGCAGGTCCCCAGCACGTGGCTTGACAGGCAGAACTCTACATGGGAACGTTCCCAAACGCTATGGGAACGTTCCCAAATGAAACCTGAAGGAGAAGAAGTGTCCAAGGGGCCCGATCGCACGCCGACCATCGTCGATGTCGCCCGCATTGCCGGGGTTTCGAAGTCGACGGTCGCTCGGGTTATCGCCGGCAGCGCGAGCGTGAGCGGCGAAAGCCGCGAGCGCGTCCTGCGCGCGATCGAGGAGACCGGGTACGAGCAGAACCGGTTCGCGCGCGGATTGCGGACCGGCAAAAGCTTCGTCATCGGGATGCTGATCCCCGACATCTCGAACCCCTATTGGGCCGATGTCGCCCGGGGCGCGCAGGACGAGGCGGAGCCCCACGGCTACACGGTCCTGATCTCGAATTCCGACTGGGACCCGGTACGGGAGCGCCGCCACATCCAGGCGATGCGCAGGAACCAGGTCGACGGCATCATCATCAACGCTATCAACGAGAGCAGCGCGATCTTTCGCGGGTTTCCGGTGGCCTCGGTCTTTCTAGGCTCTGGCTCGCACGGGATCAGGTCGATCAACAGCGTCCGGAACAATGTCGAGGACGGAGTCCGGCAGGCGCTCGAATATCTGGTCGATAACGGCCACCGCTCGATCGGCATCATTCTCGGCCGCCCAGGGCGGAAGGGCTTCAAGCGGTTCCAGGGCGCGGTCGATGCGTTCCGCGAATCCGAAAAGGGACGGGGTGCCCGGCTCACGATCGAGACGGGCGACTATTCGGAAGCCTCGGGCCGCGCGGCGTGCCGACGCTTCCTGATGATGGGAGAAGACCGGCCGACCGCTCTCTTCGTCGCCAACGACATCATGGCGCTCAGCGCCATGCAGGAACTTCGCGAGGCCGGGCTGTCATGCCCGCACGACATGTCGATCATCGGGATGGACGGCATCCCCGCCGGCGCCTTTTCCCATCCCGGTCTGACCACCATCGTCAAGCCCCGCTACGAGATGGGGCGCCGTGCGGCGTCCATCCTCATCTCGGCATTGGCCGGCAATACGGAAAAGGTCCATTGCGTCCTGGATTGCCGGCTGCTGGTGCGCGGATCCGTAGCGCCACTCGTCCGGGCGGACGGGTCCAGCCGTCCGTCGTCCCTTGAAGCATCGCTTTCAACCAGCGGAGTTCCATAACAACAATGCAGACCACGACGATGAAGGACATCGCCGGCGCGAACAGCGTCGCATCACAGGCTTCGTTGAAGTCCAGGATCCGCGCCTCCCTGTACGGCGTGGCGTTGGGCGATGCCCTCGGCGCCCCGGTGGAAAAGCTCACCGCCGCCGAAATCCGTCAGCAATACGGCCGCGTGACGGGCCTGGCGACGGAATGGTTCCGTAAGGACGAGAGCGAGGATGAGCGCCAGGGTCGGATCCGCGGAAACGGGATCGTCACCGACGATACCTTGATGACCATCTGCCTGACGAAGGTCTACGGCAAGGCGCGCCGGCATCTGGACGCCTGGGACATGGCGACGGAAATGGTCCGGCAGATCGGCTGGGAGCGTCGCTGGATTCCGGAGCTCCAGCGCGAGACCCAGCTGATCGAGCGGCTGTTCTATCCGGAGAAGTGGATCTTCATCCGGCATCAGCTGGCCCCCTGCGAGCCGCGCGAAGGCGGCATCGGCAACATGGTGAACTGCGGTGCGGCGATGTACATGGCGCCGGTCGGCCTGGCCAACGCCTGCGATCCCCGGGCCGCCTACGACGAGGCAATCGATTTCGCCAGCGGCCACCAGCACAGTTACGGCCTGGAAGCCGCCGGTGCGATGGCCGCGGCCGTCGCGGCGGCAATGATTCCGGGAACCGACATCGAAACGGTCGTGGAGACGACCATCGCCCTCTCGAAGGACGGCACGCGCAACGCCATCAGGGACATCGCCGACGTCGCGCTCCGCCTGCGGGGCCAGGATCATGCGACCGTGACTGCGGCGTTCCACGAGGTTATCGGCCGCTATTCCTCGATGGGCGACGACACCCGCCGCCACCCTGAAATGGCCGGCGTGCCTACCGACAACTATCAACCCTCCCGCCTTCGCGCGATCGAGGAGCTTCCGATCGCGCTCGGCTTCTGCCTGGTCAATCGGGGCGAATTCCGGACCTCGGTGTTGGACGGCGTGAATTCCGGCCGCGACACGGACTCGATCGGCAGCATGGTGGGCGCCATCCTGGGCGCGCTTCATGGCGAGGCGGTGATCGAGGACGCCGACCTCAGGATGCTGAACGAGGCGAACCGGTTCGACCTGCTCGCGATCGCCGACGAGTTCTACGACACCGTGAAAGACCTGATGGCGCAGGACCGGGAACGCACGGAGGTCCGGGACAGGCATCGGCGCGCCCTGATGGAACCGGCCTAGCCGGAGCGCGAGGGGTCCAAAAAAAAACAATCACAACCATGAACACGGCAC
>Ga0207747_1002271_pt1 | contig 11011 bp, 16 predicted proteins | sample HigsolmetaGSP11D_FD_184839 | JGI IMG/M metagenome (GOLD analysis project Ga0207747, IMG submission 184839) | High solid enriched microbial communities from the Joint BioEnergy Institute, USA - SP1-1-D (SPAdes) | ecosystem: Engineered > Bioreactor > SSF (Solid state fermentation) > Aerobic >...
GACAAGCTTGGAGTTTGGATCGTGTTGATTTCGCCCAGACTAATGATGCGATACATCTTCCCCTGCCCTGGAATCTTGACTTCGATTTCAGGCGGGTTGACTGGAAGACGAAACCCTTGAGCACCATCGTCCACAGAAAGATAAATGCCGTAATCCGCCATCAGGAAAACACCCCTTGCGCGGAATTGGCGATCTCGCGTTCCAGCGATTCTTCGATGCGCCGAACGATCATATCAACATCCACGTCACTCCGAATATCCCCAGTTGTAACCTGCACCGTAGGCATCAGCGTAACGAAGTTCTGGATCGACTTCATTTCAGCCAGTTCGCGCATCAGCTTCAAGTCTTCGCTGGAAACGTCCACCGTGTCCTCGATCTTCCCGACCTTATCAACGTTCGCAAGGCCGTTTTTGTCAATATTGGCTAGATACTTGCTGATGTTATCCATCGCATCAGCACCGCCGCCGCCGAACGCCTTCGACATGTTCTGGATTTTATCGAAAGCGCCTTGCACCTTGTCGGCCACAAAGTTCCCGGCGGCTTCGCCCCACTCCCGGCCAATATTAAATGTTTCGGCATAATCCATCGGCTCGAACCGCATCAGCTCGACGACATCCGCCTCGCTTTGCAGACTATCCTGAGCATCTTCCAGTTTGTTCAGCAGATTGCTGATCCCGGACGTGATGTCCACGTTCAGGCCCGGAATTTTGTTGATGATGTTCTCGATCCCGGAAGCCAGCTTTTCGAGCTGTTTTAAGGCGTCAATAACCAAGTCATAAAACAGCTTTTTCACGGCATACACAGGATCGCGCCAGACGTTGGCGAAGAACTCGGCCACGGAAAGCACACCGTTGGCGATCCAGACGAACTGGTTGTAAATGAACGCAACCAGCGTGCCGATGATCCCGCCGATAAAGCCAATGACCTTCGCGGCGACGTCGCCCCATTGGTTGAAGACGTAAATCAGCAGACCGATAGCGGCGCCTACAGCCAAGATCGGCCAGTTTATCGCCAGCCACTCGGCGGCTTGCGCCAGAAGCGGCGGCACCATCGCCCACGCCGCGGCGACCATTCGCCACAACTGCTGAACCATCCGCGCCAGCAGAACGCTCGTCACGACCGTCAGGATCGGCTCGATGATCGACCAGTTATTGCTGATTGCGTCGCCGATCCAAATAATAATGTCGAGCATTCTTTCCGCCGCGCCTGCGGCCAGATAAATCGCGTTCGTGATAACGTTCATCATCGCCGCACCACGCTCCGAATTGAGCCAGTCACTCATCTGCTGGAACACCGGAGCGAACGCCTTGAACGCCTCATTCTTGACATTTTGAAACGCCGCACCAAACGTCATCGGCATTTCAGCGAATTTCTGGTTAATCTCATCAGCCGCATAAAACAAGGCGGCCTTAATAATATCAGCCGTAAGCGCCCCCTCGGACGCCAAGTCTCGCAATTCGCCCTTCGTAACGCCCAGATACCTTGCAATCGCGTCGGCCAGCATCGGGGCGTTTTCCATGATTGATCGGAACTCGTCACCTTGCAGTCGCCCGGCGGCCATCGCTTGCGACAGTTGGTACATAGCGGCGGCTTGTTCCTGCGTCCCGGCGCCGCTGATAGTGAATGCCTTCTGCAACGTCTCAACGAACGCGACGATCTCACCGCTCGAGCTGAACGCATCGCTCGCCAGAATACCCAGCCGGGCCACATTGTCGGTCATGGCAATAAAGTCACCACGCGCCCGTTGTGCGGCGGCATGAATCCGCGCCTGCAAGTCATCCACGGATTGCCCTTCATCGACGATCAAATCCAGCCGCGCCCGCGCTGAAACGAACGTGTCCGAAGCGCTTGTCGCGCCCTGAGCCCCCTTTGCGGTGAAGTAAGCACCAGCAATACCGGCGGACCACTTCTTTATCGATGCCCCGAGACCGTCTGCGGACGATTTCGACTGCTTCACGGACTGCGTAAACCGATCCTGCGCCTGCTTCGCGGCGTCGATGCTTTGCTTAATCCCAGCTTCAGCCGCCGCCAGTTGTTTTTTCGCCGCGATCAACGTGCGGTCAACCGTCAGATTTCGGTTGGAAGTTTTCTGCATCTGCTCCATCGACCGGATCATCAGGTTCATGCTGTTCGTGATCTGCTGAAGCGGCTTTGTCATAGCGTCGAACATTTTCAGTGTTGCAGTTACCGTTGGCATACTCTCACCGCCTTTCCCTCGAAGATATATAAAAAACGCCCCGAAGGGCGTGAATTTACAATGCTATGTAGTCCTGCGCGGCCAATTCCGGGCGCTGTCTGAGCACGAATTTCTCAAATCTCGCCGGACGAGATGTCTTTCGCAAGTCAAATGCCATCGGTTGCGGCTCGTCCTGCCCATCCGGCTTGTAGTAGACGATCAGCAGGTTTCCTTTCGTCGCCTTTTTTCCGCCTACAGCGGATAATGCACCCACGATAGCGCCAACGCCACCGAACGCTACTCCGCCAACAACACCTCTGCCGATCACGGACTTGTTCTTCTGTATCAAGTCCGTCTTGCGTGCGGCCTTGATTGCCGTCACCTTATCGTATCCCAATTCAAAAGTCTGCTTGCCGGATCGGATTATCAGCCGATCATCGGAAAAGAACAGTCTCACAACCTTCTTCGGCTCCAGACCCGGAACCCCGAGAAGATGGAAGGCGGCGGTGTAAAGCTTCGCGCCCAGACGCTTTGCTTCTCGAGCCTCTTTCCGCCACAACCACACCGCCACCACCAGAAGCAGAAGCAACAGCAAAGCACCAGCCATCTGAACCCCTCCATTCGCCTTTTGACAACATTCTATCATCTTTTACGCCTTTTGGGGGAAGATGGTTTCTTTTTCGGTTGCGCCTCTGCCTTCTTCTCGGCTTTGATCCGAATGTCGATCATCGCATATAGCGCGGCCTTCTGCTCGACTGTGTACTCAGCCAGTTCCCACGGCTTGATCCCTAGTTTGTGGAGGGCGTAATAGGCGTAATTCCATTCGCCGTCGCCCTCCCGGATCAGTTTTTTACTTCATCGACAAGCTCGTTAATGTCCTTGTCGAAACCGTTTATCTCCTGAACGGCCTGCACGAGCCGCGCATATTCGCCGGACAGAAGCATTCGCTTCAGCAAATCCTCGGCACCCAGCACGCCATAGGATTTTTGAAGATCAGCGTTTTTCAAATCCGGGAATACCACGCTCGACACAACGACCTTCGCCATGTAGACCTCGGGCTGAATTTCGGCCACCCGGCGGCCACCCGGTCCCTTCACGTATTGCGTGGCCGCCTTCCGAAGCTGTTCATTCTCGGCCTCAGTGATCGCCCGAATCTTCCACGGGATCGGTTTGCCATTCTCGTCCTTGAAGCGGTCGGAAACGACCACCTCATCAACAATCTCTGCCTTCGTGTTCTGTGCGAAAAACGCCTGCAAATTGCTCATGTGTTATCTCCTTCCGGGCGCCACGTCAGTTAAGCGGCGCAAATTGTTCCAGCATGTCGTAGTCGTCGAACGTAAACGAGATGTCCTCATTAAGCGGATCGTCACTCGTTGCATCGAATTGCGCGGCGATCACACTGTCGAGGTTGCAATTCTTGAGCACGACCGTCTGCCGCCCTGCCGCAGAAGTCGGGTCCTCGTTCGATACCGTCAAGTCAAAATAAAAGTCGCGGCCAGTCTTGATGTAATCACGCACCAGACGTCGGAACAGTGACGTAACGTAGTAGATATTCAGCGTCCCCGTGCCAGTCCAGCCGACTGCCTTCTGGCCGACATTTGTTTTTCCAACGACCGGCACATCCGTCTTGTTCTTCTCGATAGTCGCTTCCAGCGACCGGGCATAGAACAGTTCCTCGACCTGCCCATTGATCGTGATGAACGCCTTTGCGTGCTTACCGCTGATGGCGTCCATTTCGTTCATGAACGGCATATATTACCCCTCCTTTAGCGAACGATAACCTGCATGTAGACCTTCTCGATTGCGTCCACCGGCTGGACGTACAGCTCGACATACACGCTATCCACATCGGTGCCCTGCACCACAGTCACATCGGCCTGCGAATCGAAGTTCTGAATCGCGCCGATATTTTCCAGAGCGGTCAGATAGTTCACGATTTCGTTCTTGAACAGGTTCCGCCCGTCAACGTTGTTGTCAACCTTCCCGGCGTAGAACTGCTCGAAGATGCGCTTGAGATCGTTTCCGATGGCGTCCAGCACCCGGATGACCCGGTTCTTCGAGAAGTGGCGGCGCCTCTCGGGCGTAAAGCTCGTGAACGTGTTAATGTCCTGCTCCACAATCGCCCGGCCATCGGACGGCACAAACAGGAATTCGCCGTTCTGGAGCGCCTGAACGATCTGGGTGTGCGTGTAGCGCGTGTCCACGTCCACGGCGTCGTCATAGGCCGTGTACGTCAGCGACTGGTTGACATTCGCACCAGCCGTTGCACCTGCGACCCATGCAGTAGCCTGCACATTATTCAGTGTCGTGCCATCGGACAGCACAACGCCGTTTTTGACGCTGATAACGCCCTCGTAGTCGGCGGTCGCATAGTCCGGCAGGACGACCTGAATCTTCTTGCCCTCGTCCTCACGCAGGCGCCGCGCAAACGAGACGAACACGCCTTTCAGCGTCGCATCACTAACCGGCGCGGCCATCGTGTTGAAGTCAAACAGTTCGATGGCGGCCAGATAGTCCGTATATTCGGCGTTCGTCACGGTGCCATCCGTGCCGCCGGTCAGATTCACCCCGGCGGTCGCCTCCAACGTGCCGGACGTACCGAACGTCACCCACGCATTGTCTTGCAGTTCGGCGCGGCTCGCAACCGTCTGCACATCCACCTCGCGGCCATCCACATAGGTGATGACATCGAACAGCTCGGGATCATCAACATTCGCCTGCACAGCCACCGTAATGTCGTTTCCCCGGACGCCACCGTATTTCGCCGTGACCGTGACCGGATCACTCGTTCCAATGGTCGCGGACGCCTGTGTGCCGGTATTCAGCCGGTACAGCAGAAGCGTTCGGGCGCGTTTCAGCGCTTCGCGCACCAGTACCAGTTGCGGCGCCGTAATGTCATAACCGAGAATTTCCGTCACGTTCTGTCCGCTCTCGATAGTCATCACCTGTTTGCTCGGACCCCACGACAGCACAGCCGGAAGCGTCACCACGCCACGCTCGCCCAGCGTGCCTACGGCCTGCGCCTCACTCCGAAAGTTGACGTACAGACCGGGCCGAACTTTGTTTTGTGCAACCCACGTTCCGCCTGCCATAGTTACTGAACCCTCCTTGCCTTGAAGTCTTTCAGCAGTTTCTGAACCTCATCGAGCGTGTACTGCTTGCCATCTTCCAGAATGGCGGCCAGCACATCGCGCTCGACCCGCGTGAAGTTGGCGGCTTTCAGGAACTGCCGTTTCGGGAACGTGACCGCTCCCGCTTTCTTTTCCTGCTCCTTCTTGCTCATTTGAGTCGTCCCTCCTGTTCCATCGACTCCATTTTCGGCGGTTCGGGAACCACGCGCCGGACGCGGAACGCATAGTCCACGAAAAAGTGAAGCACCCCGTCCACGATCTCGTGGTTCATTCCGGTGCCCTGATACTGCACCCCGTCGTACTCGATCAACTCCAACACATCGTACAGCTTTTCAGCCATGTCATGCGCTTCCTCGTTGGAATTGTCCTGCGGGAAGTAGTGGATGTCGAAGCTATGCGTCCGCCTGTACCGGGTGTTCAGTTCCTGCATCTGCGAAGCATTCAACAGCTTCACAAAAAAGCATGGTTCCTCGAACCCCTGCCGGATTTCTTCGCCGTACCGCTTTACGTCAGGGAAGCTGGCGGCCAGCCGCCGCATGACAGCGGTGCGAATATCATTCATCTCGACAACCGGCATCGCCTCACCCCTTCCTCGGCGGCCTGCCATTCATGATGCCGTCCAATAGCTCCATAACCCGACGCTCCAGATAGCGCGGCAGTTCCCGCTCGATTTCCTGCATAGAAATGGTCGCCATGAACCGACCGGGCACCCAGCCGTCCTTTGGGCCGACATACATCCCGGTTTCGGCGTTCGGATCATACACGAACGACTTGCCCTTCAAGTAGCCGGGCACCCAGTGGGAACGGAAGCCATATTCGACGAAGCTGGCATAATCGACCGGGTTGTAAATCTCCACCACGAGCGCATTACCGTGGCGTTCCACCCTGCCGACTTGCCAATTCCGCCGCAGATGCCCGGTGTTCACGGGCGTCCGCTTCTTGATCTTTCGCTCGGCACGGAACGCCATTTCCAGCAGGAAGTCACGCATAAACCGCTCGATGACGCGCTCGTCCAGCGCCTTGTTGAACGCTCCGGCCAGCCTCCGCACATCGGAAAAATCGAAGCTCGCCCATTTAGCCACCTTCGATTGACCACCCGTTATCTACAAAAACCTGAGTCAACAGATTAGAGAAACGCCGCACGAAAGCCTCATCTTCTTGGTCGTTCGTGTCGCCACTTTCAAACAGTATTGCATGAGTCAGTTCATGAAGGAATGCGTTAAATTGGCGTGCCTCGCTTATGTCACCTGCAATCTTAATGATCTGCTGGCCATAAATAACTTCACCGTACATGCTCCGCTCTGAAAGCATATTTGGGACGATCTGCACGGTATAAACCATCGCCCCGACTTTCATTTTTTCAGGCAGTTTCATCACGCCCACTCCTTCCGCTGGAGGCTGACCTCCTGATGCGTCGAGTAAACAACAGGCTCACCAGCCTTATAAACACGCTTGACAGTTCCCCGCGTAACCTCAATCACGTCGCCCTGCTTGATCTCGTAGTCCGGGCTGATGAACAGCTTCGTCTCGTAGACGATCTCGTTGACTGTCTCGGTCTGCCGGTTCGTCCCCATCCCCATACGAGACAAGCGGCAAGGAACGTTCTCGTAAACAGGGAAAAGACCGAGCTTCGTTTCTGTCGTATGCGGATCGATATACTCCCCATAACGACTGATCGAAGCCCGGTCCTCATACAGCCGTTCGATCTTCCGCCAGTGCGATTCGTATGCCAGCCTCATGACCACGCCACCCGCCGGAACCGATGCAGTTGAGCCTTATACTCCCGGATGATACTGTCCTCGTCCTTCCGGTACGACACGGACGTATCTCCGACCTGCAAGCTGGATGGCACCCCATCGGACGCATCGTAGAAGTCAGCGGCCATTTCGACAAGCACGTTTTCCAACGCGGCGGGCAACGACTTGATGTTGCAGTAGTTCAGAATCTTCTGCTCGGTGGATTCGAGGATGAACGTCAGCCGGTCGTCCTCATTCGTTCCCTCGATCCCCAGAAGCATTTTGAGTTTTTCGAGACGTTCGTCCATGCTTCCGCCCACCTTTCTCGACCTGCTGGGCGTCTCCCGGCTGTTCGCGGCCCGTCTGCTCGACATTTTGGGCGTATTCGTGGCCGCTGGCGATCTCAATCACCTTCACATCGGCTTGTTGGGAAGCCGCCGCAAGCAAGCGCCTGCGGCGGTTAAAAGCGGTAACACTCATAGCCGCCACCCTCACGCGATCTTGTGGACGAACTTGACGATGCGGATCGCCTTCGGCTCGAACACCCGCGTCCAGTTGTCGCCGTCCGCCAGTTCCGTGTTATCCGGCGATACACCAGCCACGCTTTGCGACGTGAAGCGTACCCCACGCGGATGCAGGATAAACGTCCGGCGGTTGATCAGATAGTCTTCGCCAGCCAGCGAATCGCGGTCGGTTTCCGTCGGAACGAATCCAACCGGATTGCCTTCGCCATAAGCTACGGCACCCGGACCGAACAGGTATGTCGTATAGATGCCGTTAGTCGTATCGACCGGAACACCATCATCAACGATAACCTGTTTGCCGAGGAACGTCGGAATCTGCATCGTGCCATTGGTAGATGCAGGCAGATACTCGATCAAGTCTTGTTTTTTGAGCGTCGCCTCGGTTGCGCTGTGCATGATGATGGCCGTCAGTTGAGCCTTTGCATCGCCCAGCTTCTGAGCGGCATCCACAGCCGTCTTCGCGCTGATAATGGCGTCATCCCCAGTTTCGCCAGAAATATCATGGACGTTCGTCGTCATGTTCGCGGCGTCGAACACACCTTCGAGCGTTGCGATCAGCGCGGCCTGATAGCGGCGAGCCCAATAAGACGCCACAAGGTCGCCGATAGCCCGCATCGGATCGTCACCGGCAAGGTTGGCGGCAAGATCATTCGCACCCCATGCACGGCCACGGCGCAGAATCACAGCTTCGTCCTTGCTCGCCTGAATCTTGCCCGGCGTCAGAGCGGTGCTATCGTCCAGCACTTCATCGTCGCCCGACAGATCGCCCCAGAACGGCATTTGAACGGTACGCGCCGCCGAGCTTGCCAGCCGGTCGAACTCAGCAGTCCGTTGAGCGATGCCCGATTGGAACAGCGCCGACAGTTCCATCGTGCGCTGAATCACATAGGGCGTGAATACCTCGGGTACGATAACATCCGAAATTTTCGTGGACATTCAAAATCAACCTCCTGCTTGTGCTTTCAGTTGTTCGGCCAGCTCCGGGTTTTCCCGCAGAATCCGGCCTTGTTCGGTCAAATTAAAGTGCTCCTTGCTCCACGGGTTTTTGATCCCGCCCTTCGACGGTTCACGCCCATCGGCAGGATTCATGCCCTTGAGCTTGCCTTGCGGATCGGCCTGCTTCTGGACAAACAGGAATGCCTTACTCTCGCGCAGGCTCTTGATCTGATCCTCCAGACCGGTCTTGACATTGCCCTGCTCGTCCACCTCGACCTTGCTCTTGTCGATCAGGTTCACCACCAAATCGGGATCGTGCGCCTCACCAGCCACAGCAAGCTTGATCGCGGTCGTGATCGCCATATCCCGCAGGCGACCTTGATATTCCTGCTCGCGCTCCTTGTTTTCGTGTTGGAGCGCTTCGATCTGCTTCCGCAGTTCCTCATTGTCCCCTGCCGCCTTTTTCAGTTGCGAAAGCTGATTATCACGCTCCGCAAGCTGTTCGGCCAGTTGCTTCTTCGCTTCGTTCACTTCATCGAAACGGTGCTTCGGAACGAAGTCCTTGAGCTTTTCCTCGGCGGCGGCCACAACGTTCTGCACCACCTCCCCGGCAACTCCGTGTTGCTCCAGCAGTTGCTTGAGCCAGTCCATGAAAATCATCCTCCCGTTCGTTCGCTTGCGCTTTTTACCCGGTCGCGTCCGGTAGCGTCTTTCGTTTTACGCCTGAAATACCAAAGCGGCGGAAATAACAAACAGGCCTATTTGGCCCGCTTGCTCGCTTCGATTGCCCGGCCTTGAGCCAGCGCCTTTTCACGCGCCCGCTCTCTGCCCGCCCTATCCCCCGGCGTGTACGTGTAGCACGTCCCACGCCCGCCCCATTTGTAGCCGGGTTTCCCATTTTTCTGACAACGCATGATCGGCATGATTCATCGACCCTCCACATAGCGCTCGAGCCATTCCCGATACGTCATGTTCCCCGGAACATAGTACACACCCCCGTCAGCGTCACGGGCGATGCGCTCACCCGGATCGTCCTCGTCGTCGAAATACGGCACCACAGTTGAGCGGCAGTTCGGGTGAAGCGGCGGGTAATTTACGCCGACTTCCTTCTCGCTCAACCGAAACACCTTGCCATCCATCACACGGCAAATCTCACTCGTTCGGCTGTCCAGTGTAGCCAGATACTCGTATTGCTCAACTACACCGCTCGCCTTGTAGCCATCCCATGTCGCCTGATGGGTGACAAAACTGCTCTCGGTTCGGACAATCCGCTCGGCGCTAGAGTACGACACCTGCAACCGCTCGGCCAAGTCTTTTGCCGTCTGCGCCACGCCCTCGCCCCGGATGAACGCCTGCGTCAGCTTTGTCTGCAATTCACGCACCAGCTTGTCTCGGTTCGCCCAGATACGCTCGGAATAGTTCTCGCCAAGCCAAGGCATCATGATCGCCTTCTCGATGGTCGGTCTATCAAGCGGGGCAAACGAAACGCCGATCCCGAGCCCCCGCTGAACCTCATACACGGTTCGATAGTAGGTGTCCTCGTAGATACCAGCCAGAAGCTCCTGCGTGCCAGCGTGGGCGTTTCCAAGCAGAACCTCAACCTCTTGCCTTATCTGGATCAAAAGCGCCTCCAGACGGCTAATGCGGGCTTTATACGACGCCGCGTTCAGTTGGCGCGTCCAACGGCCATCGACGTTGTTTTTGGCCTTCTCGATAAATTCCTCCAGCGTCATGCGGAACTCGGCCAGCTCGTCACTCGTCAACAGCCGCCGGGCCTCGGCCATCGTGACCTGATTCTCGACCGCGTACCGGGCGTAAAAGGCTTCGATGTCGCGCTCGATCCTTCGGATCGCCCTCTGATACTCTTTCAGAAGGCGCTCGGCATACCGGTCGGCCTTTTCATACTGCATCAGAGCGACTTGCTCGCTTCGGCGGCGCCAGTACTCACGGTCCGGTGTCATTCAGTTTCGCCCGCCTGCGCGCCGTCCTCTTGCGCCTGCCCCTGTTCACCGAAGCCTTGATAATCCTCGAAGGCGTTCATATCACGCTGGCGCTGGGCCTCAATGCGCTCTAGCTCGGACTGAACATTGGTCACCCACGGATGGTTGGCGATGATCGTCTCGTCCGAGATAATGCCGACACTGGACTTCGCATTGTTGATCACATCGGTTTCATTGATCAGGATGTCGCGGTTGAAAATAAAGTCCACCTGCTCACCGGAATAATCGGCTCCGGTCGTATTCGCAAGGTGCGTGTCGATGAACCAACGCAGTTGTTCCAGCGACGCCTGAAACTCCGTCTCGATGATATTGGCGTCCATGTCGAGATCAGCATAGAGGAACTTGAGCGCCACGCCCGACCGGTCGCCTCCGAACCGCTCCGATTGCGTGTCCACACCCCGGCCAAACTCGTAGATGTCCTTCCGCAGACGGTCCAAATGCTTCTCGGAGGCCTCGACGTTGATGTTCAGATTGATCGTGTCTACGCTGCCTTCGTCGGAAACCTTCA
>Ga0207747_1002272_pt1 | contig 11009 bp, 9 predicted proteins | sample HigsolmetaGSP11D_FD_184839 | JGI IMG/M metagenome (GOLD analysis project Ga0207747, IMG submission 184839) | High solid enriched microbial communities from the Joint BioEnergy Institute, USA - SP1-1-D (SPAdes) | ecosystem: Engineered > Bioreactor > SSF (Solid state fermentation) > Aerobic >...
GTTTTACTGTCAAAGTCGGGACTATTAACATGGATGGTGCCACCTAACTGCTCTACCAACCGTTTCGTAATCGTCAGACCAAGTAGACTATTCCCGTTGGACCTGCTTCTTTAATAGAAAAGGTGATTTTTTTGTATACTTTTTAAGAAAAATGAAATTAAAAAGGCAGCCAAAAAGTCAAAATGAAAGACTTTTTGGACAGCCCCTGTTCTCTACTAATTGGATTTGTATTTTGCCCGTAAGCGCCCAGTTGTAAAGGACAGTTCTTACTGATTGACTCCCTGTTTTGTCCGTGAGAATCGTTCTATTGGACAGTTCTCGCTGATTGACTCCCTGTTTTGTCCGTGAGAGCCGCTCTATTGGACAGTTTTTGTTGATTAGCCACCAGTTTTGTCCGTGAGCGCTTGCTCTATTGGACAGTTCTCGCTAATTGAGTCCCCGTTTTGTCCGTGAGAGCCGCCCTATTGGACAGTTTTTGTTGATTGGCCACCCGTTTTGTCCGTGAGAATCGTTCTATTGGACAGTTCTCGCTGGTTGACTCCCTGTTTTGTCCGCGATCGCCGCTCTATTGGACAGTTTTTATTGATTGAGCCTCGATTTTGTCCGTGAGAATCGTTCTATTGGACAGTTCTTGCTAATTGAGTACCCATTTTGTCCGTGAGAGCCGCTCTATAGGACAGTTCTCGCTGATTGACTCCCCGTTTTGTCCGTGAGAGCCGCTCTATTGGACAGTTTTCACTGATCAAATCCTCATTTTGTCCGTGAGAGCTTGCTCTATAGGACAGTTCCTGCTAATTGACTCCCTGTTTTGACCGTGAGAATCGTTCTATTGGACAGTTCTCGCTGGTTGACTCCCCGTTTTGTCCGTGAGAGTCGCTCTATTGGACAGTTTTCACTGATCAAATCCTCATTTTGTCCGTGAGAGCTTGCTCTATAGGACAGTTCTTGTTGATTGGCCACCCATTTTGTCCGTGAGAATCGTTCTATTGGACAGTTCTTGCTAATTGAGTCCCCATTTTGTCCGTGAGAGCCGCTCTATTGGACAGTTTTTGTTGATTGGCCACCCGTTTTGTCCGTGAGAATCGTTCTATTGGACAGTTCCTGCTAATTGACTCCCTGTTTTGTCCGTGAGAATCGTTCTATTGGACAGTTCTCGCTGATTGACTCCCCGTTTTGTCCGTGAGAGCCGCTCTATAGGACAGTTTTTTTTGATTAGCCACCCGTTTTGTCCGTGAGAGCCGCTCTATTGGACAGTTTTTGTTGATTGGCCACCCGTTTTGTCCGTGAGCGCTTGTTCTATTGGACAGTTCTCGCTGATTGACTCCCCATTTTGTCCGTGAGAGCCGTTCTATAGGACAGTTTTTGTTGATTGGCCACCAGTTTTGTCCGTGAGAGTTGCTCATTTGGATAGTTCTTGTTTGAAGAAATTCGACTTGAAAATATCTGGCGGGCGCAGAGGTTTTCAAGACTAATGACCGATTTACTACATCATAACAACCGAAAGACCCCATTCGAACAACAGATTCAGTTGGCCGATTTAAATTATGTTACAACAACTGTTTCTGGTGCAACTACCATCGCAGAAAATTATACAGATATTAGCGTCAAACTGCCGACAGAGTTACAAAAGATGTCAACTGCTATTAAATTATAAATAAATTCGGACAATGAATAAACTTATGGCTAGCTCGTGACAACATTTGCCCTGTCAAAAAACCGCAAAAAGTTATTGACATAAATGAATAATTGCTTATAATAAAAAATATCAATAATCATTAATTATAAAAAATTTGCAAAAACCATGATGGGGAAAAGTAGGATTCAGCTATTTTTTACAGAGAGCTTCGGTAGCTGAAAAGAAGCAAAAATACGAATCTGAACAATGGCCCTTGAGTTGCGTGCTGAACATAGTGGTGCTATTAGTAGGTTCCGCCGAGCTGGTACTCGTTACAAATACCTCGGTATTAAGGCAATTGCCGGCGTACTGATAGAGGCTGTATTGTGTGAGCATACAGTGAAATAAGGTGGTACCACGTGAATATAAACCACGTCCTTATCATAATTGATAATGACGTGGTTTTTTAATGCCTTGATCGCGATCGCATGTAAATATTAGCTAATAGTAAAAGTTAACTTTTGGTGCACCGGAATGTGAAGAAAAAAATTAATTTGGAGGAAATACAAATGACTGATTGTTTAGTGATTCAAACCGATTTTGGACTAAGTGATGGTGCGGTCGCTGCGATGTATGGTGTAGCGTTAAATGTGGATAAAGCCCTAAAAATATACGATTTAACTCACGAGATCCCGCAGTACAATATTTGGGACGCATCCTATCGATTATTTCAAACGATTACGTATTGGCCGGAAAATACAGTGTTCATTTCCGTTGTCGATCCGGGTGTCGGTTCGGAGAGGAAAAGCATTGTGGCAAAAACAGCGAACAACCATTATATTGTTACACCTGATAACGGGACGATTACTCATATTCAAAAATATATTGGCATCCAAGAAGTAAGGGAAATTGATGAACATATCAATCGCTTGCCAAATTCCGGTCATTCTTATACATTTCATGGTAGGGATGTGTATGCTTATACTGGTGCACGATTAGCTTCTAGGAAAATCCATTTTCAAGAAGTAGGCCCGGTTCTCTCGACTGATTCCGTCGTTAAACTACCATTAACGGAGGCGGTCCTCGAAAACGGAACAATTAAAGGAAATATCGATGTTCTCGATGTTCGCTTTGGCAACCTTTGGACAAATATTGATCGTACCCTATTTTTACAATTTGATGTAAAATATGGAGATACATTTGAAGTCACCATTGAAAATTCAACAAGACAGGTCTATAAAAATATCATGACATTTGGTCGTTCCTTTGCCGATAGCCATTTAGGCGAGCCGCTTCTTTATGTCAACTCCTTAGATAAAATCGGTGTCGCCATAAATCAAGGTTCATTTGCAAAGGCTTATCATATTGAAGCCGGACTGAAATGGAAAATTACGATCCGAAAAGTGGTGGATATTAGCTATAATTGATTTATCCAATGGACGGTTCCTAAATTCATTTAGTAAGGTGAAAAATGGCGTTGACCGTATGATTTATGAAATTTGGTGGTTCCCATATTCTCAACTTTCCAACTTTTAACAAAGGTCTAAAAAATTTTTACCGACAAGGGAGAGATACTCATGAATAAAAATGCATTATCCGTTCGTACAATTGTTGCAATCGGGATTGGAGCAGCTGTCTTTGTTATTTTGGGAAGATTTGCTTCGATTCCAACCGGGATTCCAAATTCCAATATTGAGGTGACGTATGCCTTTTTAGCACTAATGGCAGTGATTTTCGGACCGGTTGCCGGTGGACTTATCGGCTTAATCGGTCACGCATTGAAAGATTTGATCTTCTACGGTTCCATTTGGTGGAGCTGGGTTGTTGTCAGTATGTTGGTTGGGTTTTTATTCGGATTGATTTCGAAAAAACTGGATATTGAATCCGGTGAATTTGGGAGACAAAAGATCATAACGTTTAACTTGGTTCAGGTTGGCGCACAAGCACTGGGCTGGTTCTTGTTGGCACCGGTTTTGGATATTGTTATTTACGCAGAACCGAGCAATAAAGTGTTTATCCAAGGGCTCGGTGTTGGTATTTCCAACATGGTCACAGTCGGGATTCTCGGTACATTGCTACTTGTTCTTTACGCAAAAACCAGAACAAAAACGGGGAGCTTGGAACGAGAATAATCCAAGTAAAAACCGGAAGCTAGGATTGAGGATAATTTTTAGAAATATCGGCATCAGCAAATTCAACAACAAAATGTATGCAGGAGATTGACAATGAAAAAACCAGTCATAGAGTTTCAAAATTATTATTTCAGATATGATAGTCAAAAACAACCAACATTAAAAAATATTAATCTTACCATCTATGAAGGGGAAAAGGTTTTAATTGTCGGTCCATCCGGATCAGGAAAAAGCACCATTGGCCATTGTATCAATGGGCTTATTCCATTTTCATATAAAGGGGAAATCAAAGGCAGTTTGAAAATTATGGGAAAAGAGGCAAGGGATTTGGGTATTTTCCCCATATCAAAAATGGTAGGGACGGTTTTACAAGATCCGGACGGGCAGTTCATCGGATTATCTGTCGGGGAGGATATTGCTTTTTCCCTGGAAAATGATTGTATAGCGCAGCCGAAGATGGTTGAGACTGTAAAAGAAGTGGCGGCCATGGTAGATATGGATGCATTTCTAGATGCGTCCGTTCACCATTTATCAGGCGGGCAAAAGCAGCGAGTTTCTTTGGCAGGTGTCATGGTTGATCACGTCAATATCCTTCTTTTTGATGAACCGCTGGCTAATTTAGACCCAGCAACTGGAAAGCATGCCATTCATCTGATTGATCAAATTCAAAGTGAAACGAATACAACGGTGGTTATTATTGAACATCGTTTGGAAGATGTCTTGTATCGCCATGTTGATCGAATTATTGTTATGGATGACGGAAAAGTTTTGGCAGATCAGAACCCGAATGAATTACTTTCTACGGATATTTTGGAAAAAGTAAAGATTCGTGAACCGCTTTATTTGAAGGCGATAAAGTATGCAGGCGGGACCATTACAAAGGAGTTGGAACCGGCTGATTTTTCACGTTTTCAGGCGGAGACGTTTCGCGAGCCGCTTAGAAAATGGTATGAAGAAGTGAGATTGAACGAAGCGCCGCCGGAAGTAGAGCCAATTCTAGAATTAAAACAGATTTCATTCGGCTACACGCCAAATAAAGACACGATTCACGACATATCTTTGACGATAAATAAGGGAGATATGGTTAGTATTGTCGGAAAAAACGGTGCGGGAAAATCAACTATTTCGAAATTGATTTGCGGATTTGAAACTCCCAGATTCGGAAAAATTATTTTCGCAGGCAAAGATATTACTAATGAATCGATATCAGAACGATCGTTAAAAATTGGAATGGTTCTACAAAATCCAAATCATATGATCTCAAAACATATGATCTTCGATGAGGTGGCATTGGGGCTTGTTGCTAGAGGTGTACCGGAAGCAGAGATCCGTGAGCGGGTGGAGGAGACGTTGAAAATATGTGGACTGTACCCGTTTCGTAATTGGCCAATTTCTGCCCTCAGTTTTGGTCAAAAAAAGCGAGTATCCATTGCATCGATTCTCGTGTTGCAGCCGAAATTGATTATTTTGGATGAACCAACAGCAGGCCAAGATTTCCGTCATTATACCGATATAATGGAGTTTTTAATGGAACTCAATCGAAACGGACTCACGATTTTATTGATAACCCATGACATGCATTTAATGTTGGAATATACGGATCGGACCATAGTTTTGTGTGACGGAACGAAAATTGCCGATGATCAGAGTGTCCGGATTTTATCAGATCCGGACTTGATTGAACAGGCAAACTTGAAAGAAACATCACTTTTTGAATTGGCGACAAAAACCGGTTTTTCAGATCCGATCAAATTTGTTGAACGATTTATTGCATATGATCGGGAGGTTAGAAACCATGGCAAATGAAATGCTTAGCTATATTGACCGAACTTCCCCGATCCATCGCCTGACCGGTGCGACGAAATTAGTTTGTTTTATATTATGGTCAACCGCTGCTATGTTGACCTATGACACCCGAATTCTTTTATTTTTATTTATTGTAAGTGTAGTCATTTTTTATGTTTCTAAAATTAAGTTACAAGACATTTTATTCGTGTTAATTTTTATTCTCGTGTTCTTGCTTATTAACAATATAGCCATTTATCTTTTTTCACCACAAGAAGGGGTTAAAATTTATGGAACAAGTCATGTGTTGTTTGAAATTGCCGGTAGATATAATCTGACGTTGGAGCAACTGTTTTACCAACTGAATATTACATTAAAATATTTGACCGTCATACCAGCGGCGCTCTTGTTTATTGTAACGACACACCCCAGTGAATTTGCCGCTTCTTTAAATCGGATTGGTGTAAGTTACCGGATTGCTTATGCTGTATCGCTTGCTTTACGTTATATTCCCGATGTTCAGCGGGATTTCCGTAATATTGCCAAGGCACAACAAGCTCGTGGACTCGATATGTCAAAAAATGAAAATTTCTTGAAGCGGATAAAGAATGCATCAGCCGTCTTGGCACCGTTAATTTTATCAAGTCTTGAAAAAATTGAGATTATTAGTAACGCAATGGAATTACGCGGATTCGGGAAAAAGAAAAAGCGAACATGGTATAATGCCCGGCCATTTCAGAAGCAGGATTACATCGTGGTTATTTTATTCGTTCTGCTGCTTATTACAACCTTACTGATTACCTACTATGACGGCAGTCGATTTTACAATCCGTTTGTTTAAAAGATTTGTTTTTTGGGATGGAACTTATGATAAGCTCTAGTGTTTAGTTTGGGTTGATATGGCAAATGATAAAACTACAAACCCGGGGGAGTGACCTCACTACCCCGGTCATAAACTTTCCATAAAAGGCATTGATTAAAAATCTCCCAAACAGCTTTAACCAAGATAAAATTTGTTAAATATCTCCTATACAGACTTTCAATCGTTCTAGTTGCTACCGTCCCCACTCCAACCGCTCTTTCTGTAGGCAACGGAAATTGCGGCCATTCCGGATGCAAAGGCAAAACCATGAACACCACCTTCCAGTTCGGCAATGGTATCTTCCAACACTTTCCGCGTTGGATTTCCTGAACGGGTTTAGTCAAAAGGACCAAACGAATCGAACTGTTCTTGATGAAAAGTGGAAGAATAGTAGACAGGCGGATTTACTGCTTTAGTTTTATCATCCAGAAAACGATCTTAAGAAATTAGTTTTGTTTCAAATTCATGATTTTTTTGCTCATTGTACACTTACCCCCTCACTTAATGCCACCAATGCATGTTCCAAATCCGCCTTCAAATCTTCAATATGTTCAATGCCGACTGAAAACCGTAATAATCGATTATCAACACCGTTTTTCATCCGGGTTTCTACCGGAATATCGGCATGGGTTTGGGTAGCCGGATAGGTAATAAAACTTTCAACCCCACCGAGACTTTCGGCAAAGGTAATCAACTTCAAATTTCGTAAAAAGGGGTCGACCCATTCTTCTTTTGCTAATCGAAACGACACCATGCCCCCCTTGTTTGGGTAGAGAACATCGGTCACTTCAGACCTGTTATGTAAAAATTCAACTACCTGTTTTGCATTGTTTTGATGTGCTTCCATACGTAAAGCTAAGGTTTTTAAACCACGAATTAACAGCCAACCGTCAAAGGGGGATAAAACTGCGCCAGCCGCATTGTGATTCGTCGCAAGCTGTTCACAAATTTCTTTGCCCTTTGCAACAACAAACCCTGCCAACACGTCATTATGACCACCAATATATTTTGTCGCACTATGGATCACGATATCCGCTCCGTCCACGATTGGCTTTTGCAAATAAGGGGTTAAAAAGGTGTTATCCACAATGAAAAGCAAGTGATGCTTTTTGGCAATGTGGGCAACTTTTTTTATGTCAGTTTCAATCATTAACGGATTTGTTGGTGTTTCTATGAAAATTGCTTTTGTCTTTTCGGTGATTGCATCTTCTAACCCGGTATAATCATTCACTTTCACATAAATGGTATTGATCCCATACGATTCTTTATATTGGTTGAACAAGCGGTAAGTTCCGCCGTATAGGTCATTGAAGCTAAGCAGTTCATCATCTTTTTGAAAAAGGGAGAGGACGAGCTGAATCGCCGCCATCCCCGAACTACAGGCAAAAGCTTGATCCCCTTCTTCCAATTTTGCAAAATTCTCTTCTAATAAGGCTCGTGTTGGATTTTTTGTTCGTGTATAATCATACCCTGTGGATAAACCAATTCCTTCGTGACGATAGGCTGTGGATAAATAGATAGGTGGATTAACTGCTCCGGTTGTCTGTTCACTCCGATTGCCAATTTGCACTAATTTTGTTTGAATATGTTGATTTGCCAAGCTTGATTCCTCCTCGTATCCCCGCATTTTTGGAAAATAAAAAGGACTTCTATAAGAAGAAGCCCAAATGATTCCAAAGTTTCTTCTTATCTTTCAGGTATTTCACCTGCTGGAATTAGCACCGTGTTCGACAAATGACCGGTTGCTGAGGCGTCATCGGGCCAGTCCCTCAACCTCTCTTGATAAGATTACGATATTCAGTTCAATAAACGATTTTATTTATTCTAATTTACAATATCTTTTAAAAATAATCAAGAGGAAATTCGGAGTATATACATTCCTTATAAGGGAATAGTTTATTAATAAGAAAAGTATCTAAAGAAAACAAACATAGCTGCCCATATGGACAATAGGCGATTTTTTTTTTGAAAATTTGACCAATATTAGAGCAGGTTTCAAGGACAGTTTGGCTCTCTGTCTTCCTATAAATTTTCAATAAGGCAGGTCTCAAGGGTAATTTGAAGCTCTGTTTCCACAAAAAAGTCTAATACCGACACCTATGGATCGTTTGGCGATTTCTGAATTTTTTTATGAAAGCACAAACTTTTCTAAAGCATGGGCCACGCCATCATCATCATTCGTTTTTGTTATAAACTTCGCATGACTTTTTACAAAATCCGTGGCATTCCCCATAGCAATGCTTGTTCCGGCAGCCTTGAACATCGATAAGTCATTTAGATTATCCCCGATTGCAACAGTATCTGCTTGTGGAATTTGTAAGTAATTTGCGAGGAAAAGGAGGGCATTTCCTTTACTAGCTTGTTTATTTCCTACCTCAACGGTTAGGTGGCTGCCGTTTGTTATTGAAATATCGTCACGTTCAGAAAGCCGCTGTTGCAAACGATTTAGTCTATCCTCATCCAAACTGACTGTATACATTTTATATGGATCTAACATTGAAAAATTCAGCTCGCCAAAATCTGAGACGGTCAATAAATAGTTTTGGTCATTTTGAATTTGAACCATTTGCTCAACCATTGGTCCGAAAACAGGGTCTTCTTTAAAGCGATTCAGTTCCGCGTACAAATATTCTCTACGTGTTTTATCAATGAAAATACCTTTATTTGTATAGATTTCATAATATAATTGAAAACCATTAAATATGTCCATAATTTCTTTCAATATATGTACAGGGATTGTTAGTATTTGTAAGAGTTTGTTATGGAAAACAACAGCTCCGTTTCCGGCAATAATAGATGCTTCGAGGTTAATTTTTCTTATAATTTCTTGAATATCTTGTAAGGCGCGGCCTGAACAAAAAGTAACGATATGACCTTGTTTTTGTGCTTCTAAAATAGCATGACAATTGTTTTCACTGATCGTATGATTGTTAGAAAAAAGGGTACCATCCATATCAATTGCAATAAGTTTCATCATATCTCTCCTTGTATCCTTTTTCGAATTAATAAAATTGGTGCCATCATTATTTTACCATACTATTTGTCGTTTTTTCCGTTTCTATCTTCAATCCACAACACAACATAATAAGTTATTCACATTTTTTTAAAAAAATGAGCAAGTTCGGTTCTTTTTGACCGTTAATGTGGATAAACCCAACTGGGCAAATTTACCAAATGTGGACAAACCGTATTTCCACAATACTACCAGAGATTGATAAATTAACGCCTCATATGTTCTACCTTCCACCCTTTCCACTTCTACCTTCAAATATGTTATGATGAAAGTAATCACAATGATGTAATGGAGGTATTTTTATGATCCGCTTTGGAATTATCGGAACCAATTGGATTACCGAAAAATTTATTGATGCAGCTTCTAATATAGAGGATTTTTCGCTCGTAGCTGTATATTCACGTACCGAAGATAGGGCAAAAGAGTTTGCGGCAAAATTTGATGTAACCCATACGTTTACCGATTTAGAAACAATGGCAAAAAGTGATGTGCTTGATGCGGTTTATATTGCCAGTCCAAACTCACTTCATGCAGAACAATCGATTCTTTTTTTACAACACGGAAAACATGTTATTTGTGAAAAACCACTAGCTTCCAATTTAAAAGAAGCAGAAGCAATCATTCAGACGGCAAAAGCACATAATGTGGTTTTCATGGAGGCATTAAAAACAACTTTTGTCCCAAGTTTTCTAAGCATCAAAGAAAATTTACATAAAATCGGTACGGTACGCCGTTACTTTGCTAATTTCTGCCAATATTCATCACGTTATGATAAATATAAAGAGGGAATTGTGTTAAATGCTTTTAATCCGGCTTTTTCTAATGGCTCATTAATGGACATTGGTGTGTATTGCATTTATCCGATGGTAGCTTTGTTTGGCGAACCAACTGATCTGCGTGCCAATGGGTATATGCTTGAATCCGGTGTTGATGGCGAGGGAACGGTTATTTTTTCCTATCCGGAAATGGAAGGGGTTGTCTCTTTCTCAAAAATTTCCAACTCATTTATTCCGTCTGAAATTCAAGGGGAAAAAGGAACCATTGTTATTGATAAAATTTCAACTCCATCAAAAGTTGAAATTCATTATAATGATGGAACCGTTGAGGATATTAGTCGTCCACAAGTCGAAAACACAATGTATTATGAAGCAAAGGAATTTATTGAGCTAATTAAAGAAAACGAGAAGGAATCGCCAATCAATACATTTGCCAATTCTTTAACCACAAGCAAATTAATGGAAATGGCAAGGAAGCAAATGGGTCTAGTCTTTCCGGCTGACCGGGATTAATAAAGGAAGCTATTCGGATTAGCCTAGAATATGTTTGTAAAAAGTGAAGAATCATTTGCAGGGGATCATTGATTGGACCCCCTGCTTTGAGAACGCAATCCCGAATATGTTTCTAAAAACTTTTCCGTTTCTTTCGTATATCCTGCTAAAATGACGATAAATAAATATACTATATAAGGATAAAAAATTGAAGAAAGAAACAAGAAACAATAAATATTGAGGAACCTAAGTAGCAACCAAAATATTAAACATCACAAGATATTGTGATTTTACATGATACGCAAACCTTGTATGTGGGATAAGAATATCAAAT